>OLPR01001708.1_pt1 | contig 17551 bp, 8 predicted proteins | sample 1672761 | NCBI WGS metagenome assembly OLPR01 (sample SAMEA3136721, study PRJEB25190) | human gut metagenome | biome: human gut; feature: human-associated habitat; material: faeces | place: Austria | collected 2013 | reverse complement strand
AAGACTATAAAAACAACCCGTCCTTTACCCGCGACGTGGTTCAGTTTATCCTGACCGAGAAAAACGTCAATCCGAAGGCGCCGGAGGTTTCCAAACTTAAAAACCTTCTTTTTTCCTCGCTTCCACTCCTTTTTTTATTAAGCTAATTTTACTATTCGGTGTGAGGATTGTCAATTAAGAATCAGCCTCATGAAATGCAAAGACTTTCAAAAATATGATTATAGTCAATTTTTATAGCATCAAAATCAGACATATATGAAAAGGGAAGAAGCCAGAGGCCTCTTCCCTTTCTTTTGCAGGTTATTTTACATTGATCTTGATTCGATATGTTTTTGCACCGGATTTGACTGTGATCGTTGCCTTTCCTATCTTTCTGGCTTTGATCTGGCCTTTCTTTGTAACCGATGCGATCTTCTTATCAGAAGATGTATAAGTTATCTTCTGCTGACTTGTAACAGGTGCTGCTGCAGCTGCCAGCTTTAAGGTTTTTCCTTTTTTCAGGGTAACAGTCTTTCCAACCTTTTTCTTTGTCACTGTATTTGTAACTGTCAGCTTTTTGGTCTTAACCGTGGTTTTTTGTACTTTTACTTTAAAGCTTGCTTTTTTACCACTCTTAAGAAGTACAGTGATAGTAGCCTTTTTCCCTGCTTTTCGGCCTTTGATCACTCCATTTTTCACAGATACTGCTTTTGCATTGCTGGACTTCCAGGAAACAACTTTGTCTCCCTTGCCCATGGTAACCTTCACTTTGTAGGACTGTTTTACTTTCAGCGGGATAGTGCCTTTCACGCTCAGTGAAATCGTACCTGTCAGTTTCTCTATGGAAGCTGACTCTTTCTTTCCGCACTGGGAGCAGATACGCTCCTTTACACCTGTCTCCAGAACAGTCGGATCTTTTGTAATGATCCATTCTCCGAAGCTGTGCTGTCCTTTGGCCGGAAGTGCTCTGGTCTCAACGACATGGCATCTTGTGCAGCTGCGCTGCTGCTGTCCTTCTGTTTCACAGCCTGCTTCCTTTACAGTGATCCATTCTCCGAAACTGTGCTGTCCCTTGGCCGGAAGTGCTCTGGTCTCAACGATATGGCATCTTGTACAGCTGCGCTGCTGCTGTCCTTCTGTTTCGCAGCCTGCTTCCTTTACAGTGATCCATTCTCCAAAGGTATGGCCATATGCTTCCTGTGTCTGATAGGTTTTTGTGTGATTGTGAACGTTACATCTGTAAGTAATGCTACCATCTGTTGTACAGGTAGCACTGATCTCAGACTCTTCTGTCCACTGGCACACACCACGCAGTACAGTAATGGTGTCATCACCATACCTTGTGCGCGTATAAACCTGATAGGAATTTCCAGCCTCCAAATAGTAACCATTAAGCTCCTTCACTTCTTTGCCTGTTTCTTCTTCTACAATCTTGATCCAGTCATCCTGATCCATATCAAAGGAATAAAAACCGCTTTCCTCCGGTGTATATCGGAATGCTGTGAGCTGGTTGCCGGCTGCAGGCACCTGGATGGTTTCTCCGGTTTTAAGTACCGGGAGCTGCTCTGTAGAAGCTGCTTTCAGGTCAACAAAGCTTCTGCAGCTGCCAAATGCAAAGAAAACACGAAGGGTATCATTCCCAATCCATTTCCAGTACAGGATACGCACAAACCGGCCTGCCGGATCCGTCTCACCCTGTAAAATATCTTTGCTGCTTCCATCTGCATAATGGGCAGTGATCACCATTCCATCAAGAGAAACACTATCATCCGCATTTGGATATACAAAAGGATTATCTGGAGCTTTTTTCAACTCTACAGATGTTAGTTCGTCTGCCTTTGCTATATAGAATGAGAATGCATTGGCAGGCTTTTCACCCTGATTTCCAAGATAAACAAGGTAAGAAACTCCCTTTTTCAGCGGTACAAGTCCACTATTGTCTTTCCTGATGGGATTTAGACGAACCTCCCACTGTCCCAGTTGAAAATATGTGTAATAGGAACCAAACTCAGTATTCAGGAAAAGCTCATCATTCCCGGAATCAAAATGAATAAAATAATTGCCATCCTCAGGAACTGTAAATCTGTATAAACATTCCTGGCCTGCCTTTAAGGAAGCTGTTTTCGGGGTGCCGATCTGAAGAGCCTCTATATCTGATATGCTCCCACAAGGTATCTTCCCGTTTGTGCTGCTCTTCCAGGTCTTGCCATCCTCTTTCTTATACATCAGATCATATACAAAAAACACTTCATTCGTCTCAGGATCGCCGTCCATTTCGGATGAATCCACCACTTTGATCTCATTTCCAAAGTCATCTTTCAGGGTAGAATCATAATAATCATCTTCTAGTATTTTTTCGCTTCCATCCTGATAAGTAACCTTAAGACTGTAAGCCCTCAGAGGATAGCTGAATAATGTAATATTTGTGTCAGAAAATCCTTCTTTCAATACCAGCTCTAATTTACGGATATCCTTATTCTGAACAAAACTGAAGCATATAGTAGTGGTTCCGCTTTCATCCTTGCTATATAAGTCAACTATATAGCGATAGGTCTTGCCGGCTTCAAGAGAAGCTTTCAATGAAAAATTAGATCCAGACCCGGAGTCATCGTCCTCACCAAGCTGATTCTCATCTGAATATAGTTCTACCTTAGTGTCCAAATTACCTTCTGATTTTATCCGGTAATCCCCACTGACCGTTGGAGTGAAAACAAAAATCTGTTCACCACCTGCTTTTAAGGTAACTTCCTGGCTAAAACCATCTGTTAAAGTGATTTCTCCGTCAGCACCTGGCTGTCCAGGAGTCTCCTCAGACTTTTCCACTATGCGGATCCTGGAATCCTTGTAGGCACTGACTGCAACAATACAGCTTTCCCCTTCATCCATCTGATAGGTCTGTCCTTTTTTCTTGAACCGGCTGCTCATTTCCCGGTAAAAGCTTGCGTCAGCACCCTCTTCTGTCTGAATCTGATAAGTAGCATCTTTAGCAGCAGTGAATCGGTACAGGTGACGATAGGTTTCTTTTACATCTGTCCACTGTTCGAGAATCAATGTTTCTGTAACCTGCGGCTTTTCTGCTTTCACCTGCACACCTGCAGCAGCTATCTGCAGATTTTGGTTATCTTTCGTAAGAACCGGTGTGATTGTATAAGTACCCTTTTTCATGGTCTCATCAAAATCCATCTCTTTCCCTGATTCTGACAAAACACTGTAATACACATTGCAACCGGCGATCTGATCATACGCCTTTACCTTTTCTCTTCGGCCATCTTCATATATAGCCACTGTCTGCAGTCTTACATCTGAATAGCTGTCCATACCTGGAATATAAGTCACATCCTCCAGCAATGTTGTTTCAAGCTTTACAGGCAGCTCATTTTTTTTGATGCACAGCTGTACATCCGGGCCATATTCATTATTTGCGTACAGACTAAAGAAATAAGTTTTACCAGCTTCAAGGTTAAAGGCCATATCAGAAGCTTCATTATTTGAATTGATTAAATACTTACCATTTTCATCATACACAGTCAACGAAGCATCTGTATTCACTTCCAGTTCATACACACCTGAAGCACCTGGGGTGAACTGATACAACAGACGGTTTGAAGCTGCAGAGCCTGTCTGTACCTGATCTGTTTCAAGAACAGGCGCACCAGAATCCTTCAGTGAAAGAATTTTTACAGGAATGCCCTGCTCTGACATTTTCTCGCCATAGCCTAATTTAAGAATGTAATCTCCTGTAGAAACAGACCACCTATTATCATAAGGAATCGGACTGTTTTCCAATGTTCCATCTTCCTTCCGGAGATAAAGCCATCCATCAAGACGCTTATCGTACTGATCTGTCTCTCCAAGAGAAAGGATCTCTTCTGTTCCATCGTCCATTTTCACTTTAGCCCGAAGGTTATCGAAATATACTGTCTCCAGATTCTGAATGAAAACATTGTTATCATTCTCCCAGCCAGGCAGAATTTCCACAGACGCAGCCACCGGCTGTTTGTAAATATACAGATTAAAATCCTGCGCCTGATTGGTATAGATTGAGATGAAATATTTGACTCCTCCTGTCAGTTCTTTGTCACCAGCCAAAAGCCCAATATATGGAAGCTGATTATTTGCTTCATCCCAAAGCCCTATAGATGCATTTACATTCCGGTCTGAATAATTAAAAGAATAATGTCCATCTGTTTCCGGGATGAAGATATAATAATTAGTGCCATCCTCATTCAATGGAAGCTTTTGACGGCCCATTTTTAACTGAGGCAGACGTGATGCATCTTTTTGTACGGAAAGAACGGAAAGCCTGATCTCTTCGCGGACAGTTCCAGCAGTAAAGATGGCTTTATATTCTCCGGCAACGGAACCTTCCTGTGCAGACCATGGGATATAATTTCCGTTTTCATCTTCACGCAGCCATTCTACAGCAATGGTGTTACCTATATTATCTTCAACTGAAGATTTACCAAAAAGAACAGCTATTTCAGCGTGGCTGCCATCTGCATAGTCTATACTTAAATCACCTGGTATCCAGATTTCCGGATTCATACCTTCGATCTGGATGTACTCTTTTTTAGGGAAAGACATCGCTGTAATATCCTGTCTTCTAAGCAGGCTCAGGGCCGCATTTTCTCCCTGGTGTCCTCCACCGTAAAATTTAAAAAAGATTGTATCGCCTGCATTCAAAGCCTGGATGTTTTCATATTTTACTGACTGATAGCCGCTGCCGGTTTTCTTATAAATGTCATAGTATTTGGACGTAATATCAGAAATACTATATCTGTCTGTTTCCGGTGCTGTAAAGCTGTAAAAGGCATGCTGGACATATGGAGAAACAACAGAAATCCCTTTTCCACAGTCAATAGCGCCCTTGTAAAGAACAGAATTGGTGATTTCTTTTACTGCAAAGGGAACAGGATCACTGGAAACATTACCGCTCCTGAATATCAGCTGATAATCTCCGGCAGGGAGAACGTCTGATACTTCATGCACAGTTCCGTCTTTATCATTGATCAGATAAGGTTCAAAGACCATCTCATCAATCCGGATAACGGTAGAGCCAAATGTTAATGTGCCTTCTTTTGAGGGTCCATTATCAAAGAAAACCAAAATCTTTGCTTCTGTGTAGCTTTTAAGACCGGCAATCGCTTCTCCTAGTGTGCTGGTGATCTGGATCTTTTCAATATTGGGGATTCTGGTAATGGTTACATCAGCAGTTTCGCCCTGATCCTCATCCATGTAGTAAAAACGCACATAATAAACCTGGTCTTGATCAAGTATATATTGTCTCCGATACTGAAAAACGCCGGAGTACTCACCCCATTTTTCGGATATGGGAGATATTTTAATAAAATCATGATCCCTGTCGGTCACCTGCAATTGTCCTGGGGAATCAAAGGCATAGGTTCCACTTTTGGTTGGAACAAATTTGTACCACAGGGCATCATCCTGAGAATGAACCCGTTTCACTGCTGTGGTGCCTTCATGGATATCCGTCCATGGATCCCCTGCAGTAAACTCATAAGATAAGGAATCCGGATCAGCAGGAGTGTAGCCTTCCACTTCAAATCTGACTTTGTAGGTACCTGCTTTCATCATAGCAGAACCGGCGCTGCCAGATGGTTCCCCCGCACTGTTATAATACAAATATCCGGCCTTATGTCCATAAGTGTCCATAGGGAATGCATTTCTCGCTGTAACGGTAACTGTCTGTGAAGGTGCATTATGATAATTAAATGTAAGCTGAGCCCCGGCTGCATATACATATTCTGAACACTGCACGTATTGCTTCCGGGCGTTCTCTGCATTTAAAGTAACAGAGGTAATATCATAATCTTCAGAATACTTAACAACTCTTACTTTGTAGCTTCCTGTGCCATAATCAAGCCAGGTACGGAATAAATACTGTTTACCTTTTACCAGATCATAGGTGATCCTGGAAAGATGTGTCCAATTTCCGGATATTTCATCCTCTTTCAAAAGAGGCTTTTCCTGTTCTTCTACGTCCTCGCATAAATTTGCATGGGTTCTGGCAAAAACAGTATTCTCATCGGTCATGAAAACGTATTTGCCATCTTCCTCAGGTGTGAAATGAAACCAGGCTTCCTCTCCTTCTGTTTTGATCTCCGCTGTAAAATCCATACTGGTATTGATCTGCGTACAGAAACCCGGATAGGTTATGGTAGTACCTGAGCCACTGTCCGCATTAGAAGCATCCGCATCATATACATCCTGAAATACTTCTTCAGACTCTGTCATGCTCTCTCCTGACGAAAAAAGCTGCTCTCCCTCATCTTCTACGTATGTGCTGTCGCTTTCCACATCGTAAAAGGAAAGATCCGGATCTGCATTGTCTGCTTCCGTAACCTGCTCTGCTGCCTGAGAATCCTCATCCGGCACATCAAACACCTGGTCAGTATCCTGGGTCAGGCCTTCCTGCTCTGTGGTGGCAAGCTCTGTGGCACCCGCCATCAAAGCAGTGCTGTCAATGCTTGTAGCCGTCATAGCCATTGCCAGGATCCATGCAATTTTCCTTTTTTTCATATTGGTTGTCCTCCCTCTGGTAATAATATAGCTTTTATTGCTGCCTTTATTACTGCTTTTATTGTTGCCTGGTACAGTGAATATTAAGTAACCACCATATTGGCTTGCCTTAATTTTTACTGTACTAGATCAGCTTTCTTTTTTTGGCTTCTGCAATTGCTGCGGTTTTGTTTTTCACCCCCAGCTTCCGGTATGTCTCCTTATTATGATATTTCACTGTGGCTTCGGAAAGCTTCAGCATAGCTGCAATCTCCGAAGCTGAAAGACCTTCTTCCTGTAATTTCAGAATACGGGTAGCATTGCTGCTTAATACAATATGAGATTCTTCACCGCCTTGCAGGTAAGAAGGATAATTTTCAGCCATCTGTTTACACTCTGACAGCACCTGTTTCTTGTAAGCTCCATCTTTCCAGATGAACTTTTCCTTTCCGAAAAGCGGATAAACAAGAGAGCCCTCTCTGCTGAAGATCCGTACAAAATGATATTCCTCAGCCTGTGTAATGCACCATTGGAATGTATCCTTCCATCCGGTCTGTCCGGTCTGGTACTGCACGATGGCTAACAGAAGCTGCACCTCCATATGGATATATGTACGCTTCATCATAACTGCATAGTACAAAAGCTGCTGCAGAAGGCAGTATGCAGCTTCATATCTGCCCATCTGGATATAAACCCGCACCTTCGTCAGGTACCGGAACCGATCCATTGTATAAAATTCTTTTTTTTCATCCGGTGCTGTCTTCAGCCATGCAGATACATCTTCCCCTTGATACAAGCCAATCCTGCAAAGAAACGTATCCAGATTTTCGAGAAGATTCGGTGCTTCCAGTTCAGCCCGCTCCCGCAGGCTTAATAACGTGGTCCTGGCGCCTGCAGCATCGTTTTTTAAAACGGACAGCCAGGCTAATATACCGCTTCCTACAAATACAAGTTCCATCTTCCCGCTGCTGTCAGCTTCCATTCTGCCCTTTTCAGCGCAGGAAAAGATCTCAAAGGTATCGCCTCCTTTTTCCAGATAGCTTTCTGCCAAAGCCAGGGGCACCAGGCCCTTTCCATATTTGCCAAGAACAAAAGACACAGGCTTTCCTATGCTTGCTGCCAGTTCTCTGTCCCGTTTGCTCCATTCGCAAAAATCCTTGCCCCCATTCATAATGGAAGGAAGATTACTGGTAACGGCAAGCTCCGGCAATACAACTTTACGATTACGCAGCAGAATATCTGCATTCTTGAGAAGATCTATCATCTTCACAGTTCCTGTGTGGGGCAGTCCGATCTTCAGGTAAAGAAGCCGGTCCCTTGCCTCTTTGCCGGAACTGCCGGAATGCTTCTGGGCATATACCTCCAGTTCATGATACCAGCGTTCGCTCTCATCTATATTCAGCAGCATGGAATGCAAAAGACTAAGTCCTGCCATCAAAACAGGGCTGTCTGCCACGATCCGATGAGGAAGAGCCAGATAATATTTGCGAAGTTCAAAATAGTGGCCACTGGAAGGATTCTTTCTTGCGTTGGAAATAAGCAGTCTGGAAATACTATCCATATCCTGATATTTTTCATACATCGCAAGGGCTTCAGGAATCCTGCCTGCAAGTTCGTAATACAGACCTGCCGTATAATACAGCCGTTCGATCTGGTCCGGGGTCCGTTTCCTGTGAAGCCTCTGCTGCATGGAAACACGCATTTCCCATCTGCATTTCCAAATACCATCTGTCCCGCTGATATCAAAAAAATTGCCGGTAAGCTCTGCTTCTGCAATCAACTGCTCTACATCATTTCTCCCTGTAAGCATGGCAGCCAGCTGCAAAGTAAAAGACTCTGTAATAGAAACATCCATGAAGAAATCCTGTAATTCCGTGTCCCACTGGTCATATACCTGGGTTTCCAGAAAATCCCAGACACGTTTCTTGGTACGCTCCAGATCTCCTTTTTCCATAACAAAAAACACTAAAGACATGGGAATGCCCCGTCCTACTTGCCAGATCTTCCGGTGCTCTTCCTCTGAGAAAACCAGTCCGGCGCGCTCTGTATATATTTTCTGCTGTTCTAATGTGAGAAGAAAATCCTTCTCCGGGATCTCTACAAACATGTATTTCGTCCGTAATCCCAGCAGCCATCTGGGAAAGGGACATCTTCCGATCAAAATCAGCCAAACATTATCCTGATCCAGTAACTGACGGATCTTAGCAGAGAAAATTTCTCTTTGCGCACTGTCTGTTACACAGTGAAGATCATCCAGGATCACCGTGCGTTCTCCTTCATATTCTTTTATCTCTACCATCTCTGCAGCAGTATCAGCAGCGCTGTAATAGGTGCAGCGTTTCATGTTAAGGTTATTCATAACCAGAGAAGTCTTCCCAATGCCGGTCACTCCGTAAAGATACAACGGTGTTCGGAATTTACGGGCAGATCTGAACTTACGGACTGCAGTCTCCGGACTTATGTAATTGTCATTGATCAATCGGACGCTTGTATTCATATCCCCCTCCTTTGTCCTTTTCCAATTATGATAGTATAATTTTACCAGAAAAAAGCCAGTTAAGGAACTATCCTTTTGGATAGTTCTATGTGAATCATGCAAAAACTGCCGTACTGAAAATCAGTACGGCAGCTCACATCAGGCATCAAAATCTGTTTCAAATACACCTTCCGGTGTTCTCATTGTCAAAATCCCAAGGTTAAAGTCCTGGTCTCTTATAGTGAGATGATACTCAAAGATCACATCATCCTCGAATTTGGAAAGAAGGATGTAACTTCCGTTTTCTTTTCCATCGACCTGGTCGCAGATGTCTTCGTACACATCTTCTCCCCTGATAGCACGTGGATAACCGGAGGCTTTGATTTTCTTTTCAATCAGTTCAAATAACTCATTCATGCTTCCTGGATCCCTGTCACTTCATAACCGGCATCTTTGATCACCTGACGGATTTTGTCTTCATCCAAATGCTCCTTTGCAGTGATCACTGTGGTGTTCTTCTCGTGAGAAGATACCACGTCTTCTACCTGGAATGCATTTTTGATTGCCTGATTTACATGTGCCTCGCAGTGTCCGCACATCATTCCCTCTACGTTTACAGTGATTGTTACCATGTTTTTCTTCTCCTTTTCGTTATGATTGTTTATTTTATGATTACATGCTTCATGATTACATTCGTCATGATTGCATGTTTCATTATTGCTGATTTCATGATTATTGATTTCATGATTATTGATTACATGATCCCCTGTGACCATGTAATCAAGATCCACCGGATGGATCTTTTTATCCTTCCCTGCATCATGAATCCTAAACAGGTTCAGCCGCAGCGCATTGGTGACAACGCAGAAGCTGGACAGACTCATGGCCGCTGCACCGAACATAGGGTTTAAAGTCCAGCCAAACAGCGGGATCCATACACCGGCAGCAAGAGGAATACCGATCACATTGTAGAAAAATGCCCAGAACAGGTTCTCGTGGATGTTCCGAAGGGTGGCTCGGCTCAGCCTTACTGCAGCCGGCACATCACTTAGGCGGCTCTTCATCAGGACCACATCAGCAGCATCAATAGCTATGTCGGTACCTGCCCCAATAGCAATCCCCAAATCTGCTCTTGTAAGTGCAGGCGCATCATTGATGCCATCACCTACCATGGCAACCTTGCCCTTTTCTTTCAGCTTACGGATCACGCTTTCTTTACCATCAGGAAGTACTCCTGCGATCACCTGGTCCACACCGGCCTGTGCACCGATTGCTTTGGCTGTACGTTCATTATCACCAGTAAGCATAACTACCCGGATCCCCATAGCCTGCAGCTCCCGAACCGCCTGAGGACTGTCCTTCTTGATCACATCTGCCACAGCAATGATACCAAGCAGCTTTCCATCCCTCATAAAGAGCAGCGGTGTTTTGCCTGCGTCTGCCAGTGTCTTTGCCTGTACGGTAAAAGAATCCGGCACCCGGGTCTTTGAAGAAACAAATGCAAGACTTCCGCCTGCCATAATCCTGTGATTCACAGTACCTGTAAGTCCGTTGCCTGGAAGTGCCATGAAATCAGAAATCTTAAGAAGCTCCAGATCCATTTCTTTTCCTTTTGTTAAAATGGCTCTTGCCAGCGGATGCTCACTCCTGCTCTCTAATGTATAAGCATACTGAAGCAGCTCCTCTTTGTCAACTCCAGGAGCTGGCAGTACATCCGTTACCTCAGGCTGCCCGCTGGTGATGGTGCCTGTTTTGTCAAGGGCAACGATCTGTACCTTTCCGGCCTCTTCCAGGGAAACAGCTGTTTTAAACAAAATACCGTTCTTGGCACCCATGCCATTCCCAACCATAATAGCTACCGGAGTTGCCAGGCCAAGAGCGCAGGGGCAGCTGATCACAAGAACGGAAATCCCTCTTGCAAGGGCATAGCCAAAATCATGTCCGGTAAGCAGCCAGACCAAAGTGGTGATCACTGCAATCGTGATCACTGTCGGCACAAAAATACCAGACACCTTATCTGCGATCTTTGCAATGGGAGCTTTTGTTGCAGCTGCATCACTGACCATTTTGATGATCTGGGAAAGTGTGGTATCCTCTCCTACACGGGACGCTGTACATTTGATAAATCCGGACTGGTTCACTGTACCAGCTGACACCTGGTCGCCAGCAGCCTTGTCTACAGGAATGCTTTCTCCTGTAAGAGCAGATTCATTTACAGCACTGTTTCCTTCCAGTATCACGCCGTCAACCGGAATATTCTCCCCTGGACGTACAAGGAATACATCCCCTTTCTGCACCTGTTCCACAGGAACAGAAACCTCTTTACCATCTCTTTCAACGGAAGCAGTTTTGGGAGCCAGCTTCATCAGACTTTTCAGCGCATCTGTGGTCTTCCCCTTGGAACGTGCTTCCAGCATTTTTCCTACCGTGATCAAGGTAAGGATCATGGCTGCAGATTCAAAATAGAATTCCATCATATAATTCATCACTGCTGCCATATCTCCATCCACCTGTGCACGGGTCATTGCAAACAGCGCGTACACGCTCCATACAAAAGATGCCATGGAGCCTAAAGCAACCAAAGTATCCATGTTGGGGGAACGGTGCCATAAGCTTTTAAAACCATTAATGAAAAACTTCTGATTGATCACCATAACAATGGCAGCCAGGATCATCTGTACCAGCCCCATAGCCACATGATTATCCTTAAACCACGCAGGCAGAGGCCATCCCCACATCATATGTCCCATGGAAAAATACATTAGCACAAGTAAAAATCCTGCCGATGCGATCAGGCGGCGTTTTAATGCCGGTGTTTCATGGTCTTCCAGTGCTTCCTCCGCTTCTGACTGAGAAACCCTATTGCTTTTGTTTCCTTTTAAGGATGCCCCATAGCCTGCAGCTGTTACTGCAGAAATGATCTCAGCTGGAGACGCAGTCCCTTCCACACCCATAGAATTGGTCAGCAGACTGACAGTGCAGGCAGTAACACCCGGAACTTTGGATACTGCCTTTTCTACCCTGGCGCTGCAGGCTGCACAGTTCATCCCTGTTACATTATATTGGTCCATCTTCATTCCTCCTGGTAAACGGACATGTGGCATGACCGCCACATAACCATACATCTATTTCATAAGCTTCTGAAGAGTTACCACAAGCTCATCAATGGTTTCATCCTTCCCCTGACGGATATCCCTGGCCACACAGGTGCGGATGTGATTGGCAAGCAGTTCTTTGTTAAAAGAATTCACAGCTGCATTCACAGCAGCAGACTGGATCAGGATATCATTACAGTAGGCATCATTCTCCAGCATACCGATGATACCCCGGATCTGTCCTTCAATACGCTTCAGCCGGTTGATCAGCTTCTTACGCTCCTCTTGGGATCGGTCTGTATGCTTTTCGCTGCAGCAGCAGTTTTTCTTTTCAGTCATGGCATTCTCTCCTTTCTTCGCATACCCCGTATGGGTATTCCTCATTTCAAAATCACTATATACCCCATTAGGGTATTTTGTCAAGGAAATATACACATCTTTTTCATTATTATCCTTTACATTTTTTCTCAATAATAGTATCGTATGATTACAATGCTTACAGGAGTGCAAATGCAAAGCAAAGCCTGTAAGCAAGTTTTTTTGTGATGAGGGGATTTGAAAATGGAAGCAACCAATGAAAAAATAAAAACCGGTGCCATTCATATGACGTCCGGTTCGTTATGGAAAAATATCTTTTTATTCAGCGTTCCTTTAATGCTGGCCCAGATCCTGGAGATCATGTTTAACATGAGCGACGTGGCAGTTGTAGGTAAGTTTTCCAGTTATCAGGCTCTTGGGTCTGTAGGCTCTACTACCCTGTTGATCACGCTGTTCACAGGCTTTCTCATCGGTATGGGAAGCGGTGTAAATGTGCGCGTAGCACATAAGCTTGGTGCCCAGGATAAAACAGCCGTCAGCCAGAGCGTCCATACAGCATTTGTACTTTGCCTGGCAACAGGACTTTTGATCGGAATTTTATGTATTCTTTTTGCTGGTGGTATGCTTTCCTTAATGAATACAAAACCGGAGCTGCTGGACGGTGCTGTCCTGTACATGAAGATCTATGCCCTTGGCATGCCAGCAATGGCTGTTTATAACTGTGGAAATGGTGTTTTAAGCGCAGCAGGTGACACAAAACGGCCTCTTTTATATCTTTCTGTGGCCGGTGTATTAAACGTGCTCCTGAACCTTTTCTTTGTGATCAGATGCCATATGGCAGCTGAAGGCGTTGCCCTGGCCAGCGTGATCGCTCAGTATATTTCTACTTTCCTTATTGTACGCCACCTTCTGAAACGGACAGATGGCTGCCGGCTTTTCCTGTCAAAGCTGAGGATCCATAAGGATGCTGCACGTGCGATCCTGATGCTTGGCATTCCCGCAGGGATCCAGAACGGCATTTTTGCTATTGCAAATATCTTTGTACAGGTTGGGGTAAATTCCTTTGATGCAGTTATGGTTTCCGGAAATGCAGCAGCAGCAAATGCCGACGCTTTGATTTTTAATGTAATGGCTGCCTTTTATACAGGCTGTGCCAGTTTTATCAGCCAGAACCGGGGCGCAGGCAATAAGAAGCGTATGCTGAACAGCTATCTGGTCAGTCTGTTTTATTCCTTTGCCGCAGGACTTATTTTAGGTATCCTGCTGCTTGTATTCGGAAAGGAATTCCTTTCTCTTTTTGCCACAAAGCAGGCGGTTATTGACGCAGGAATGGAAAGGATACGAATCATGGCACTCTCCTACTGCATCAGTGCCTTTATGGACTGCTCCATTGCAGCTTCCAGAGGGATCGGGAAAAGTGTGGTTCCAACGGTTGTTGTGATCCTTGGCTCCTGTGTGTTCCGTATTGTGTGGATCTACACAGTGTTCGCACATTTTCACACGATCCCATCCCTGTATCTTCTTTATTTCTTCTCCTGGTCTATTACTTCTGTTGCGGAAGTCCTTTATTTTGTCTTCAGCTTCCGAGGGCTGAAAGTACGTTTATAATGCAGGCTGTTTCATCCTGTGTACTTTCCTGCGGACGAAATAGAAGCACACCACCTGGAGTAAAATGGTAACGGTCCAGGATGCAGGATAAGAAATAAACAGAAACCGAAGAGATCTGTGGGAAGGGAAAAGCCCGAAAACCCAAAGAATCCTCATTCCAACCGTACCGATCACAGACAGGATCATGGGTACTGCAGAGTGGCCCATACCACGCAGAGCACCTGGAAACAGATCCATCATACCGCAAAGGAAATACGGGATTGTGGTATAAGCCATGATCTCCATACCGCACTGGATCACCTGGGGATCATCTGTATAGATCTTCAGGATCTGAGGGCCAAAGAAATAAGCACCGCAGCCTAAAACAAGAGAAAAACCGGCAGAAAGAATCATGCAGTCTACAAGCACCTTATCCATTCGCTTATATTTCCCTACTCCATAATTCTGACTGGTAAAGCTCATACAGGACTGGGTCACTGAATTAACCGATACATACAGGAAACCAAAAATATTATTGGCTGCCGTATACCCTGCCATGGCAATGGAACCAAAGGAATTTACAGAAGACTGAAGCAGTGCATTGGACAGATTGATCACTGTGCTTTGGATCCCGGCAGGAATCCCTACCTGGAAAATCTGTTTCAGATAAAAGCCTTTCATGGTCAACTTGGATAACTTAAGCTGATAACTGCCATCTGTATGACATAGGCACCGCAGCACCAGTATACAGGAAATCATCTGGGAAACTACCGTAGCAATGGCTACACCTGCTACATCCAGATGGAAGCAGATCACAAGGATCATGTTCAGCACTGCATTGGTAAGGCCGGAAATGATCAGAAACATCAGGGGACGCTTGGTATCCCCTACTGCACGAAGAATGGCAGCCCCATAATTGTACAGCATAAAAAAAGGCATTCCAAGGAAATAGATCCTCATATACAACACGGACTGCCCGATTACATTATCCGGTGTACCCATTAATTCAAGTGCAGGTCTTGTCATGATGAAACCGATCACAGCCATTACAATACCGCTTACCAGAGCAAGTGTTATGGCTGTGTGCACAGTTTCTGACATTTCCTTATGCTTTCCTGCTGCATAGAATCTTGCAGCCAGTACGTTTGCCCCAAGGGAAACCCCTATAAAAAGATTTGTAAATACACTGATCAATGCTGTGGTAGAACCTACCGCAGCCAAAGCCTGGCTGCCGCTGAATCTTCCTACCACAATAATGTCTACCGCATTAAACATCAGCTGCAGGATACCTGACAGCATAAGCGGAACGGCAAAAGTGATCAATTTATCCATGATCGTGCCATTACACATATCGATCTCGTACTTCTTACTGTTACTCATCTTACTATTATCCCCCATTTCAGCTAAGCTCAAACATTCCATGATATAGTTGGTAATATTTTCCCTTTTGATTCAGAAGATCCTCATGGTCTCCCCTTTCAGCAATCTCACCATGCTCCAGCACTATAATGGCATTGGCATTGCGTACTGTGCTTAAGCGATGAGCGATCACAAATACTGTCCGCCCTTCCATCAGCTGATCCATCCCCTTCTCAATCAGTGCTTCTGTACGGGTATCTACTGAGGAGGTTGCCTCATCCAGGATCAGCACCGGCGGGTCTGCCACAGCTGCCCTGGCAATTGCCAGAAGCTGCCGCTGTCCCTGGGAAAGCTTGGCTCCATCTGCAGTGATCATCGTATCATATCCATCCGGCAGACGGCGGATAAAAGAATCTGCATTTGCGATCCTGGCTGCTTTTTTAACTTCTTCCATGGTTGCATCCAGTTTTCCAAAACGGATATTGTCTGCTACTGTGCCTGTAAACAGATGGGTGTCCTGAAGAACGATGCCAAGAGAATGGCGCAGATCTGCTTTTTTGATCTGTCTTACATCTAATCCGTCATATACCACCCTGCCTTTTTGCGCCTCATAAAAGCGGTTGATCAGATTGGTGATGGTAGTTTTTCCTGCTCCTGTAGAGCCTACAAAAGCAATTTTCTGCCCCGGCTTTGCATACAGGCTGATATCCTTCAGGATCGATCGTCCGTTTATATATCCAAAATCCACATGTTCAAACCGCACATCCCCGCAAAGAGGGATCAGGCTGCCATCTGCTGTGCGCCAGGCCCATTTTCCGGTAGCTTCCTTACACTGGATGATCTGGTCCTTTTCCTGACGTACCCTTACCAGCCGGGCAGTTCCTTCATCAATCTCAGGCTTTAATTCCATCACCTGGAACACCCGCTCCAGACCAGCAAGTGCTGACAAGATAAAATTACTTTGCTGTGTAAACTGGTTAATAGGAAGGGCCGCCTGCCTCACAAATACAAGATAGCTGGCAAGACTGCCCATGTCCGTCTTTCCCTGAAGAGCCAGAAGTCCTCCAAGCACTGCCACAATAGCACAATTAATATAGGAAATAGTCACTACCACAGGAACCATGGTTGCCGCATACCCTTGTGCACCTGTACCAGCCTGGCGAAGCTCCTCGTTTTTCTTACAAAAATCCTTAAAGCTTGCTTCTTCATGATTGAATACTTTGATCACTTTCTGTCCGGTGATCATTTCTTCAATAAAACCGTCCAACTGCCCCAGACTTTGCTGCTGTGCGGCATAGTATGCTTTACTTTTCTTCCCACTGAACCTTATATACCAGAACATGATTCCATAGCAGGCAGTTACGATCAAAGACAGCCTCCAGTTCAGGATATAAAGTACAGTCAAAGTGCCCACCATCTGGATAAAGCTTTGGATGGCCATGGCAAAGCTGTTATTTAAAGCCTCGGAAATAGTATCGATGTCATTTGTAAAAAGACTCATAATATCTCCGTGGCCATGAGTATCAAAGAATCTTAGCGGAAGTGTCTGGATATGTTCAAAAAGATCTTTCCGGATATCATACAGCACCTTTTGAGAAGCCTTTACCATAGTCTGTGTGTATCCCCAGGCAGAAAAGGCTCCTGTGGCAAAAATCCCGGCAGCCAATAATACTCCCATCAACAGGGAATGTATATCTCCATCTGCCAGATGATTGACAATGGGCCGGATCATATAAGTACCTGCCAGATTTGCAATGGCACTGATAGCAACCATAACTGCCACAGCAAGGAAGATCAGTCTGTGCCTGCCTATATAAGAAAGAAAAAATGCCAGCGTTTTCTTAAGGTTCTGGGGTCTCTTCCCACTATACTGTCTGGAAGCCATCTTCGTCCCCTCCCTTCATCTGCGAAGCATAAATCTCCTGGTAAATCGAATCATTAGCAAGAAGCTGCGTGTGGGTTCCGGTGGCATGGATCCTGCCATCATCCATGATAATGATCTGATCTGTATTCATAACCGATGTGATCCGCTGGGCAATAATAATCTTTGTAATGTGCGGATATCCGGCAAGCGCTTCACGGATCTTCCTTTCTGTGGCAGTATCCACTGCACTGGTGGAGTCATCAAAGATCAATATCCGTGGCTTTCCAAGTAAGGCTCTGGCAATACAAAGTCTTTGTTTCTGCCCTCCTGACAAGTTTCCTCCGCCCTGCTCCA
>OLPR01001706.1_pt1 | contig 17573 bp, 16 predicted proteins | sample 1672761 | NCBI WGS metagenome assembly OLPR01 (sample SAMEA3136721, study PRJEB25190) | human gut metagenome | biome: human gut; feature: human-associated habitat; material: faeces | place: Austria | collected 2013 | reverse complement strand
GGTATCGCGGTGCTGGGACCCCGCACCAACGTGGCGGAGCGGGAGACCGTGCCGCCCAAGACCATGCTTGACCGCACTCATGGAAAGGAGGCCGCGCAATGAAGGGAATGCACGGGATCATCTTCTCCTATGGAGAGAAGCCGGGACTGGGCCAGCTGACCGCCAAGCGCATCCACGGCTCGCTGCCCTTCGGCGGCGATTACCGGGTGGTGGACTTCATGCTGTCCAATATGGTCAACGCCGGGATCACCGACGTGGGCGTCATCATGCACGGCAAGTGCCAGAGCATGCTGGATCACCTGGGCACCGGCAAGAGCTGGGATCTGAGCCGCAAGACCGGCGGATTGAAGCTGCTGCCCGCCTTCGCTTACAGCGAGAGCCGGAGCACCGTGGGCCCCTTCCGGGGCAAGATGGAGGCCCTGGGCTGCGTCATCGAATACCTGCGCCATATCCGCCAGGACTATGTGGTGCTGTCCGACAGCGATCTGGTGGCCAATCTGCCCCTGCGCAGCGTGCTGGATGCCCATATCGCCTCCGGCGCGGACATGACCTGCGTGTGCACCAGCCATCCCGGCGAGAGCGGCGACACTTACTTCACACTGGACGACACGGGCCGCATCGTGGACACCGCCTATGACGTCCGCACGCCGGAGGGCTATCAGAGCCTGAATATCTTCCTGCTGAGCCGTGAGCTGCTGCTGGAGCTGGTGGAGGAGTGCATGGCCCATGACCGGTACAGCTTCCGCCGGAACGTTCTGCAGGAAAAGGGCAAGACGCTGCGGTTCAACGGCTATGTGTGGGATGGCTTTGCCGCCCGCATCAACTCGGTGCAGGCGTACTATCAGCGCAGCATGGAGCTGCTGCGGCCGGAGATCCGCTCGGAGCTGTTCTGCGCCCAGCGGCCGGTGTACGCCAAGGAGAACGACGCCGCCTCCACCTATATCGACCCGGACGGCGAGTGCGTCAACTCCCTGATCTCCGACGGCTGCGACATCCAGGGCAGCGTCCGAAACTGCGTGCTGTTCCGGGGTGTCCGGGTGGAAAAGGGCGCCCATGCGGAGAATTGCATCCTGTTCAAGGACACGGTGGTGAAGGCCGGGGCCTCCATCCGCTGCGTCATCGCCGACAAGAACGTGGAATTCGGCGGCGATGTGGCCATGGCCGGTCACGCCCAGTATCCCCTGGTGGTGGAGAAAAACACGAAACTGTGACTGGCGCAAAATCTGACGGTGAAGTAAGCCTCGCAGAGTTCGCCGCCCGCAGGCGGCGAAACAATCTAATTATTTTTCCGGCGGCGTGTACGTCGGAAAAATACTTCTCGGCCGCCAGTGTGTCCGAAGGACGCGCGCAGTCGGCCGCAAGCCATATTGGCAGAAAAATCGCAAGATTTTTCGCCAGCCATAAAGAGGAGGACAACTTATGAAAATACTGTTTGCCGCCAGTGAGGCGTTTCCCTTCTGCAAGACGGGCGGTCTTGCGGACGTGGCCGGCAGTCTGCCGGTATCCCTGGCCGAGAACGGCGATCAGGTGGCGGTGATCCTGCCGCTGTATGATAAGATCCCCCAGCAGTGGCGCGAGCGGATGGTGTACCGCAGCTATATCTATGTGGACGTGGCGTGGCGGCACCAGTACTGCGGATTGTTCGTCATGGAGTACCGGGGCGTCACCTGGTATTTCGTGGACAACGAGCACTATTTCCGCCGGGGACGCCTGTACGGCGAGTACGACGACGGCGAACGCTTTGCCTTTTTCAGCAAGGCGGTGGTGGATCTGATGCCCAGCCTGGACTGGATGCCGGAGGTGATCCACTGCAACGACTGGCAGACGGCGCTGGTGCCCATCTATCTCAAGGATGTGGCCACCCGCTGGGACGCGGTGCGGGGTATCAAAACCGTGTTCACCATCCATAATATCGAGTATCAGGGCCGCTATGGCGCCGACACCGTGGCCGACCTGTTCGGCTTGCACGAGGGCTGGTGGAATGACGGCACCCTGCAGATGGACGGCGATGTGAACCTGATGAAGGCCGCCATGCTGGTGTCCGACGCGGTGACCACCGTCAGCCCCACCTATGCCCAGCAGCTCCACGACGACTACTACGCCCACGGCATGGCCTCTGTGGTCAACGCCATCGGCTATAAGATGCACGGCGTGCTGAACGGCATCGACATGAGCTCCTATGACCCGGTTCACGACATGGCCATCCCGGCGCACTACGGCCCCGACGACATGACCGGCAAGACCGCGTGCAAGGCGGACCTTCAGGTGTCGCTGGGCCTGCGGGAGGAGCCGGACACGCCGCTGGTGGCGGTGATCAGCCGCCTGGTGGGCCACAAGGGCATGGAGCTGATCCGGGACGGCTTTGACGGCATCATGGCCACCGGCTGCCAGTTTGTGGTGCTGGGCCAGGGCGAGGGGTACTATGAGGACTTCTTCCGGGCGCAGGCGGGCCGCTATGTGGGCCGCGCGGCGGCGCTGATCACCTATTCCGAGGGCCTGAGCCGCCGCATCTATGCCGGTGCCGATCTGTTCCTGATGCCCTCCAGGAGCGAGCCCTGCGGCCTTTCCCAGATGATCGCCATGCGCTACGGCGCGGTGCCCATCGTCCGCCGCACCGGCGGACTGGCCGACAGCGTACACTCCTGCCAGGTGGGCCAGGAGGACGGCACGGGGTATCTGTTTGAAGCATACGACGCCGGGGCCATGCTGTCCGTCATGGGACAGGCCACCGGACTCTACCGAGGCGACAGGGCGGGCTTTGCCGCCGTGCAGCGGCGGGGCATGACCGCCGATTTCAGCTGGACACGCAGCGCCCGCATCTATCACGATATCTATTCCAAGCTGTAAGGAGACAATCGCATATGACCTATACCAAGCATGACATGAAGGAGGCTATCATCCGCAAGCTGCGGCTGAACTATGGCTGCACCGAGCAGCAGGCCAGCGACGGCGAGATGCTGAAGGCCTGCGCCATGGTGCTGCGCGACATCATGGTGGAGCACGGGGTAGAGACCCAGCAGAAGGCCGCCCGTGAGGGCGCCCGCCGGGTGCACTATCTGTCCCTGGAGTTCCTGATGGGCCGCAGCCTGATGAAGAACGCCTATAATCTGAACGTGCTGCCCCAGCTGCAGGAGGCCATCGAGGAGCTGGGCTTCAAGGCGGCGGACATCTTCGACATGGAGCCGGACGCGGGTCTGGGCAACGGCGGCCTGGGCCGCCTGGCTGCCTGCTATCTGGACAGTATGACCACCCTGGAGATCCCCGCCACCGGCTACTCCATCTGCTATGAGCTGGGCCTTTTCAAGCAGAAGATCGTGGAGGGCCAGCAGGTGGAGCTGCCCGACGACTGGAAGCCCCTGGGCGACGCGTGGCTGCTGCCCAAGCCCCAGGAGACGGAGGAGGTCCACTTCGGCGGCACCGTCCGCACCCGCTGGGACAACGGCCACCTGATGGTGGTGCATGAGGACTATACCCGCGTGCTGGCGGTGCCCTGCGACATGGAGATCGCGGGCTATGACACCGACCATGTAAACACCCTGCGGCTGTGGGACGCCAAGTCCCCCAAGCCCATCGACATGAAGCTGTTCTCCCAGGGCCAGTATCTCCGCTCCGGCGAGGAGCGGGCCATGGCCGACGTGATCTCCAAGGTGCTGTATCCCGAGGACAATCACTACGAGGGCAAGTCCCTGCGGCTGAAGCAGCAGTACTTCTTCGTGTCCGCCACGGTGCAGTCCATCACCCGCCAGCATATCCAGCAGTACGGCACGCTGAAGAACTTCCACGAGAAGAACGTCATCCAGATCAACGACACCCATCCCGCCCTGGTGATCCCAGAGCTGATGCGCATCCTCATCGACGATGCGGGCCTGGGCTGGGACGAGGCGTGGGACATCACCACCCACTCCGTGGCCTACACCAATCATACGGTGCTGGCGGAGGCGCTGGAGGTCTGGCCTCAGCAGCTCTTTGAGACGCTGCTGCCCCGGGTGTGGCAGATCCTCACCGAGATCGCCCGCCGCTATCAGGAAAAGATCACCGAGTTCTATCGCGGCGACATGGACAAGGTGGCCCGCATGGCCGTCATCTGGGACGGCGCGGTGCGGATGGCCAACCTGTGCATCGCCGGCGGTATGGCCGTCAACGGCGTCAGCGCCCTGCACTCGGATATCCTCCGGAAGGACGTGTTCCGCGACCAGTGCGTCATGGAGCCGGACAAGTTCAAGAACGTCACCAACGGCGTGGATCACCGCCGCTGGCTCAGCCAGATCAATCCCGGTCTGGACGCCCTGCTGAAGGACACCGTGGGCGAGGGCTATCTGACCCACGCCGGTGAGATGAAGGGCCTGGAGCGCTGGGCCGACGACAAGGAGGTGCTGCTGCGGCTGGGCCAGATCAAGAAGGCCAACAAGGACACCTTCGCCAAGTGGGCCTATCGCCAGCAGGGCGTGGTGCTGAACACCGACGGCATCTTCGACGTGCAGGTGAAGCGCCTGCATGAGTACAAGCGGCAGTTGATGAACACCCTGCACATCATCTATCTCTATCAGCAGCTGCGGGACGATCCCAACATGGCCTTCACGCCCCACACCTTCCTGTTTGGCGCCAAGGCCGCGCCCGGCTACGCCGTGGCCAAGCGGATCATCCATCTCATCAACTCCCTGGCCAACGAGATCAACAACGACCCCGTGTGCAAGGATAAGCTGCAGGTGGTGTTCCTGGAGAACTACCGCGTCTCCATGGCAGAGATGCTGATGCCCGCCAGCGAGGTGAGCCAGCAGATCTCCACCGCAGGCAAGGAGGCCAGCGGCACCGGCAACATGAAGTTCATGATGAACGGTGCCCTGACCGTGGGTACGCTGGACGGCGCCAACGTGGAGATGCACCAGGTGCTGGGCGACGAGAACATGTTCCTGTTCGGCCTGCACTCTGATGAGGTGGCCCATTTGCAGCACAGCTACGATCCCCATCTGCTGTATGACCGGGATCCCATGCTGCGCCGGGTGGTGGATCAGCTGAAAAGCGGATTCTCCGACGGCGTCAGCTACGAGGATCTGTGGCAGCGGCTGGTGCTCGGCGCGGACTGCCCGCCGGATCAGTATATGCTGCTGGCGGATCTGCCCACCTATGCCGAGGCGGAGCAGCGGATGGTGCACGCCTATGCCGACCGGGAGAACTGGAACCGCATGAGCCTGATCAACATCGCCCGCAGCGGCATCTTCGCCGCCGACCGCTCCATCGCCGACTATGCCGACACCATCTGGCATGTGCCGTATAAGAAGTAAATCATAAAAGCAAAGCCTGCGAGCGTGCTCGCAGGCTTTGCTTTTATGGAAAACTATTGGATGAAAAGGGAGCTCAGCCCCATCACACCGACCAGCAGGAAGGTGATGCCGCCGACGCGGAGACTGATCCTGTACCACTTGGAGGGCTCACCGGGCGTGTTAGATTTCCAGCCCTCGGTCAGGTCATAGATCTCCTCGGGAAAGCGCAGCATCAGAAAACCGATGACCAGAAATAACAGGCTTAACAGTATCAACATTGCGCACCTCCTTTATCAATAGTTGGGGTCTTGCAGCTCCTTTTTGATCTGGACGAAGGCGGCGTCCTCGCCCTGCTCCTTCAGCATCAGGAGCCACCGGTCCAGCAGGGCCGCCGTGTCGGCGTGCATATAGCGCCCGGCGTCGGTGTGCTTCAGATCCTTGCTGCGCTGGTAGTACGTCCAGGGGGAGGCGCCGGTATATTTCTCCTTCTGATAGACCCGGCAGGCGGCGATGCGGTCGCAGAACATCTCGGCCACATACCTCTTGGGCATCTTGCACCCGCCGATGTACACGCTGCCGTCCTCACGGAGGCAGTAGTCGATCCAGTACTCAAAATGGTGGCGGTTGCGGCCCTTGTGGTGGAGCCACGACAGGCTGACGCCGTTGGCGATGCGCTCGGCGTCGTTGGGGCTGCGGTTGCCCTGGTAGTATTTCACGCTGCGCCAGAACTCGGTGGGGCTGTATTTGCTCAGGTCGTGGGTCAAACCCTGCCAGACCAGCCCCAGCTTCAGGCAGTAGTGCCGCACCAGACGGCGGTGGGTATTGACGGTGTGCAGATGGTCGAAAAGGTGCATGGCGCGGCCTCCTTTGAAAGGGTGTGGCAACAGTATAGCACACTTTTCCGCGCCTGCATAGAAAAAGAGCGGCGAAATCTTCTTCGCCGCTCTTTTTATCAGAAAAGATCTTGGTAAACTCCGGGGAATTTACAGGTTCTTCTCGTAGGACTCGATCATCTTCTTGACCGTGTGACCCGTAGAAACTTCGGGATCGTCAGATGGCGAAAACGCCGCAACCGCTTGCGGCACAAAGGTTTGCGCCGCTGCCTGACGCCGCAGGCTTTGCAGGTGCTTTTCGCAGCTCTCGCCGGTGAAAATCTTGATATCCAGGCGGAGGGAACCGTCCTCCTCCGGTGTGACGAAGATCTTGTCGATATAGCGGGCCACGAACTCCTTGGTGATGACGCCCTTGGCGGCATCCTTCTGGGCATTGCGCAGGACGGTGCGGATGGTGTCCAACTGCTGCTTCATATTTCCGGCGGACTCCTGCTGGGCGGTCAGCTCGTCCAACTGGGCTTGCAGCGACTTGGCTTCCGCGGAGCACTGCTTGTTCATGGCGAGGAAGTCCGCGTCGTCCAGCTTACCCTGAGCGTTGAAGGCCAGCAGCTTCATGCGCTTCTGCTCCACGATAGCCAGCTTCTTATGCAGTGCGGCGATTTGAGAGCCCAACCTGCCGCTGCGGTTCAGGGAGCGGTACATCTCCACATACTCTTCGATCAGGGCCTCTGCGCTGGCCTCCGTGTCGTGGAACACGTCCAGCAGCAGAGGCTTGATCTCGTCCTCGTAGATGGGGAAGGAAGCGCAGGAGTCTGCGCCGTTTTTGATCTTGCCGGAGCAGACCCACTTGCTGTTTTTGTGTCCCTGCTTGTCCTGAGATTCCCGGCGGTAGTAAGCGGTACCGCAGCAGGTGCAGAAGAGCTTGCCGGTCAGCAGATTGGCGTGGTTGCAGATGCCCTGCCGGTTCTTTACGTCGTCGCTGCGGCGGCGGAGAATGGCGTTGGCCTGCTCCCACAGCTCCTCGGACACAATGGCGGGCACGATCTCGCCCGTTTCGTCCTTGAACATGACCCATTCCTCCGGCGGTAGAAACTTCTGCTTCTTGGTGAACATGTCCACCACCTTGACTTTGTTGCCCACGTAGTAGCCCTTGTATTTGGGGTTGGAGATCATGTTGGACATGGTGGTATGGGCGATCTTCTTGCCATTGAGATTGCGGTAGCCTTTCTCCCAGAAGAGGGCTTCAATCTGTTTCATGGAGTATTGATCGGTGGCGTACAGCTCAAACAGCTCCCGTACCATGGGGGCCTGCTCCTCGTCAATGACAAGGCGGCGGTTCTCCTTGCGGTAGCCAAAGATACGGCTGTTGCCCAGCACCACATTGTTCTTGATGGCCTGCTGATGGCCGAATTTCACGCGGCTCGAGAGCTTGCGCAGCTCGTCCTGGGCGATGGAGGACATGATGGACAGCCGCAGCTCGGAGTCCTCGTCAAAGGTGTTGATATTGTCGTTCTGGAAGAAAACGCCTACGCCGCAGCCAAGAAGCTGCCGTGTGAACTGGATGGAGTCCAGCGTATTGCGGGCAAAGCGGGAGATCTCCTTGGTGATGATAAGATCAAAGGTATCCTCCGCTGCGTCATCGATCATGCGGTTGAAGTTCTCGCGGCGCTTGGTGGAGATACCGGACAGCCCCTCATCAATGTAGCCGGGGACAAACGTCCACGCGGCGTTCCGGCGGATGAAGTCCTCGTAGTATTGGATCTGATTGCCCAGCGAGTTCAACTGCTCGTCAGACTCAGAGGACACGCGGGCATAGTAAGTCACCCGCAAGGGGATGTCGTATAGGCTCTTTGTCCGCAGTTGCTGCCGGATGTCATGAATGTCCATAAGCGCACCTCACAACGAGTTCGTAATATCATGTTCTATATTGTATCAAATTGAGAGAAAGAAAGCAAGGAAAGAAACAGAAAAATCCTGGATTTCTATATGTTATTGTGTTATTATGTTTTTGTAATTTTATGAGTTAGAAAATTAATAGAAAAAATCACCTGATTTTCACTCTTCTAATACATTTAATATTATAAGCTCGTTTTGCAGTATTACATTTTGAAAAGGCGAGGAACAATAGATTACATATTGAATCGAGGGGGTTACTGCAGTGAATAACGGTAAAGAGAGAAAGATCACTGTGTGGGGATATAAGTATGACAACGGCGAGATCGCGCTGCTCTATCATGATACTGGCACTTGGCGTGGAAAGAAGATCAATACGGTCCATGTGGAATACTACCAGACCACACAGGCTGCCGTTGTGCGTATATGTGAGCTCGAAGCTAAAATTCCGAGTGAGGATAACTTCTCCGTTCAGAGGAAAGACTTTAAAGCGGGAATGAAATACCTTTCGGATAGGTGTGATATGGGAGTGCCCATTGAGGATCAATCGAAGGAAGCGCAGCATCGTGCATGCGCGGCGCTGATGCAGATGCTGGATAGTTGTGGGCCGGATGCCGATGGCCGCAGGACGATTTTGCAGATTGTCAGTGCAAGCCTTTCTGGGTATATTTTCCGACTGTGCAGTGAGTGGGAGCTCTTTACATATGGTGAACCCGTGACTTATGAAACCGCACCGCGCATCGTATGCTCAAAGGCGGATGGGGCGGGGAATGCACTTCGCAGGGTCATGGAGTCGCTATTCCTTGACACAGAAAAAATGCTTACGATTGGCGCCGCGGCAGGGTGTGTGGAAAGTCAGCTACCGGCGTATCTGCCGCCGGTTGGCAATGAAAGACGCATCATTGACTGCGCTTACGCGAAGGTCTGTGAGGGGAAGCTGGATGACGAAAACAATGAGAAATACTTTGATGAACCTCTAGCGGCGCAGTATCGGGACACGGCTGTCGGAATCGACACAGCCTTCTTCAGAGCTTTAGATGTTGAAAATTTTGTGCGCAGAAACCGGTGGGTTACGATTGTTCAACTGGGCAATAAGTGTGAACTGGAGACACCAATTCGAATAGATGGGAAAGTTTTGGCACGGTCATGGTATGGTAAGGGCTGGGACGTTGCGGCGGTGCGGTTGTTGATTGATGGCTTTTTGCGGTGGGTATACACATCCAAGTTTTCGGAGGAGGAAGGAGAAAACCAGGAAGTAGCCAATGTAAAGGAGCAGGGGAGAAGCTTGCTTTTGGAGCGCATGAAAGTAGTCAGTCAGAGGATTGATGCGCACAATAGCAGGCATGGAACGCTCAAGTATCGGGGCTTACAGCGGCTTTGGCTGGAAACGCAGATCGTTGCTCTTGGGGAGTTGGCATCATATATGGGCATGTTGGGATTTTGGGAGGCGGATGAAGGCCAAACCACTCTGAACGGATGGCGGTGTGCTCTTTTGTCATCAGTATACCCAGCACCTTTGGATAATCTTCCCGTGGATGACCCCAAGCACAATTTGGACTACGAGACGGACAGCCAGAAGCTGTTTAGGAAGTTGTTGGCTGCAATGGTTACACCGGAGAATTGTAAGCACGTTGTGGCAGTTGCGGCCAAAGGGGAGTGCCCGACGAAAAAGACGGACGGTACTGACGTCTGGGGATATGTGCGAGGGTTCCAAATGACGGGGAAGGATGGCCATCACTACCGAGTGCCAACGCTACAGATCCGCGAGGATGTGCTGACTGAGGTAGCATCAATGCTTATGCCGCTTGAATGTGACTGGCGCACGGTTATCAAGACGGTGAGGGAACAGCAACCAGATTATCTGCTAGGCAAGAGCAAAAACGTTCGCCTGCCAGTCGACGGGGAGAGCAGACTCTGCGCAACGCTGGTGCTATCCGTTGAGAAGCTGTCATGGCTGCCAAAAGTGGCGCAGAATATGCTGCTGGAGCTGACCATGCTAATAGCGCCACAAAACTGAATAAAGAGTACCCACTGCGGAAAAGATTACCGCAGTGGGTATTTATTTTTGAAACATTGACCGACAAGCATATACACGGTCATTGAGAAGATCCGTGAATATGAGAAGGAGGCCAAGCGTATGGCGAGGTATGTACAGACACGCGGCGAGGCGTATCGCTGGGGGATGCTGACCTGGTTTAATCAACTGCTACTGGAGCAGGGGGTGATTACCGAGGCGGAATTTAGGCAGATGCGGCTTGCGATTGAAAAGAAAATGAGAGAACCAAAAAAAGACGGCGCCAAGTGAGATCATTTGGTGCCGTTCTTTTTTTGTAAGTGCCTATTGATAAAAAGAAAATTCGAAATATTTTTTCTCTAAAATCACAAATAAAGTGTGCTGAAGAGAAAAGTAAACTATTTTTTTTGAAAGGGTTATGGCAATGGAGAAATTGGGTTTAGGAAGTTTCCATTTGGAGCCGGACGGGTTTTCAATACATACATTTGAATTGACAAGGAAGTTGTCTGCTGTGGACTATAAAAAGCTGCGTGATAAATTATATCGCAACTGTCCGGCGGGAGGTATATTCAGAGATCGGGATTGGCCGGGGCAAGGTGAGCGTCATCGCTGCCAGTGGTTCCGGAAAAGCGGACTGCGGATCAGCCTGGAAAGAGACGATTATGATGTTGGCACAAACTGTTATCTGCGTATCGCGGTAAATCCGCGAAAATTGATTGATCCAGGCTCGTCCTACCTGGGCATTCTGCCGCCCGATGAGGGGAGCATCAGGTCTTTGGGTAAGAAGTTTATGCTGCTGCTAAAGGACTCCGGCTTGCCCTGTGCGCTGAATGCATATCAGCTCTCTCGGGTGGATCTTTGCGTAAACATCCGGTGCGATACCTCCAAGCTGTTCAAGGAGCTGCTTCGGGCATCACGAAAATTGCCTGCGCCTGAGAAGTATGAGCGAGTTTATTATCAGTGTAAAGATAAAAAGGCAAGCAAAAAGGTCAATAAACACTACATTCGGCTGGCGCACGCAACGCGGGAGCTGGTAATGTACGACAAAACCTATCAGGTGGTGGAGAATGGTTTGCTGCTGGATCAGGAAAGCCTGCCCAAGGGGATCCTGCGGTTTGAAGTACACGAAGCCAGGGAACGAATCAAGAAAATTGAAAAGAAGCTGGGTAGCAGTGATGTGGAAGCGCAGTTGTTCTATTATGTGGAGAACAGCAAAGCCTACTTGCTGCGTTGCTTTGGCAGAGCATTTCCTGCAAACTCATAATGAATATAATATAGTATAAACTGAGTCAAGACCACCCCTCAAAGGGGGGTCTTGACTCAGTTCCATTCCTCAGCTAAGAGGAAATCGCGGATATTCCGGTGCTTGATCCCGTTTCGGCTCATGTCGAACTCATCGAGAGAAACAACGTATTTGGGGAAATTGTCACGGATGTTATCATACGCGCCAAACTCACGGCCCACTGTTTCTTCCGACGCCAACAGGTAAGTGACCTGGACATACAGCTTTTCGCCGCGCTTGTCGCATACAAAATCAATTTCCTTATCGCCCGTTCTGCCAACAGTCACTTCGTAACCCCGACGTAGCAATTCCAGATACACGATATTCTCCAAGATGAGATTGATGTCCCGCATATTGCCGCCAAAGACCGCCTCGCGGATGCCGTGATCGGCAATATAATACTTCTCATTGGACGCGAGTATCTGTTTGCCCTGCAAATCCTCCCGCTTCACCTGATAGAACAGGTATGCTTCGCAGCAATATTTGATATAGTTCAGAATTGTTTCCGGGGCAACAGTGCGCTGTTCGTTTTTCAGAAACTTCGCAAGCGAGGTAGCCGAGAAGGTCGTACCCACATTGGCGATCACATAGGCAATGATCCGTTCCAGTAAGTCAACATCCCGGATTTTATTCCGCTTCACAATGTCCTTGAGCTGGACAGAGTTGAATAGATCATGAAGATATTGCTTGGACGGCGCATCCGCATAGCGGAGGTTTGCGAGGTAGGGCATTCCTCCGGCAAGCAAGTACTTTTGGAAACACTGCTGGATGGACGCATCGGGCGTGATCGAACGGTACAGCGCCATGAACTCTCCAAAGGAAAATGGATAGATCACAAACTCCACATACCGACCGCCCAAATAAGTCGCAAGCTCACCGGACAGCAGCTTTGCATTGGAACCGGTAATGTAGATGTCACAATCCAGCGAAACACGGAGAGAGTTGATACACTTCTCCCAGTCCTTGACCTCCTGTATTTCATCAAAGAACAAATAGACCTTGCCCTCTATTTCTGCTGCTCGTGCGGTGATCTCGTCATGCAGAGCCTGTGCGGTTTGCAGGTGGGAATAGCTCATATCTTCAAAGTTGATGGAGATAAACTGCGTCGGGCTGACGCCGGACTCCGTGAGTTCCTGTTTGATCAGCTCCAACATGACCGACTTCCCGCAGCGGCGAATGCCGGTCATGACTTTGATTAACTCCGTTCCGATAAACGGACGGATACGGCTCATATACAGTTCACGTTTGATCATAAGTCCTTGCCCCCTTTCCGTGGCTGACTATAGTATAGCACACTTACAGGTGAATCTCAATGACGAAATTGTAAAATCATAAGTTATAACTGATAAAATGCAAAATTCGACAAGGAATTTCAGATAACCTTTTGTGAAATGAGCATGGATTTCGTAAATGTCGATTACGTCCTTGTTATATCGTGACATTCGCTATGTATGTTATTTCCACCTGGTGTCCTATGGCTGTTCTGTCCGCCCTCACAAAACTCATCGTTCGTATGGGCGTCATCTTCTTGACCATCTGGCCGCCGACGGAGCCGGCCTCGCGGCTGGTCAGGTCGCCGTTGTAACCGTTCTTCAGGTTGACGCCCACCTCATTGGCGGCCTCCATCTTGAACTTATCCATAGCGGCACGGGCCTCGGGAACGTTCAGCTTGTTGGTGTTCTTAGCAGACATGATTGAAATCTCCTTTCTTGTGTTGGTCAAGCAAAAGCTTGTCGATTGGGTATCGCAATGCTAGATTTCCCTTATGTCTGCGCAATATGCGCTTTTTGCCGCTGGTATTTTTTTCTGGTACGCAGCCGTCAGCCGCGGAGGAGCCAACGGGCCAGGCCGAGCACGAACAGATGCAGCGGATAATACAGATAAAAGAGCCACTTCATCGCACGGTTGAGCCCCGGCGTCTTTCCCCGCCGGCCGTTATACAGGCACAGCAGCGGGATCGCCAGCACGACGCACAGCTGCAGAAGTCCGTATACACGATCCAGCGCCAGAAAATACACCAGCGCATAGAGCGTCACATAAAACAGGCACCAAGCGATCTGCTTTCTGGCGTCTCCCCTGTTTGTGCCGATGGAAAGGATGCAGAGGGACGCGATACAGCTCCAGTCCGCCGGGAAGGTGATGACGCAGATCAGCAGGATGCCCGCCACCTTCACCGGTGCGGCAAGCCTTTTGCTGTCATTGATCCACAGCATGAGAAGGCCGCCCAGCAGCGACCAGACCACACCGGTCTGATTCAGGAATGATCCGTAATAAAACGGGATAAAGGAATGACAATCCACAAAGTCGTTGGAGGCAAACAGGTAGGCGAAATGCGAGGCCACGGCCAACAGCAGCAGGCGCAGGGCGTATCTTGTTTTGCTATGGGTATAGTGATAGCCCTCGGCGATAAAAAAGCACATGACCGGACAGGTGAGCCGGCCGATGATATGCATGATGACCGGCACGGCAGCCCGGTCATAGCCGGGGAAAAGAAGCCACGCCAGATGGTCCGCCGTCATGGCCAGAATGGCGATCAGCTTGAGGGCATTGCCGTCAAGCACCCGGTACTTGATCAATTTGGAATTTTCTGTCATATCGTCATCTCCCCCACGCGTTTTCTTTCTATTGTAGTACGCTGGGCGCGAGAGCGCAAGCCCGTTCCGCACTGTGATGCATTCTTGACCGACCGGCCTGAAAGATTTGCAGAAAGTTCACAACCCGGGGGTAGTATTTTCGCAGCTTGGTGGTACAATACACTGTGACAAATGCCACAGTGTCAAGGAGGGTATCATGCAAGTTGTCAAAGCGTTTATCAAGGAGCATCCCCACATGTGGTGGGGGCTGTTTCTGCCGGCCTATCTGGCGGCGTTCTTCACCATTGAAAAATATGTGACGGGCCCCTATTGGGCCACACAGCTTCCCGTGGACAGCCTGATTCCGTTCTGCCCCTACTTTATCGTGTTCTACATGAGCTGGAGCCCGCTGCTGGCGGTGCTGGGCATCTACCTGATCCTAAAGGACGCCGAGGGCTTCCGCCGGTATATCTGGATGCTGGCGCTGTCCTTCTTCAGCGCCACGGTGTTCTGCATTCTGGTGCCCAACTGCCAGGAGCTGCGCCCGGCGGATCTGGAGGTAACGGACATCTTCACCTGGGCGGTCCAGCTCACCTATGACCTGGACACCAACACCAACGTGTTCCCCAGCGTCCATGTGCTGGGCGTCGTAGCGGCGGTGTCCTCCGTATGGGAGACGCCGGGCCTGCGGAGGACCTGGTGGCGCTGGGCCGCCGCGGCCTACGGCCTGGTGATCATCGCCGCCACGCTGCTGGTGAAGCAGCACGCCCTGCTGGACGTGGCGGCGGCCATCCCCTGGGGACTGCTGTCCTATTTCATCGTATACCATGTGATCGGACGGCGGCGGGATACCCTGCTGGACCTGCGGCTGCAGCGGGAATAGATCACAGAAAAAACAGCCATAGAAAGAGAGAGGGCGAGACAAATGATAAGATCACCGCTTCTGGAGGGCGTCAGCCCCCAGGAATACCAGACCATGCACGCATGCCTGGGCGTGTATGAGCAGAGCTTCCGGCCCGACGACGTGATCTATGATTTCGGCGACGGCCGCCGGATGCTGGGCATCGTATCCCAGGGCAGCGCCGTGGTGGAGCGGATCGACCGGGAGGGCGGCCGCGCCATTCTGGAGCATCTGGGCCCCGGCGGCGTGTTCGGCGAAATGATGATGTTCAAGGCGGCGGGGGACGACAGCGTGGTGGTGCGGGCTGCCGCGCCCACGCGGGTCAGCTTCCTGCGCTCTGAGGCGGTCATGCGCCGGTGTGAGCACGCCTGTGCCTGCCACAGCCGCATGGTGGAGAACCTGTTCCGTCTGGTGACGGAGAAGGCCATGTCCCTGTCCGAGCGGGTGGAGGTGCTCAGCCGCCGCTCCATCCGGGAGAAACTGCTGCGCTACTTCCAGCTGCAGGCAGCCAAGGGCCATGGCCCGTCGTTCCAACTGCCCTTCTCCCTCAGCGCCCTGGCGGACTATATCTCCGCCGACCGCAGCGCCATGATGCGGGAGCTGAAGAAAATGCGGGAGGAGATGCTGGTGACCATCACCGGCCGCCAGGTAACGCTGTCATAGTAAAACGCAACCACCCGTCCGAAGCGCAGCTCCGGGTGGGTGGGTGGTTGTTTTCGGTGCATTACCAGCGGTGCATATTCTTCTCAAACTTCTCTGTATAAGCGTGCTTCAACTCGTCGGCGGTGATGCCGTAGCAGAGCATCACGTCATTATAGTACATGAGTACATCCGTCATCGCCATTCTCCTTCGTCTATCGAGGCCAGATCGATCCAATACCGCTGAATGATCCCGCGCTCTCCCGAACCGAGATCCTCGGTCACTTCATTCTCCAGCTTCCCGCCGTTTTTGATTATGGTTCGCCGGGAGGCTTCGTTGTCCTTATCGCAGACCACCAGAACGCGGCCTTCACCATAGGCCCGGCAGGCCGGCAGGATCAGCTTCAGCATCTCGCCGGCATATCCCCCTTGCGCCGCTCTGACGGCAGAACGCTGTAGCCGATATTCCCTCCGTATTGTAAAAGAAACGGGGATAGCGGGTGCCGGAAATCAATGAAGCCAACGACCTTATCATCGCTCTGCCGCACCGCCAGAAATACCTCGGAAGGGACATAGCCATCGCCATATCTCCGCTTCAGCCGGTTTTCGAAATCGACCCATTCCTCAAATGAAGTGACGCTTTCAAGTCCCGCGCATCCGTCGAAGCCGTCATGGCTGGCAAGCATCTCTTCTCTGCCCCGCATAACCTGCTCCGCATATTGCCGCGTTGGCCGTATCAGCTTCAGATCCATCTTCATTTCCCCCTCCTGTTTTCCATTTCACCCACATTATACCACCATACCCCGCAAACGGCAATGCCGCGGGCTATTGTCCGGCGAATTGCCCGTCAATTTCTGTCAAAAGTGTGTAAGATGTGCATTGACGGCGTCCTATGTTCGTGATAAAATAAACAAAGTTCCCGGCGTCACCTGCGAAAAGGGCGCAGGTAAGGAAAAAACAGAAATGAGGGAGTAAGTATGTATCGCATCGTGAAAAAGGAAGCGCTGAAACCCACTGTGATCCTCTATGAGATCGAGGCACCCATGGTGGCCAAGAAGGCGCAGCCCGGCCAGTTCATCATTCTGCGCGTGGATGAGAATGGTGAGCGTATCCCCATTACGATCCATGACTATGACCGCGAGAAGGGCACCGTTACCATCATCGTTCAGACGGTGGGCGCCACCACCGAGAAGCTGAGCCATAAGCAGCAGGGCGATTGCCTGCATGACTTTGTGGGCCCGCTGGGCCGTCCCACCGAGACCGAGGGTAAGAAGAAGGTCTGCGTGGTCGGCGGCGGCGTTGGCTGCGCCATCGCATACCCCGTTCTGAAGAAGTTCCATGACTGCGGCGCGGAGGTCCACGCTGTGTTGGGCTTCAAGAACAAGGACGTGGTCATTCTGGAGGATAAGTTCAAGGCTGTCTCCAGCGTGCTGAAGGTCTGCACCGACGACGGTTCCTATGGCCAGAAGGGCCTGGTCACCGAGGCGCTGAAGGAGCTGCTGGACGCCGGCAACGTGTATGACGAGATTTTCGCCATCGGCCCCATGATCATGATGAAATTCGTTTCCAAGACCACCGAGCCTTACGGCGTGCCCACCACCGTGTCCATGAGCCCCATCATGATCGACGGTACCGGCATGTGCGGCGGCTGCCGCCTGACCGTGGGCGGCGAGACCAAGTTCGCCTGCGTGGACGGCCCCGACTTCGACGGCCATCAGGTGGACTGGGATCTGGCTGTCAAGCGCAATCAGATGTATCACGACTTCGAGGTGCGCAAGCATGAGGAAGTCTGCAATCTGTACAAGCAGGAGGTAAAGTGATCATGGCGAATATGAGCTTGAAGAAGAACGAGATGCCCTCTCAGGACCCCAATGTCCGCAATAAAAACTTCCTGGAAGTGGCCCTGGGCTACACCGAGGAGCAGGCCCTGGACGAGGCTGCCCGCTGCCTCAACTGCAAGAATCATCCCTGTGTGGACGGCTGCCCCGTCAACGTCCGCATTCCCGAGTTTATCCAGAAAATCGTGGAGAAGGACTATGAGGGCGCCTATCAGGTGATCCATCAGACCAGCTCCCTGCCCGCCGTGTGCGGCCGTGTCTGCCCCCAGGAGAGCCAGTGCGAAATGCACTGCGTCCGCGGCAAGAAGGGCGACCCCGTGGGTATCGGCCGTCTGGAGC
>OLPR01001703.1_pt1 | contig 17589 bp, 18 predicted proteins | sample 1672761 | NCBI WGS metagenome assembly OLPR01 (sample SAMEA3136721, study PRJEB25190) | human gut metagenome | biome: human gut; feature: human-associated habitat; material: faeces | place: Austria | collected 2013 | reverse complement strand
TCCTGCATAAGGAGTATGGAAAGGTGCCGCCACTCCGTAGCCCGCCACGCTTATCCACGGCGACACCTTTCCATACTCCTTATGCAGGATTGTGGCTCCGCACAGGCCCATGGCGGTGCTGGCGGTGGCGGCAACGGAGCGTGGAATGGACACCAGCCCACCAGCGGCGCGGCCAACACCGGCGGCGGTGGCGGCGGCATGTACTACGGCCTGACGAACGTCGGCAAGGGCGGCAGCGGTATTGCCGTTATCCGAAACCACAGATAAGGAGGCAGAAATGAAATGAAAAAGGCTATGTTGTCTCAGCCCATGGCAGGCAAAACCGAAAAGGAAATCGTAGAAACCCGCGAACGCGCTATTGCAGCGCTGAAAGAGCGTGGCTATGAGATCGTCAACACTCTGTTTACGGATGAATGGTACAGCGACGAAGCCATGAAAGAACGCGGCGTTGTGCAGATTCCGCTTTGCTTTCTGGCGAAAAGCCTTGAAAACATGAGCCTATGCCATGCTGCCTACTTCTGCGCTGGCTGGGAAAATGCCCGTGGTTGCCGCATCGAGCATGAAGCGGCGAAGGCATATGGACTTGAAGTCCTTTACGAGGAGGAGTGACAATGGCAAACGAGACGTTTTATGCGCTGGTGGAAAACGGCGTGGTGACGAATGTCATGGTGCTGTACCCGCCCAACGCGGCGGAATTTGAGGGGGCTGTGCCCTGCGGGGATTTGCCCGTGGCGGTCGGCGACACCTACGACGGGGAGCATTTTTACCGTGGCGGCGACAAGCTGGACAGTCCCCTTGCGTTGGCGCGGCAGGAGGCCCAGACCCTGAAAGAGGACATCCCCATGCTGAAAGCCCAGATCAAGGCTATCAGCGACCGAAACGATTTTGTAGAGGACTGCATTGCCGAAATGGCGACGGTGGTGTATGCGGATGAAAAGTAAATGTGGAGGGTGCAAAGCACCGAGCCGTGAGGACATGGCGCAGCCATCCGCAGCGGCGAAGCCTGCAACGCCCCGCAGGGGTGGAGCAGGACGAAAGGAAGGGTGCCGAAGGCACCGAGCGTTGAGGACAGCGGCGCAGCCGCTCCGCAGACGCGAAGCCCGTAACGCGCCGAAGGCGTGGAACGGGCCGACAAAGGCGATAACGGCTGCAAAGCTGTTCGCAATAAAAATCATCTTTGGAAAGGAATGGTGTATCATGATGGCTATGTTCTTTGCGCAGCGGGTGATCCTTGGGAAGACCACGTTTGCCAATGTCCCGAAGGCCCTGAAGGCGGGCGTTGCGGAAGTGCTGATCGACAGCGGACTGCCGGAGCTGGTGCCGACGGAGTACGGCGGCACGGCGGACGGGGAGTAACGGGGAACCGGGGCTTGCGGCGTAAAGCGTGGCGGGCCGAAAGAAAGGTTCCGCGAAGCGGAACGAGGGCCGAGGACACAACGTACCGCAGGCCCGAAGCCCGTAACGCGCCGCAATGCGTGGAACGGCTCCGCTGAAAACTGAGAACGAAAAACGCAAGCGCTTTCGGAAGTTAAACGGGGCAGCACAGCGGCGAAGCCCACGACCCGCCGTAAGGCGTGGGCGTAGGCCGAAAAAGGGGACGGATGAAGTTCATCCGTCCCTCTTTTTTCAGAGAGGAAGGGAACCAATGAGACCAACAGGAAAAATGGCTGCTGCTGCGGCGGTGGCGCTGGCCCAGAGCTACCACAGCTATCAGGAGATGGACTGTCAGGCCCTGATCGAGCAGGCGGTGCGGAACGTGGGCGGCCAGATGGACTACCGGGGCAGCAACGACATGGCACGAAGTGCGGCGTGGCTGGGGACCCTTGAGAACGCACGAGCCGAGGGGAAACTGGCGCCGGGGGCGCTTTTGTTCATTCATGAGGACGATGAAAGCGGCCTTCCGGCGCGGTATCAGGGGGACGGCTTCGGGGACTTCTCCCATGTGGGCATGTACGTGGGGGAGAACGCCCTGACCGACACGGACAAAAACGGCCAGCGCCGGGAATGCGACGTGGTGCACAGCTCCCAGAGCATGGGCCGGGTGTGCGGCTCCACGCTGCAAAACGGATGGACGCACGTGGGCTTAGCGCAGGAGATCGACTACGGCGCGGAAGTCAAGCCGGGGGTCACGCTGGGCGCGGAGATCGGAACGGAGGGCGAAGTTTCTGGCGCAGCGGAGCCGGTGCTGGGAGACGCAAAGAGCGCCTTTTCGGCGGTAGTGCGCACGCCCGACGGGAACCCGGTCAAGCTTCGGAAACGTGCCTACAAGACGGAAAATCTGTACTGGAAGGTGCAAAGCGGCGAGACCGTCCTTGTGGAGCGGCAGAAGGGCGAATGGTCGCTGGTCACAGCCATCTGCACCGACGGCGTGCGCCGCCGGGCGTGGATGATGAGCCGCTATCTGGAGGGGTAGTCCGATGGAAGCGCTTTTGGACTGGCTGGAGAAACACTGGGGCTGGCTGCTCCCGCTGCTGGCCTCGTGCATCAAGGTGAAGCCCATGGAGGTCTCGCCCATGGTATGGCTGCTGCGGAAGATCGGCAACGCCCTGACCGGCGATCTGCGTCAGCAGCTATTTGAGATGGACAGCAAGATCGACCGCAACGAAATGGACCGCATCCGCTGGGAGGTGCTGGACTTCGCCAACAGCTGCCGCAACAAAAAGCAGCACACGAAAAGCGAGTTTGAGCACATCATCGACCTGAACGAAAAATACGAGATGCTATTGACGCGCACCCGGGAGAGCAACGGCGTTTTCGAGGAGGACTATCGGTACATTCGGGACATCTACCGGGAATGCTGCGAGGAAAACAAGTTTATTGCCTGACAGGGCAGAAAAGGAGGAAAGGAAACATGAAGATCAACTGGACGGTCCGACTGAAAAACAAGGTATGGCTGGCGACGTTCCTCAGCTTCATCGTCAGCACGGTATACCAGTGGCTGGGATACTTCGACATTGCCCCGGTTGTGACGCAGGACGCGGTGCTGCAGCTGGTGACGGCGGTTTTGCAGGTGCTGTCCCTGCTGGGGCTGATCGTAGACCCCACCACGGCGGGCGTGGCCGACAGCCAGCGGGCGTTGGGGTATGAAGAACCCTACCAGCAGGAAAAAGTAAAACCTCCCGAAGATAAAATGAATGAAGTTGAATAATCATACGACGCCCCTTCCACGGTTTCATGCCGCCGGAAGGGGCGTTTTTTAGGTTGGTTTTGGCAACCTTTTGGCAACCTTTTTTTCAAAAACAGATGGATGTGTAGAGGGAAAAGTGTTGAGAAATAAGGGACTTATGAATGGGGGAGGGTGAGATAATTCTATTCTTACAAGAACGCCAATCCCTGTTCCTGCCCCGGCACCATCTCGGGCAATGCGCTGGACGGCCTGCAAGAAAAGGTCTGCGTACAGGTCAAGCGGGTCTACGACAGCTGCCTGCAGCAGGAGCAGCTGGATGACAAGGAAGTCACCATCACCAGCTACGCGCAGGTAGCCAACTCCGGCTGCGGATGCAGCTGCAATAACAACGACAATACGGAAACCGTGGCCCCCACGTCCGCACCCGTGCCGCCCATCACCTTCGAAAGCTGCCGCTCTACTACCACGGAAGGTACCATCCGCGACCTGACGGTGGAGCGCCTGTGCGACCGTCCCTGCTTCGCCCGGGTACGCTGCAAGATCGACGTGCCGATCGACATCCTGTTCGTGGACAGTCGCTGCGTGGAGTACATCGGCAAGGGCGTGATCACGGTCAATAAGGATGTGCTGCTCTCCATCCCCGATGAGTCCATCGTGCCTTATGCGCTGGAAAGCATGGTCAGCGCCATCTGCGTAGCGGGCACCTATCAGGGCAATAACAAGTTCAAGCTGACGGTCTGCGTCACCGTGATTCTCAAGGTGCTGGCGCAGGTGGAGATCCTGATTCCCTCGTATGGCTTCTGCACCGTGCCGCCCTGCGAAGAATTTGCGGAGAATGTGTGCGACGAGTTCTTCAGTCTGCCGCTGTTCCCGCCCGCGTCGCTGTGCAATAACAACGATGTGGATCTGAAGAATGCGGCGTGCCATCAGGGCAGCTGCGGTGGATGTGGTTGCGGCTGCGGATGCAACCGCTGAAAAAACTTCCTATGATAAAACCCTGCGGGAGACCTTCTCCCGCAGGGTTCGTTTCTTTGATTGAATGATATTGGATGAAATTGCACGAAATGAAATCCATCAGGCATACCGACGAACGATTTCTTCCAAACCGGCCAGACCGTTGTGAAATCCGTTGCCGTTGTCCATGACTACATCGGCGGCTTCCCGATAGATGGGCATCCGTTCATTGTAGATGCGTTCGATCTCCTCCCGGCCCTTTTGAGCCAGCAGAGGTCGCTTTTCGGCCCGGATATCCAGCATGATGTCGTCGATGGGGCGGTCGATCAGCACGATGACCCCGTGATTTTTCATTAAACGGCGGTTGCATTCCCGCAGGCAAACGCCACCGCCTGTGGAAATAATGCCCGGCACGGCCCCGGCAAGGTTCTGCAACAGGCGGGTCTCACCGTCGCGGAAAGCCTGCTCCCCAAAATACTGGTAGAGCTGGGCCGTGTCCATACCCGTGGTTTCGGTCAAATAGACGTCCGTATCCAGATAGGGGATCTGCAGCTTGGAAGCTACCCTGCGTCCAAGGGCGCTTTTGCCGCTTCCAGGCATCCCGACCAGAAAGATATGTCGATCCATTTTACCGAATCCTCCTTTGTGCTGACCGGCTCAGGCCCCGAGCTGGGGCTGACCCGGCGTTTGCGCCGCCTGCAGGGTGAAACGGAAACCCGCCCCTGCATCCAGAGGAAGGACTTCGATCGTTTGTCCGTGCATTTCCATAATTTGTTTACAGATGCTCAGACCAAGACCTGTGCCCTTCCCGGAAGTGTGGGCTTTTTCCGCCATATAAAAGCGCTCGAAAACATGCGCCCGATCTTGTGCAGCAATAGGTTCACCGTCATTTTCAATCTCAACAGCGACAATACTATTTTGCATCAACTGAGTGCGAATTGTCAAGTGGCCATTTTGTGAAATATATTTCAGCGCGTTATCGACAATATTTAATACGACCTGTGAAATTCGATCGCTGTCGGCGTGCACCATGCAGGGATCCACGGCGAAATCCAGCTGCAAATCGAGGGATTTCTGTTCAATATCGTTCATTCGCCCGATCAGCAGGCGGCGAATCAATTCGTTGATATCAAAATCCGACCATTGAAGTTTTTCCACGCCGTTGTCCATGCGGCTTAATTGAAGCAGATCGGCGATCAGCCGTTTCATGCGGTTGGTTTCGTCGTAAACGATCTGCAGGTAGCGGGGATATTCCTCCTGCGGAATGGTGCCGTCCAGCATTCCCTCCACAAAGCCGTGGATGCTGGTGACAGGGGAGCGGAGCTCGTGGCTCACGTTGGATACAAATTCCTTGCGGCCTTCTTCTACCTTTTCCAGCTTGGCGGCCATGACGTTGAACGCCCCCGCCAGCTGGCGCACCTCGTTCACCCCGGTGACGGAGGCCCGGGCGCTGAGCTCGCCCTTGCTCATTTTTTCCGCCGCGTGGGTGATGACGGTCAGCGGACGGATGATGCCGCGGGTGTACAGCGCTGTGCCCGCAATGGCCACAAATGCCGCCAGCGTAAAGCCGATCAATACCTGCAGCAATAGCGCGTGATAGGGGGCTTCAATGACCTGCGCACTGGTGTGGATCAGCACGGCTCCCTGCACCGTATCGTCCTGCACATAGGGCACGGCTACGGTCATGATCGCGCCCCGGGAGGCGTTGGTGATGCGCTTCTGCACCTCCTTGCCCTTGAGCACGTCCAGCATCAGCTGGCTCAGCTCCTCGGAATTAAGGGATTGCAGCATATCGCCCGTGCTGTCCTGCAGGGCGGCCTGCATATTGTCCATCACGTGGCCGGAGCGGTCGACGATCAGGATGTAGGCCCCGTAGTCCTCGTAGACGTTCCGGGTCTTCCATTGCAGGTAATTCATGGTGGATTCGTCCGTCGTCCATACGCTGGAAGAATCCAGATTGGCCGCCAGATAGGCGATCTCCCGCGCCTGCACCAGCAGCCCCTCCATACGGCTGTTTACCATGGCCCCCCGGATGGAGAACACGGAAAAACCGGCGCTGATCAGGGCCATCAACAGAATGACCGCCATAAACAGCGCCAGCAGCCGGTCAAACATACTTTGACACAAGACGATTTTCCTCCCTTATTAAGCGGGCTTGTAATCGAATTTGTAGCCCACGCGCCAGACGGTGTGGATCTCCCAGCCGTATTTTTCGCAGTCCGGCAGCTTTTCCCGCAGACGCTTGATGTGAACGTCCACCGTGCGGCTGTCGCCGAAGAAGTTGTAGCCCCAAACCTGCTCCAACAGCTGGTCGCGGGTAAAGACCATGTTGGGGTGGGAAGCCAGATAGTACAGCACTTCCAGCTCCTTGGGGGGCATCTCCACGGGCTTGCCCTCATAGGTCACTTCGTAGCTGGCCAGGCTGACCGTCAGCCCCGGAAAACGCAGCGTGTCGTCCTTCTCCGGCTTGGCGGCGGAGGAAGCCGGTTCCGCTTCGCCGGGTGCGCGGCGGAGCACCGCTTTCACCCGGGCCACCAGTTCCTTGTTTTCAAAAGGCTTGGTGATGTAGTCGTCCGCGCCCAGCTCCAGCCCCAGCACCTTGTCGAAGGTCTCGTCCTTGGCCGTCAGCATGATGACCGGCACCTTGGAAGTCATGCGAATCTCCTTGAGCACCTCCAGCCCGTCCTTGCCGGGCAGCATCACGTCCAGCAGCACCAGCGCGGGATTGCAGCTGCGGAAAGCGTCGATCGCCGTATCGCCCCGGTCACATTCCGTCACGCCGAAGCCCTCTTTTTCCAGATATAGCCGTACCAAATGGCTGATGTTGGGGTCGTCGTCCACCAGAAGAATATGTTGCTTGTCAGCCATGAGCGGTCCCTCCTTCGTGATACCGCGTCCCTCTGCCCACAGAGGCGGAAAGGGCGTTTCGTTTGTATTTTTTCCGCGCGGCAGCCGGTGAAAAAACAGCGAAAGGGCGGAAAGTCTATACTCGTCTGATTATACTGACTTTTGGCCGCTTTTTCAATGCTTTTGGGGCAAAACGGGCCGGCTGTAACCGGGAAAGGACGTAAAAAATCTGCCGGGGATGCTTTTCCCCGGCAGATGGAGCGATTATGTGAAAATCAGGACAACACTTGGAAAATGGCGCATTTCAGATACTCGGTCTCCGTCGAGCTGAGCAGAATGGGGTGATCTCGTCCCTGAGTGCGCCATTCCACCTGACGGAGCTTGACCCGCGCGTCCTTCTGGGCGTCCAGCAGCATTTCCCGGAACAGGGGCGGAGTCACGTGCTGGCTGCAGGAGCAGGTGATCAGATAGCCGCCCTCCCGCACCAGCTTCATGCCCCGCAGGTTGATCTCCTTGTAGCCCCGCAGCGCGCCCTGAACCGCCGAGCGGGTCTTGGTGAATGCCGGGGGATCGAGGATCACCACATCGAATTTCTGGTGCGCTTCCTGCGCCGCCCGCAGATAGTCGAAGCAGTTGGCACACTCAAAGCGCACCCGATCCTCCACATGGTTCAGCCGGGCGTTTTCGGCGGCAAATTCGCAGGCGTAGTCGCTGATGTCCACGCCGATCACTTCCTTTGCGCCGAAGTGCGCCGCGTGTAGAGCAAAGCTGCCCGTGTGGGTAAAGCAGTCCAGCACCCGCGCGTCCTTGACGAAGGGCGCGATGGCGGCGCGGTTTTCCTTCTGGTCGAGGAAAAAGCCGGTCTTTTGGCCTTCCTTCACATCCACCCAGAAATGAACGCCGTTTTCCACCATTTCCACCCGGTCGGGAACGGTGCCGTACAACAGGCCGGTCTGCTGGGTCAGCCCTTCCAGCTCCCGCACGGGAACGTCGTTGCGCTCATAAATACCGGCGGGGTGGACTTCCTCCGCCAGCGCGTCCACGATGTCCTGCTTGAACTGCTCCATGCCGAGGCACAGCACCTGCAGCACTACGATATCGCCGAATTTGTCGGCGATGACGGCAGGCAGACCGTCGCTTTCTGCAAACAGCAGACGGCAGCTGTTCAGGTCAGCAAAGGTACGGCGGTAGTCGATGGCCGTTTTCACCTGCCGGTGGATGAAAGCGCTGTCGATGGGTTCTTCTTTCCGGCTCAGGATGCGCAGGCTGATCTGGGAGCGGGGGTTGTAGACCGCCATGGCCAGAAACCGGCCCCGGCTGGACACGACGCGCACTACGTCGCCGTCCTGACAGGGGCCTTCGACCCGGTCGATATCGCTGCGGAACACCCACGGGTGTCCGCTGTAGACCCGCTGTTCCTTCTTGGGGTGCAAAACCACTGTAGGCATGGAATGTCTCCTTCTGTTTGCGTTACTTCATCACACGCCGCAGGAAATCGGCGGCGAAGGCGGGCCAGTCGGCGTTATCCGGCACGATCTGGCCTGGGTCGTTCACGTTGGCGGTCTCATGGTTGCACAGGGACAGGCCGTGGCCGCCGAAGGGGTAAATGTGAATTTCCGTGTCCACCTTGAGGGAACGGAGTTTTTCGGCCAAAATCAGCGAGTTCTCCACGGGAACGCAGCCGTCCACGAAGGTGTGCCACAGGAAGGTGGGCGGACAGTTCTCCGCCGCCCAGTTTTCCAGCGAATACTGAGGATGCTGGCTTTCGTCCTTCGTGCCGGACAGCGCTACAAAGGAGCCGCGGTGGGCGAAGGGGCCGCCGCTGACCACAGGATAGCTGAGAACCATGGCGTTGGGGCGCACGTCCTCGGGGGTCAGGCCCATTTCCTGCCACAGCTCCGTCCGTTGCCACAGCACGCCCAGACTGCCTGCCGCGTGTCCGCCGGCGGAAAATCCCATCACGGCGATCCGGTCGGGGTCGGTGTGAGTCTCCTCCGCATGGGCGCGCACCCACGCCACCGCCGCGGCCACATCCTGCTGAGGCAAGGGATAGCGGTTGGGCGCTACGCGGTACCACACCACAAAGCAGTTGAAGCCCTCCGGCAGGAAACGCAGCGCGATTGGCTCAGCCTCCCGCTCGCTCAAAAACTCGTAGCCGCCGCCGGGACAGATCACGATCGCCGGGCGGCGTACCGCCAGATCGATCTCTTTAGATACCGCGGGCACATAAACGTCCAGCGCAATTTCCGCACCGGCGGAGGTAGGAATGGACAGCCGTTCGCAGCGCATCATAAACAAAAACTCCTTTGGTTTGTTTCGGAAAGGTTCTGCATCAATATACCCGCCTGAGGGCGGAAAGTCAAGGTTTTTCGCGCGTGAGGGCGATGGAAGAGAAAATGCAAAGGCTCCGGCAAAGTGCCGGGGCCTGTCCTGTTTTCGATTTTACGGAGGGGAAACCGCCGCTTACATCATGCTGCGGTACAGCTCCTTGATCTCGTCCACGCTGGTGTCGCGGGGATTGCCGGGACGGCAGGCGTCGGCGTAGGCGGACTCGGCCAGGAAAGTCACGTCTTCATCCTTCAGGATGCCCTTCAGGTCGGCGGGGATGCCCACATCGGCGGACAGCTTCTTCACGGCGGCGATGGTAGCCTTGGCGGCTTCGTCGTCGTCCATTATGTCGATGCCGTCCACGCCCATGGCCTTGCCGATGGCGCGGTAACGCTTGCCCGCCACGGGAACGTTGTATTCCAGACCCAGCGGCAGCAGGATAGCGCAGGCAACACCATGGGGCGTGTCATACAGGGCGGACAGACCGTGGGCCATGCTGTGTACGATGCCCAGACCCACGTTGGAGAAGCCCATGCCGGCGATGTACTGGCCCAGCGCCATGCCTTCGCGGCCTTCGGGCGTGTTTTCCACGGCGGCGCGCAGGCTGTGGCTGATCAAACGGATGGCCTCCAGATGGAACATATCGCTGATGGTGCAGTGACCCTTGGTGATGTAGCCTTCGATGGCATGGGTCAGCGCGTCCATGCCGGTAGCAGCGGTCAGGCCCTTTGGCATGGAGGACATCATGTCAGGATCCACCACGGCGATCTCGGGGATGTCGTTGGTGTCCACGCAGACGAACTTGCGCTTCTTTTCCACGTCGGTGATGACGTAGTTGATGGTCACTTCCGCGGCAGTGCCGGCAGTGGTGGGCACGGCGATGGTGAATACCGCGTGATTCTTGGTGGGGGCCACGCCCTCCAGCGATCGCACGTCGGCGAACTCGGGGTTGTTAGCGATAATGCCGATGGCCTTGGCGGTATCCATGGCGGAGCCGCCGCCGATGGCCACGATGCTGTCGGCTTCGGCCTTCTGGAAGGCGGCCACGCCGTGCTGCACGTTTTCAATGGTGGGGTTGGGCTTGATGTCGCTGTAAATGTCGTAGGCCATGCCGGCCTTGTCCAGAAGATCGGTCACCTTCTGGGCCACGCCGAACTTCAACAGGCTGGCGTCGGTGCAGACCAGCACCTTTTTCTTGCCCCGGTTCTGAAGCTCCGGGACGATATTTTCGATGGCTCCTTTGCCATGATACGAAATGCTGTTCAGGACAATACGATCTGCCATGATTGCGTTCCTCCTTTGGAATGAATGGACTGATAGCCGAACCCCTGACGGAGTTCCTAAAAGAAGTTTTCGACCTTTTAGGACGATTTCCTTCCTTGGGATTATGAAGGGTTTGTGAACTTTCTGGATACTGCGTCCCAAAACATCCATGCAGCCCCGTCAGCTGAAGAACAGCGCCCGGATGTCCTCCTCCGTCAGGCTGCTCAACGCCGTTTCGCCCGAAATGACCACCCGGTCGAAGATGGCCCGCTTGCGCTGGCTCAGATCGGTGACTTTTTCTTCGATGGTGCCCTGGGCGATCAGCTTGATCACATCCACGTCCTTGGTCTGGCCGATGCGGTGGGCCCGGTCGGTGGCCTGATCCTCGGCGGCAGGGTTCCACCACGGGTCGTAGTGGATGACCAGATCGGCCCCGGTCAGGTTGAGGCCGGTGCCGCCCGCTTTCAAGGAGATCAGGAAGACCTTGCCGTCACCGCCGTTGAAACGGTCGCAGAGCCGCTGCCGTTCCTCCGGGTGGGTGCTGCCGTCCAGATACAGGCAGGAAACACCCTCCCGGTTCAGCCGTTTGCGGATGATCTGCAGCATCCCCACGAACTGGCTGAAGATCAGCATCCGCCGCCCGGAATCAATGGCGGAATGGACGGTCTGCACCAGCAGCTCCAGTTTGCCGCTGGTGCCCTCGTAGTCGGGCAGGAACAGCTTGGGGTGGCAGCAGACCTGCCGCAGCTTCAGCAGCACGCTGAGCACCTGCATCCGGGCCCGGGGCAGCGAACCTTCATCCAGCGCCTGACCCACGTGCTGCCGCAGGGTGGCCAGCAGCGTTTGATAGACCCGCTCCTGCTCCGGCGGCATGGCGGCGTACAGATACTGCTCGTGCTTTTCAGGCAGGTCGCTGAGCACCTCGCTCTTCAGGCGGCGCATCAGGAAGGGCCGGATCCGCTCCCGCAGTTCTTCCGCCCGCTCGCCGCTGCCGTAGCGGCGCAGGAATGCGGCCTGGGTGCCCAGATAGCCGGGCAGGATGAAGTCGAAGATGCTCCACAGCTCGCCGGTGTGGTTCTCCATGGGGGTGCCGGTCAGCGCCACCCGCACCTGCGCATCCAGCTCCTTGGCCGCCAGCGCCCCCTGACTTTGGGCGTTCTTGACGGACTGGGCCTCGTCCAGCACGGCGAAGCGCAGGGGAATGTCCTTATAGTATTCAACGTCCCGGCGAAGCAGGGGATAGCTGGTCAGGATCACGTCCACCGAATCGTCCTTTTTCAGGTCGGCGATGGTGTGACGGCGTTCGTCCCGCTGGCCCGTCACGACCCGGACGATGAGTCCGTCGTCGAAACGCTTCATTTCCGCCAGCCAGTGATAGGTCAGGGAAGTAGGGGTGACGACGATGCTTTTTTGAGAACCGTCCTTCTTTTTGGCGGCGGACAGGGCGGCGATGACCTGCAGCGTTTTGCCAAGGCCCATCTCGTCCGCCAAAATGCCGCCCATCCGGGCCTCGTACAGGGACAGGAGCCAGTCGCTGCCCCGGCGCTGATAGGGAGACAGCTTCTTTTGCAGCTTCTGGGGCATATAGTCCTTTTTCGGGGGCTGGCTCAGGGTTTGAATGGCCTTCTCCGATTCCTCGTCCGTCTGAGCGTCCGCCCCGGCCATGCGAAGCATACTGATCATGTAGGCGGCCCGGTACGCGCCGAAGCTCAACTCTCTCGCGTCTTCCGGAACGTTGGGTTCGTCCAGCTGGGCCGCGTCCAGCAGCTCCTGCACCACGGGCGCAAGGCCCATCATATCCCGCACGTCCAGAAATTCGCCGGTTTTCAGCCGCACATACTGCTGCCGCTGGGCAATGGCGTTCAGGATGGGCAAAAGCTCCGGCGCGGGCTTGCCGTCCTCCAGCAGGGAGAATACCAGCCGCCCGCCCCGCATATGGAACGAAGCCTTGGCCGAGAAACGGCGGGGCTTGACCCGCTCGAAGGCCTGCGAAGCGTAAATGGTGCAGTGGCGGGAAAGCTCCGCCACGCCCTGCGTACAGAAGTACAAAATTTCCCGGGAGCGGCGGAGGATGATGCGGCCCTTGTGAACCACAAAGCCGAAGTCCGCCAGCAGATCCAGCACCAGCCCTTCTTCCCGGCCGTCCCGCAGCAGCATTCGTCCGTCGGGAAGCCCCTGCGCCGCCGGAGCCGCGTCCTCTCCGTCCCGAAGGGCGAAGGGCAGCACCACGGTCTCCCCGTAGTGGAATTCCATTCGGGCTTCCACGTTGCCGTCCACCAGATCCAGATAGGCCACGGGCTTCAACGGCTCCGACACCAGCCGGGCCCGCAGCTCCGGCGAAGGCACCACCGACCCCACGGCGGACAGCGCGGGCAGCAGCACGGACAGCACCTCCTCCGCATTCCGGGCGGGATAGCGGAAGGAAGAACCCTCGCCGAGCAACAGCCGGCACACCCGGGCCTGAGAGGAATACAGATGCGTGACCGTATTGCCCAACAGCACATAACGCGCGTCCGGCGTGATCATCCGCAGCTGCTCCGTGCCCTCGGTGGACACCAGAAGCTCCGTGGGGGTCAGGCTGACGGCGAAGCACAGGGGCAGCTCCTTTTTGCGGATGCCGCTGTGCATCTGCTTCTGTTCGCCAAATTGCAGCTGGAAGGGATAGTTTTCCAGATAGCGCATGACGCTCTGCAAAAAAGGCCCGGTCAGCAGTACAAAACGCCCATCGCATTGCAGCACGGAGGCAGCGTCGCTTTCGGCGGCTCCCTCCGGCAACACCGCGGGCTCTGATTCATTTTTCAGAGGAATATAGCTCATCAGCGCCGTCAGAAAGCGCTCGTCCTCCCGGGAAAAGCGCATACTGTCGGGCCGGTAGGTAAACTTGGGGGACAGGGTCAGCTCCGTTCCGCTGACGAAGCAGGCCAGCAGGTCGGCGATATTTTTGACGGCGTACAGCCGCTCCTGCCCGGCCGACAGGCCCAGACCGATCCGACCGTCCTCGTACAGGCGCAGCACCGCCAGCAGACGGACGGTCTCGCCGCCGGGCATGGCCCGGTTCAGGGCGCTCAACATCCGTTGTCCCAACGCCAGCTCGTTTTCCTGCTGGAAACGCTTGAGCGTGCCGTCGCTTTCGGCCCGCAGCAAGGCGGCCGTCACGTGCTGGCAGGGCTGCTCCGTTTCGCCGCAGGTGCACAGTGTTTCGCCCCGCCGGGTAAAAGTCACCGACTGCACGTCCGTGCCGCCCACTTCGTAGCGCAGACCGTTTTCCACCTCTATGGGCTGGGAGACCAGTCCCCGGCGGTAAAGTTTTTCCCCGTTCTGAAAGGCTGCCGTATCCACCCCGATGGATTCCAAAGCAATCATCCGCATCCTCCCAAATCAAAACCAATCTTTTTATATTTCTGGAAAAGGTTTCCGCCTTCCTGCCTTTCTTCGGGAAGAAATTCCGAAAAAACGAATGTTTTTTCCTTTTCGGCGCAGACTGATCATCGGAACGGCAATCAGGCAAACGGCCGAAAGACACGCGCACCCCGGGGCTTTTGATTGTAAAGCGCCAAGCCGCCTGCCCGGCGCACGCGGCGGATGATGTGAGATGGGTAAGAAGAAAAACTTTTGTTTTGCGCGATGGATTTCCTCAAGCACAGCTGCTGCCGAGAAGCCTTGCGCTTTCGATGGTTGACGTTTCAAGCAGGGCCGCATTTCATGCGGTTCCTGTTTGCGTTTTCCGCCGTTTAACGAAAGAATTTCCGAAAATCCGTATTTTTTGAAAAAAGAGGATTGACGCGCCGGGCGAAAGCTGTTATAATATCTTTCGCTGGTTCCACAACGTGGAGAGATGGCCGAGCGGTTGAAGGCGCTGGTCTTGAAAACCAGTGATGCTGAAAGGCACCGGGGGTTCGAATCCCTCTCTCTCCGCCACTTTATCACTCTTGGATAAAGAAGGGCAGATCAAACCGTCCACCATGGAGAAGTACCCAAGTGGCCGAAGGGGCTCCCCTGCTAAGGGAGTAGGGTGCGTGAGTGCCGCCCGGGTTCAAATCCCGGCTTCTCCGCCACACGGTTCACCGTAATCTCGGATTGCGGTGGACTTTTTCTTATATTCCACACTGGCCAATGGAATCCACGAAATAGAGCGTGAGATTCGCCGCTCCATGCGCGGGCAGACTGAACGCACAAGGCGACAGGCGCTCGAGGTTCGTCCCGGTCGCCGATGGGGGCGCAGATATTCGGCGATCGGCGCGTCAATGCTCATGCTCTCCCTGTATGCGCCCGTCCGGCAAGTCCGCCCTACAGCGAACGGCCCCATGTGGCGAATAGTCGCCGAACCTCGTCGCTCTCCCCTGACCGGCGCACCGGCGCGCTCTCTCGGCATCCTCCCCTGTATCGGCGCGGCAATGACTCTGCCACAGATAGACACGCGTCCGGCCAATCCAGCCGACAGCGAACGACGCGCTCAAGCCCCCTCGCCCCTTATAAATCGCCGGACATCAACAAACTTTCAGCGCTTGACCACCGCGAAATCGCCCCCTATGACAGAACAGGCGTCGGCCTTTGATGTGAGCCGATGCCTGTGTTTTTGTGCCATGGCCGTCTGCAACGCCCGTCCCGGAAAGAGCCGTCCCGCTGAAAGCCGTTTCATGTCCGCCTCTTATGCCCTGCTCTTACGCGAACCTGAGCGCGCCCTCCCGCGCAGTTCTTTCGAACATTCGCGAAAGAAAAGCCTTTTCCTATCGTTCGGGCGGCATGAACGCCCGCGCGCTCACAGCTCGAGCCGCATCTGGACAAGCGCCTGATAGCCCGCCCCGCGCGTCCTGAACCCCCGCGGATTGCGGCCATATTCGACGAAACCAAGCCGCTCATACAGCGCGACGGCCCGTTCGTTCTCCGCGACGACGCTCAGCTCGAGCTGTGTATAGCCCGCCGATCGCGCGCACTCTATGCAGGCCTCGGTCAGCGCGCGGCCGATCCCCTGCCCCCAGAATTTCCGCGCAATGCCGATCCCGAACTCGGCGCGGTGCCGCAGCTTGTATTGCGAGCCGATCGCGTCGATCCCCGCCGTGCCCGCAATTTCGCCGTTCACCTCGGCGACGATCTCGATTTCGTTCCCGCTCTCGGCCTTGCCCGCCAGGAAGCGGCTCTCCTGCGCCGCGTCGAAGGTACACTCGTCCGGATAGGAAAGCAGATAGTCCGTCTCCCCGTGCGTCAGATTGAAAATGTCCAGCACGGCCTGTCCGTCGCGCGCTTCGGCGTTTCTCAGGCGGCACACCGCGCCGTTTTTCAGCGTAATCGTCCGATCGTATCTCATAAATCATCGCTCCCCCGTCAAGCACAATATGTTTATCCCGTTTATTATAGCACGTCCGCGCCCCGCAAAGCATCCCCCTCCGCTGTTTTTTTGTTGACAGGAGCGCGCAGACAGCACATAATTACACCGTATTTAATGGCGGCGTATTTACGCCGGAGGAGGCGAATCCATGGCCCGTCGAAATCCCGCGCTGGACGGGAAAATCGCCGAAGCCGCGCGCGCCGAGTTTCTGGAAAAGGGCTATCGGGGCGCGTCGCTGCGGAAAATCGCCGAACGTGCCGGCGCGACCGTCGGGGCGATCCAGATCCGCTATAAGACGAAGGACGCGCTGTTTTGCGGCCTGCTCGAGCCGCTTCTCAGCGAGATCGAGGGCGTTTTTCAGGCCACGAAAGCGGAATACTGGCAATACCCGCCCGGCGAACGGCTGGCCTTTATCGAAAAATCCATGCAAATGGAATCCGACGCCATACTGAGCCTGATCTTCGATCATTATGACGACGCAGTGCTGCTGCTCTGCAAAAGCGAGGGCAGCCGTCTTGCGGGCTGCTTCGATCAGATCGTCGCGCGGAAGGGGGCCGAGAGCGCGGCGTTCTTCAGCGCGCTGGACGCGGTGCCGTTCGATCGCGAGCTGCTGAGTCTGCTCGTCGGCGCGCAGCTTTACGGCTACCGGCAGATCGTGCGCAGCGGCTGTGAAAAGAACGCGGCGAAGCGCGCCATGCGGGCGCTGATGCGCTATAACATGGGCGGCTGGACGGCGCTGCTGAATACGACACGGGAGGATGAACATCCATGACCTACAACGGCTTCTATTTCCGGCTGTTTTCCGGAGCGATGAAGCGGGTGCTGGCCGAAAAATACAGCCCGCAATACGCGCGCGGCATCATGAAGAAGAGCAAAGCGGTCTATCGCCGGCTGGTGGAGGGGGCCGACGACCTCGGCAAAGGCAACCCTATGGCCTACAACGCGCTGTTCGCGCTCGCCTTCGTCGCGCCGTATGTGGCCAGCGAAAAGCGAATCCCGCCCGAAACCGTGCAGGAGATGATGCGCCGCGCGCTCTACTCCGTCAAGTGGTATTTCAGCCGCACCGACCTGAACACGGAAAAGGGCAAGGCGGAAAACAAAAAGAGCATCACGAAATACGTCAAATGGTACACGCCGGAGCGCGAAAAGCAATATCCCACCTCGTTCAAGGTGGATTTCGTCGGCCAGCCGCACGAGGGCGCGTGCTACTATCGCATCACCCGCTGCCCCATCTGCGCCTACGCGAAAAAGCTGGGCGTCGCGGAGCTGATGCCGCTCTTCTGCGAGCTGGACAGCGTGATGATCACGCTTCAGCACGGCGTGCTTCACCGCAGCCAGACCATCGCTCCCGGCGGGGACTATTGCGATTACTACATCACCGGCAGCAGAGAATAGCGCAAGGCGGAGACGCTCCATCGGGAACGCCTCCGCTTCTTCATGGGCCGCTATTCCCCCGCGATGCGCCAGCCCTCGGCCCTCTCGCGGATCTCGATGAAGCGCCGGTACACGCCATAGCGCTTCATCAGTTCGCCGTGCGTGCCGCGCTCGGCGATGCGGCCGTCGTCCACCGCGAGGATCTGATCGGCGTTTCGGATCGTGGCCAGCCTGTGCGCGATGGTGACGATGGTCCTGCCGCGCGTCAGTTCGGACAGCGCCGCATGGATCAGATGCTCGTTTTCCGGATCGATGCTGGCGGTGGCCTCGTCGAGTATGACGATGGGCGCGTCCTTGAGCAGGGCGCGGG
>OLPR01001701.1_pt1 | contig 17603 bp, 15 predicted proteins | sample 1672761 | NCBI WGS metagenome assembly OLPR01 (sample SAMEA3136721, study PRJEB25190) | human gut metagenome | biome: human gut; feature: human-associated habitat; material: faeces | place: Austria | collected 2013 | reverse complement strand
TTGTTAATTTATTATTCTATAAATATAATTTTTACTATTTGGTACTATTATTTAATCATTATAATAGTAGTTTTCAAAGTCTGATATAGCTCCATATTTTGAATCAACAGTAACTTCTCTAATTATATTATTTTTATCCTTTATCTTTATATCATATTCTAATCCTAAATGATCTAAATCTATATCTTTAGTTACATAAACAACTTGTCCTGGAACTTGTGAAAGTGCTATTTCTTTTGCTTGTTGTTCTGTATAGTTTACATTTGATTTAACTATATTGTATAATACTACTCCTCCAAGTGCACATAATCCGATTACAGATGCTGAAAAAATTGAAACAACCTTTATTATAGTTTTTTTAGTTTTATTTTTCTTTTCATCTACTGTAACTACATCTATTATACTTTCTGTATTTTTATCCATTAATTTGTCCTCCTAAATATTGCTTCCTAATTCATGTCTAAATTATATAATATGTATTTATAGTTGTCATGAAATGTAAATTAGAGTTTTGTTAAAGTTTTTTAATTTTCACATAATATTTAATAATAAATATATTTATCTAATATAAAAAAACCATATCATCTACTTGTGATATGGTTCTCCGTTACATTTGCAAAGGATAATATTATTTACTAAAAAGGAACTTCATCATCACATCCACATGCGTCTTCCAATAAATCAGAATTTTGTTGATTATCTATGAATTCTCTTATTGACCTTATGATTTTATCTTCTTCACCTTCATCAGTATAATCAAACAATGCTCTATCGTCTATGCTCTCATAAGTATATGGTATATATGTTCCTGTATTTTCATCAAATTCAGATTGTGCATTTTCTATTATTATAGAGCCACTCTCTTTTATACTATTATAATTTACTGCTAAATTAACCTCAGATTGACCACCATCTGAATCATCTATCCAATAATCTTCTACAGTTACCATTAGCTTATCTCCTGTAACCCTACTTTCAATCTGGATTATAATACTATCCTTTTCTAATAAAAAAGGGGCTACTGTATAGTTAAAATTATCATTAAAATAAATCAAATCTTCTAAATATAACTTATATCTTTCAAAATATTCATCTAACTTTTCCTCTATACTATCTTTCGAGTATATTATCGCTCCATAAGTTTCTAAGTCTATTGACCTTATTGCTTTATCATGCTCATTAAAATAAGCTTCATCTTCTTCAGTTTGTATAGATGAATATAATTTTTTTATTGCCATTTCAATTTCTCTTATTACGTATCTAGTATCTGAATTTATAATATTATACATATTTTTATCTATTGGCTTATTGTGAGCAACATGATTACGATTCTTACAAACCCTTAACCATTTATTTTTAAATTCTAACTTATCAGAAACATACTTTCCTATACTTTGATCCCAAAACATAGTCTTTTCAACACCGGTTATTTTGATTGACTTTTCTGGTATTGTACTAGAGTTCTTTTTTATAAACTTAACTATATCTTTATATTCATTCTTATCATTTACATCTAATTCATTTCTTGTTTTTATCATTATATTAGATTCAACTTTATACTCATTTTCAACCAAATTATTTAAATCATTTATATATAGTGAATATAAATCTAAATTTACATCCTTTAAATCTATTAATGAATCTCTATATGCCCTAAATTTTTCAGTTATATTTCCTTTCAACTCTTTAGATATTGATTCAATCCAATTTCCACCATACGTATGTATCATATAGTTCAACATAAAACTTCTAAACATATTTTCTGCTTTATTTATATTTTCATATGCTTCCTTACTAAAAGCAACCATTTGATCATCTTCTATCCAGTAGCATTTATCCATTATCTGCATCATCTCAGATTTGATATCTCTTTTAAATTCAGATATTTTATCACACTTAATATCAATATCTGCAGGTTCATACAATTCTACTATTACTGATGATATATTATTAAAGGTTCTTATGCTTACACCTATAAAAAATATACTATCATCATAAACAACCTGATAGTTTATTTCACTTTTTCTATACTCATTTGGATACTCTTTATCTAAAATTCCAAATTTTTTTATTACTTCTTCAATTTTATCTACTAAATTACTTTTAGGTTCCTCTTTTAAAAACAAAATCTTAATCATTTTTATTACCCCTTATGATAATTATTTACTTTTACACATATCTATGATATATTTAATTTAATATGTAATCAATACCTTTCATAGATAAATTTAATTTCATCAGTATATCGATAGGTTTCAGGCCTTGGCCAATATATTATGAAAGGATTTTTATTATGAAAAAAGCATTATTACTTACATATTACATAATAAAAATAGTATTATTGCTATTTTTTTAACACCTCGTTTGAGGTGTTTTTTATATATTTTAAACTTATTTGTCAGCTTTTATATAAAAAAAGAAGAACCATCTTTGTCATTAGATGATTCTTCTTTAATTTTTTACAATATATCTTTTTATTAGTAGTTTTGTACTCTCAATATGTTTGATTCGCTTATCTCTATTTATAAAACTAATATCTTCATCAATAGTTTTATTATTTTTCATTATCTTGTTACATTTAAAAATACGCTCCGTTACTCCTGCAAAGGATAGTAGTTTATATTTTCTTACATTTGATCTGTAATAGAGTATACCCAAAGTAGAATACTATCTGTTAATCTAAGCATGAAAAGTGCATCACTAAGGCTAGGTTCTTCTTTTGCAGATTCATTCCTATGTGTTCCATAATCTGACATCATTGAATAAATCATATAAATAGTCTTTGTCTTCGTAAGTTTACCTTCTTTATTTTCTAAAAAGAATTCTGCTAAGTCTATTTTTTTCAAATCATTATTCATAGCATTTTTTAACTCTTCTAAAGAAAACATATCTTTTTCTCCAGTTACATTGTATACTCCTCTAAACCATTTTGCAAAACCTTCTGTACCTTTATAATCTGTAAATAGACTTACTAATGTTGTTCTACATGATTCTATACAAGCTCCCGAGTATCCATTTGTATATGCCGATATAGCAGAGTTATAAGCTTCATATACATCTCTGTGTTTATTCTGCAACCATGACTCAACAGAAAAAAGCTCCTTTATTATTTCTCTGCTAGATCCCATAATTGTCTTTACATTTACTCTATCATATTCAATATCTATGTGTAATCCTAAAAGTTCGTATAGCCTAGCTAGCTCTTCGAAGTAATTTGGATAATATTCAGATATGTATTTACAATTTATGGATTTTGTTAGCTCCTTAAGAAATCTAATAATATCCTCTTCTCTTTTTTCTTTATATAAATCACAAAATATATAGTCTAATCCTAAAAACAAATTGTACTCTTCATTTATATTTTTATACGTTTTTCCATTCCATGTATTGTATATATATGGTTCTAAGTAATGAGAATATAATTCATAGTAATTATTTAATCCACAACATCTTAGCCTAGATTTGATCTCACCATTATTTTCAATAGCAAAATACTGTCTTCCAAATACTTCTGCTATTTTTGCGAGTATAATTTCTTTTTCATCCATATCATCCACCCCTTTGTATTGAAATTATAGCTCTAAATATTATATTACAAATTTCAAACAAGTACAATTAAGCCTTGGAATATGAAAAAAGGAAGGGTCTTCATCTTCTTCAGACGACCCTTCCTTCACTAAGTATCTTATTACATCTTCATTTATTTGTAGTTCTATAGTATCTATTGCTCTTGACTTATCTATTGTTACCTTTGACACAAGTAAGTTCAGCAACTGCTTTCTTTGTTGTCTTGTACTACTCTCCTTGAACACTTGTCCGAACTTCTTCATCACTTGACTTACTAACTCAAAAGGTACTGGCTCTCCTTCTGCTAACATTACATCTTGCTTTAATTCATCTAGCCTAAACTTCAATATATCTATCTCTTCATTTAGTTTCTTAACTCTCTCTGCTAACTCATTTTTAGTTAGTATTCCATCTTCAAATAGTTCTATGCTAGAGTTCTTCTTACCATTTAGCTTATCAATCTCCTTATTTACTAAGTTCATTTCATCTAATTTTGGCTTTAGCTTGCTAGACTTATTCTTATTGATATTATTTATTACCTTCTTTAGTAGTAACTCATTATTTACTGTCTCTATCAGCTTATTAATTACAACTTCATCTGCAACTTCTGCTTTTACAGAATTTGAATTGCAGACTGCTGTACCTTTGTTCTTCCAATTACCACAAGCATAGTACTCATTGACTACTTTTGTTCCATCTTTTCTTTTTCTAGTTGACCTACTTACTGTCATTGATGCTCCACAAACTGGACATTTTAGTAGCCCACTTAGAATTAGTTCGCTATCATAGACCCTATTATGAGTTTTACTTCTATCTTTTAGTATTATCTGCACCTTTTCCCATGTTTCTGTATCTATTATTGCTTCATGTTCTCCATCTACAAGTATCGGGTCAGGATTGATGTTTTTTCTTCTTTTTTCATTCCAATCTTGCCTTAAGTTGTATCTTATCTTCCCAATGTAGACTGGATTTTTTAATATCTCTTTTATTGTAGCTGTAGCAAATGGATTACCTTTCTTGCTTCTATGTCCTTCTGCATTTACTCTACTTACGGTAGCTTTGTACCCATGTCCTGTACTGTATAGTTCAAATATCCTTCTCACTGTCATAGCTTCTTTTTCATTTACGACTAGCTTAGTTTCTTTTCTCTTCTTTCCTTCACTTGGTATCTCTACTATGTCGTATCCAAGAACCTTGCCACCATTCCACTTGCCTTCCCTAGCTCGTGCTATCATTCCCATTTTTACATTCTCTGCTATAGTACCTCTTTCAAATTCCCCAATTGCTCCCATTATGTTAAGTTGTAACTTACCTGCTGGAGTTTCTGTTTCAAAACTCTCTGTTAGAGAACGGAAAGCTATCTTATTTTTGTCTAATGTATCTACTATGTTAAGTATGTCTATTAGTTTTCTACTTATCCTATTTAATTTCCAAACTATCACTAAGTCAAATTTTCCAGCATTAGCATCTTGTAAAAGATCTTTAAGCCCTGGTCGCCCTGAAATGTTTTTACCACTTATTCCTCTATCTTCGTAGACTTTAAAAACTTCATGCCCTTCTTTTTCACAGTATTCTATGTTCCTTCTTCTCTGTTCGTCAATGCTATACCCTTCTTCTGCTTGTTCTACTGTTGATACCCTACAGTAGATTGCTACTTTTTTACTCATGTCAATTACCTCCTAGTATTGATGTTTATCTGAAATCACGTTGTTATGCATTGTATTCCTCATTTAATTCACACTTAGATTCACATTAAAAATTGTGCTATTCCAATGTGTTTATTACTATTTTCACGTTTTCACGCTATTTTTTAATGTATGATTTTATTTTATTCTTAAACTAATTGTTATCTTTTATTTTTAATACTGTTAAAAATCCATCTATGTAAACATCTCTTTTAATACACTCTTGTACTAAACATTCAGCTAATTCTAATGGTATCTCATTAAAATCCCAAATTAGTATTGCTTTTATTTCACCTCTCTTTACAAACTCAATTAATCTATTTATCTCTTCATATGATTCCGTTTCATGACTATCTATGAATTCTATTATATTTACTCCAAAATCTCCTAGCTCTATGTGCATCCACGATACCTTTCCTACTACATGCTCATAAATATTTTCATTTTCAAATTCTTTTTTAGTAAGTTTCATCAAAAGTATTCCTCTCCTTACGGCTTATCTATACCAGAACCCTCTGGGATTATACTGATTTTTCAAAATCAATAAAAATACTTACCTTAAGCATTATAGTCAAAATTGGCGATATGTGCAAGGCTTTTTTCCCACACGCGTCAATTTTTTCAATTTTACACAAAAGGGGCTTTTTCTTACGGGCATTTTATACTATAATATAAGGGTATAATTTTAAGCATTTTCCCTGCGCTGCGGGGGCTGGTGGGCGGTTTTGCCGCGCAGAAGCCCCTTTCCGTCCCGCTTTTGGCGGCAAAAGTGCAGGGTGTTCCTGATAAAAACACCATCAACTGAAACAAAGGAGACCCCAACTATGGCTAACAAAGTACGTCTGACCATCTGCGGTTCGAGCTATGTGATCTCTACCAACGAAAGTGAAGATTACATGCAGAATCTGGCCGAGCGCCTGAATCTTGATATGAATGAGCTGATGAGCTCTTCCAATTCGGTTTCCATCACCACCGCTGCCATCATGACCGCGCTGAACTACCGCGATGAGCTGGAAAAGGCCAGCGGCAGCGCGGATAATATGCGCCGCCAGATCAAAGACTATCTGGAGGATGCCGCCTCCGCCAAGATGGCTGCCGAGGAGCTGCGCCGCGAAAACGCCGCCCTGCGCAAAAAGGTGGACGACCTGCACCGCCGTTCCCTGACGAGCGAAGCCTGATGGAACAGACTGTTTTACAGCGCCCGGAGATCCTGGCCCCCGCCGGCAATGCTGATATGCTGCGGGCTGCGGTGTTTGCCGGGGCTGACGCCGTATATCTTGGGCTGGATGGCTACAATGCGCGGCGCAGCGCTGGGAACTTTGACCCTGATGCCCTGCGCGAAGCCGTCTGTTTTTGTCATGCCCGCGGGGTTGCGGTGCATGTGACCCTGAACACGCTGGTTTACGCCGCCGAGCTGGGCGGCCTGGCCGATGCCGTGCGCGCTGTTGCCGCCGCCGGGGCGGATGCCGTGATTGTGGATGACCTTGCCACCGCGCAGCTGGTGCGCAGCATTGCGCCTGGCCTGCGCCTGCACGGCTCTACCCAGATGAGCATCCACACCGCAGAGGGCGCCAAGATGCTGGCAAAGCTGGGGTATTCCCGCGCCATTCTGGCCCGTGAGCTGAGCCTGGCGGAGATCGAGGCCGTGGTAAAGGCAAGCCCGATCGAATGCGAAGTGTTTGTACACGGCGCGATGTGCATGTCCATGAGCGGCCAGTGCATGATGAGCGCGTTCCTGGGCGGGCGCAGCGGCAACCGCGGTGCCTGCGCGGGTCCCTGCCGCCTGCCGTTTGATGCTACCAACGGCCTGCGCCTCGGCCAGCCGGGCAAAGCCTGCCACCTGAGCCTGAAAGACATGGACCTTGTGCCCCACATGGCCCAGCTGAAAGCCGCCGGGGTTGCCAGCATTAAAATTGAAGGCCGCCTGCGCACGCCGGAATATGCCGCCGCTGCGGTAATGGCCTGCCGCGCAGCCCGCGCCGGGCAGCCCTATGATGAAGCGCTGCTGCGGGATATTTTCTCCCGCTCCGGCTTCAGTGATGCCTATCTGGTAGGCCGCAATGACGGCACCATGTTTGGCGTGCGCACCGAAGCCGATGCAGCCGCTACGCGCGCCGCCACGCCGAAAGCCCGCGAGCTGTTCCGCCGCGAACTGGAGCGCATTCCGGTGCATTTCTGCGTCAGCGGCGGTGTGGAGGACGGTGGCATCAAGCTGACAGCTTTCGACGACAACGGCAGCCGTGTCAATGTGTACAGCGCCGATGAACCGCAGCCCGCACAGAAAGACCCCGCCCCCGGCATTGAGCGTGCCCTGGGCAAAACCGGCGGTACGCCGTTCACCTGCGCCGGGGTTGAGTTTGCCTGCGGCGAGGGCGGCCCCGGATTTTTGCCCGGCTCCGCCTGGAATGAGATGCGCCGCGAAGCGCTGGACAAGCTGCTGCAAAAGCGCAGTGAACCTGCGCCCCTGGCCACAAAGGAAATCACCCTGCCGGAATACGCCGAGCACGAAGTAGGCATGATACCCCAGCTGGCCGCCCGTTTTGAAACCGCTGCCCAGCTGCCCGGTGCCGAATACCTGGCCAAGCTGCGCTATCTGATCCTGCCCATCCGGGAAGCGGACGCTGTGCCGCAGCCCTTGCGCTGCAAAACGCTGCTGGAGCTGCCCCGCGCTGCTTTCGGCACTGTGGAACCGGACACCATGCGCCGCCTGGCTGCGCTGGAAGGTTCCGGCTTTGCGGGTGTGGTTGCAAACAATCTGGCGCAGTTTGGGTATGCCTCTCCCCTGCCGGTGTTCGGCGGGCTGGGGCTGAATGTAACCAACCCAATGTCTGCGGCAGAGTATGTGTGCCTGGGTGTCTGTGGCCTGCTGGTGCAGCCTGAAACCGCCCTGACCGCCATGCGTGCTGTGGCACCCCGGCAGAAAGACGGCACCCCGGTGCCCACCGCTGCCCTGTGCTATGGCCACCTGCCCCTGATGCTGACCCGCGCCTGCCCGCTGCGCAATGTACGCACCAGCTGCGCGGGCTGCACCCACAAGGGCAAACTGCGGGACCGCAAAGGGCGGGATTTCCCGGTGCGGTGCTCCGCCCCCGGCAGCGCCGGAATGCGCACCGTGTTTAACCCTGTACCACTTTATATGGGGGACCGCCTGACCGAAATGCCGGTGGACCTTGCCGTGGCCGCGTTCACCCTGGAACCTGCCGACCGCGTGGAAGAGGTTCTGACCCGCCTTTTCCATCAGCAGCCCTTTGACGGCGAGTTTACAAGAGGGCTATATTATACGAATAACTAAATCATAATATCGGAGGAAGGGTAAGTTAGGGCAATACCGCATAATTCTAAGTGCCGATACGGCGAGCGAGGCACGGCAGCTGCTAAGCCAAAAGCGCAGATAATACTGGATGCTGCAAAGGTGAGCGCCGCCAGTGGCGGAAACAGCGAACCGAAGCAGGGGCAGCGGTCGCAGAGTGCGAGGGGCTTTTGCCCCCGAAGCACGATGCGGGTACCGCAACCCGACATTATCGAGCATTTTGGCAACGCAGATGCCGTGCCGCAGCCGCCGAAGCGGTGCTTAAGCCGTAAGGCGGGAATTGTGCGGTGTTGCCTTAGGAGTGAGGAAGTAGGAGTTAGGAGTTAAAGCAGGGCCTAAGGGTTTGCTCTGTAGGGAACGGTCTTGACCGTTCCGAAACATTGCCATATATGCCATAATGGAATTTGCAATCATGCACCCCTACGGGGGGCATCGTAATTTCTAATTGCTCATTGCTAATTCCTAATTGAGATAACTCCTAACTCCTCCCTCCTAACTCACCCCAACGTACTATGGAACAAAAAATCGTCAAATATTCCGTTCTTTCCCCGCTGGCTAAGGTGCCGGCATATGCAACGGCGGGGGCGGCGGCGGCTGATTTGTGCGCCGCGCTGGAAGAGCCGTTGACCATTGCCCCCATGCAGCGGGTGCTGGTGCCCACCGGCCTTGCCATTGAGTTGCCGGATGCCGGGTGCGTGGCATTGGTGTATGCCCGCAGCGGGCTTTCCATCAAGCATGGGCTGTGCATGGCCAACGGTGTTGGCGTTGTGGACAGCGATTACCGCGGCGAGCTGAAAGTGCCCATGATCAACCTTGGCACCGAGCCTTACACCATCGCCCCCGGTGAGCGCGTGGCCCAGCTGTGCATTGCTCCCGTGTGGCAGGCCGCCTTTGTGCCCGCCGCCACCCTGAACGAAACCGAACGCGGTGAAGGCGGGTTTGGATCGACAGGAAAATAGTTAGGAGTTAAGATGCCCTCGTAGGGGCGCACAGTGTGCGCCCGCCGCTTTGCGGTAAATCTCGTTACGGCATCTATTGCCAACCTTGCCATATCCAAATTGCTAATGGTTCATTGCCAATTCCCAATTCAATCAACTCCTACTTCCTACCTCCTAACTTCCTCTTTTCCCTTTGTTTCGCCGCGGTGGTGCGGTAGAATCTGTTACGAAAGGAACATCCCATTATGTCCTTGATTTTAGCCTCCGGCAGCCCGCGGCGGCGGGAGCTGATGGCGCTGATCACGCCCAATTACACCGTTGCCCCCAGTGATGTGGACGAAAGCCGCATTACCGCCGCAACGCCTGCCCAGCTGGCCCAGGCCCTGGCAGAAGCCAAAGCCCTGGCCGTGGCGCAGCAGCACCCCGATGATACCGTGATCGGCTGTGATACCGTGGTGGACTGTGACGGCGCTGTGTTCGGCAAACCTTCCGGCGAGGAAGACGCTGTGCGGATGCTGCACGCGCTCTCTGGCCGGGAGCACAAAGTACATACCGGGCTGTGCGTGGTACACCGCGGCAAGGCGTACCTTGCCACTGAAACCACCCGCGTACAGTTTGCGCCCATTGAGGAAAGCGATCTGCTTGCCTATGCGCGCACCCCGGAACCGTATGACAAAGCCGGGGCTTACGCCATCCAGGGCCATGCTGCGCTGTGGTGCAGCGGCATTGTGGGATGTTATTACAATATTATGGGTCTGCCCGTACACCGTCTGGCACAGGTACTGCGCCAGGCCGGAGCGCTGTAACGGCAGTGCCGCAGCGGCCTGGCTGCTGCGGCGTGTCGTGCGCATTCTTTGTGCGGCCCACCCGCACAAACACATGATGGGGAGATAAAAATGGCAAATCCGATTTTGCAGCTGCTTGAAGCTCTGCGCAATATGTTTACCTGTGATATTGGCATTGACCTTGGCACCGCCAACACGCTGGTGTATATGAAAGGCCGCGGCATTATCATCCGCGAGCCCAGCGTTGTGGCGGTGGATGCCCGCACCGACGAACTGCGTGTGCGCTGCGTAGGCCACGAGGCCAAAGCCATCATCGGCGCAGCGCCCAACTCAATTTTGGCGGTACGCCCGCTGAAAGACGGCGTGATTGCCGACTTTGACATCACCGCCGCCATGCTGCAAAGTTTTATCCGCCAGGCATGCGGCAGCCGCCTGTTCGTGCGGCCGCGCGTGGTCATCTGCGTGCCGTCCGGCGTGACCGAAGTGGAACGCCGCGCCGTGCGCCAGGCCGCCGCCAAAGCCGGTGCCCGCCAGGTAACGGTGATCGAAGAGCCGATGGCCGCCGCCATTGGTGCCGGGCTGCCGACCGCTGAACCGGTGGGCAGCATGATTGTGGATATCGGCGGCGGCACGGCAGAAGTGGCGGTTATCAGCCTTTCCGGCATTGTGGCATCCCGCAGCGTGCGCTGTGCGGGCGATGCGCTGGACCAGAGCATTACCAGCTTTATCAAGCGCAAATACAACCTGCTGGTGGGCGAACGCACTGCTGAGCAGATTAAACTGGAAATCGGCTCCGCCTGCCCGCCAGACCCCACCGACACCGAGCATGGCGAAACCACAATGGAGATCAAGGGCCGTAACCTGGTGGATGGCCTGCCGAAAGATATCCTGATCCGCTCTGAAGAAGTGCGCGAGGCAATGAACGAAAACCTGATGCGCATTGTGGAAGCCATCAAGGACACGCTGGAATGCACTCCGCCGGAGCTTTCCAGCGATATCATTGACCGCGGCATCATGCTTTCGGGCGGCGGTGCCCTGCTGCGCGGGCTGGATACTCTGATCCAGAACGAAACCGGCATTGAGGTACACATTGCCGAAGCCCCGCTGGACTGCGTTGCCCTCGGCGCCGGCGCCGTCCTCGATCACCCCGATCTGGCAGGAACCAGACGGGAGGAACTGAGCTACCTGTAAAGGTAGGAGTTAGGAGTGAAGTGGCGGTTTGAAAGTTTGCCGCAACCCCATAAAATAATTGTAGGGAACGGTCTTGACCGTTCCCTACATTTTTGTTTTAATATTCAGACAGAATTTTTGGGTACCTGCAGCCCCAAAAACTCCTACTTTCTAACTCCTAACTTTCCCTCGTCGCTCCCACCGTGCTACCAGATCCTTGGTCTGAGCTTGCAGGGCTTCGCGGGCGGCGTTCAGGGCCTGGGTGTCCTGAGGGGTCATTTTTTCGGGCTTTTTGTGGCGGGTCAGGCGTTCCAGGTTCTTTTCTGCTTCTTTAATGCGGTTTTTGGTGTCCTTATCCAGCTCCTTGCCCTCTTTACTGCCAAGGGCGGAATTGACGCGGTAGATGGCGGCTTCCGCGGCATTCAGGGCCTCGATGGCGGCTTTGCGCTCCTGGTCCTGCCCGGCAAAGGCAGCGGCATCGTCCATGGCGCGGCGGATCTCCTGCTCGCTCAGGTTGGAAGACCCGGTGATGGTAATGCTCTGCTGTTTGCCGGTGCCAAGGTCACGAGCACTCACCGTCACAATGCCGTTGGCGTCAATATCAAAGGTCACTTCGATCTGCGGCACACCGGCCCAGGCGCGTTTGATGCCCTTGAGGGTAAAGTTGCCGATAAGCTTATTATCCTTGGCGAACTCCCGCTCACCCTGCAGCACCTTAATTTCAACTGTGCTCTGGAACGGCGCGGCGGTGGTAAAGATTTTGGAATACCGGGTGGGAATGGTGGAGTTGCGGTCGATCAGATGGGTTGCCACACCGCCCACCGTCTCAATCGAAAGGGTCAGCGGGGTAACGTCCATCAGCAGCAGGTCCTGCCCGCCAGCAGCCAGGCCTTCGCCGCCAAGGCGTCCGCCCTGCACCGCAGCGCCAAGGGCCACACACTCGTCCGGGTTCAGCGTTTTGGACGGTTCCAGATCGATCATCCGCATGACCTTGGCCTGCACCGCCGGGATGCGGGTGGAACCACCTACCAGCAGCACCTGATCCAGGTCGTTGGCGGCCAGGTGGGCATCCCGCAGGGCGTTGCGCACCGGCAGGGCCGTGCGCTCCACCAGGTCGGCGGTCAGCTCATCAAACTTGGCGCGGGTCAGTTCCGCCTGCAAATGCAGCGGGCCGTTGGGGCCAACGGTGATGAACGGCAGGTTGATTTCAGTATGGGTGGCAGCGGAAAGCTCTTTTTTGGCTTTCTCGGCTTCCTCCCGCACGCGCTGCATGGCAACGGGATCACGGGTCAGATCCACCTGGTTTTCAGCGGCAAAGTTCCGCACCAGCCAGTCAGCCACACGAGCATCAAAGTCATCGCCGCCCAGATGGTTATCACCACAGGTGGCCAACACCTGCACAATGCCATCCCCGATCTGGATCAGCGAAACATCGAACGTGCCGCCGCCCAGATCATACACCATCACTTTCTGGGTCTTGCCGTTATCCAGGCCATAGGCCAGGGCGGCTGCAGTAGGTTCGTTGATAATGCGCTTTACATTCAGGCCCGCAATGCGCCCGGCATCTTTGGTAGCCTGGCGCTGGGCATCGTTAAAATAAGCCGGCACGGTAATAACAGCTTCTGTCACCGGTTCACCAAGATAAGCTTCTGCATCCGCTTTCAGCTTTTGCAGGATCATGGCGCTGATCTCCTGCGGGGAGAAGCACTTGCCGTCAATGGGAATGCGCTCATCACTGCCCATTTTGCGCTTAACGCTGGCAATGGTGCGCGGTGCGTTGGTGACAGCCTGGCGTTTGGCCGGATCGCCCACAAGGCGTTCGCCGCTTTTTGCAAAAGCAACGACCGACGGGGTGGTGCGCTGGCCTTCGGCATTGGGGATAACGGTTGGGCGTCCGCCTTCCACCACAGCCACGCAGCTGTTGGTTGTTCCTAAATCAATTCCGATGATTTTACCCATGTTGCTTTTGGTCCTTTCACACAAGCCGGCAGCAGATACAGGGGTTCGCCAGCTTTTGTCACACAGGGAGCACCGCTAAGGCGCAAAACTCCGCCTTAGAGTGTAGCTGAAAGCAAAGAAAATGACAATTATTCCGCAAACACAAGCGGGATTTAAGGCAAAAGCCGCAGGAATCCTTTATGGATTCCAAGGTTTTTAACGCAAAATCCAGCTGTGGTTGTAGAAACAGGCTGAATTTTCGACTTTTCAGGTACACCTTATGGTTTGTTAACATTATTGTAGCGCGCAAAGTGCCGGAATGTGTTGCAAAATCGTAAACTCTTATCAGACAATCATCCAAATGTTGGGGTGTATCGTTGACGGACGGGGGCAACGGTGCTATATTCTTCTTTAGTATACTAAAGAGAAGGAGCTTCCCGGACATGCAGGCATTTTCCAGCCATGACATTTTCCAAACGCTGTACCAGCAGATCATGTTGCTGGAATTAAAGCCCGGTTCCACCCTGCGGGAAAACGCATTGTGCGAGCAGTTCGGGGTTTCCCGCACGCCGGTGCGCAGCGTTTTGCAGGAGCTGCGCATTGCCGGGCTGATTGAAGTCACCCCCTACAAATCCACGCGGGTCACCCAGCTGGATTTTGACACCATCAGCCAGCAGATCTACCTGCGCAACGCGGTGGAGTCCGCCGTGATGACAGACTTTGCCGCTGCCTGCACCCCCGAACAGCTGGCCCAGCTGAAAACCCGCAACGATGCTTTGCGCCGCCTGGCGGCTCAACCCCACCCGGACCCGCGGATGTTTTATGAGCTGGACAGCCGCCTGCACGAAAGCTGGTTTCTTGCCACCGGCAAAGACCAGCTGTGGCAGCTGATCCAGACTTCGCAGAACAGCTATTCGCGGTTCCGCATGCTGGACCTTGTGGCCGTTGGCAATTTTGGCGATATTGTGGCGGAACACGATGTTCTGCTGGATGCCATTGCCCGCAATGATACCGCCGCCATCCGGGCGCAGTGTTCCCGCCATTTGTACGGCGGCGTAATGCGGCTGGGGGAAGAACTTTCGACCAAATATGCGGATTATTTTGTTTCCGGCACCCACTGGCCGGACCATGCAAAGGAGATGCAACCGTGAGCCGCACTGCTACCGTGACCCGCAAAACGCGGGAAACCAACATTACCGTCACACTGGACCTGGACGGCAGCGGAAAAGCCGACCTGCACACCGGCATCGGCTTTTTTGACCACATGCTGGACGGCTTTGCCCGCCACGGCCTGTTTGATTTGACATTACACTGTGATGGCGACCTGAACGTGGACTGTCACCACACAATTGAAGACTGCGGCATCGCGCTTGGCACGGCCATCCGTGAGGCCCTTGGCGACAAAGCCGGCATTGTGCGTTACGGCAGCTGCATGCTGCCCATGGACGAAACGCTGGCCCTGTGCGCTGTGGACCTTGGCGGACGGCCGTATTTTGTTTATGATGCCAGCTTTGCCGGGCAGAGCTGCGGCGGCATGGATGTGCAGATGGCACGGGAATTCTTTTACGCTGTCAGCTACAGCGCCATGATGAACCTGCACCTGAAGGTGCTGTACGGCGAAAACGACCACCACAAGCTGGAAGCCATGTACAAAGCATTCGCCAAAGCCCTTTCCGCCGCCGCCCGCCATGACGACCGCATTGTGGGCGTGCTTTCCACGAAAGGAAGCATCTAACTACCTCCTAACTTAATTTCGTTTTACCGGGGCGGGGCCCCGTTTTCAGTATATAAGGGTAACACTGAAAGGAGTAAGTATTATGTACAAGGACATGATGGACACCATTGGTTTTGTTTCGGGGTATGACCCGGAGCTGGGTGCGGCCATGCAGCGTGAGCTGGGCCGTCAGCAGGCAAACATTGAGCTGATTGCCAGCGAAAACATTGTTTCCCCTGCCGTTATGGCTGCCATGGGCAGCGTGCTGACCAACAAATATGCCGAGGGCTACCCCGGCCACCGCTATTACGGCGGCTGCCAGTTTGTGGACCAGGTTGAGCAGATTGCGATTGACCGTGCCTGCAAGCTGTTTGGTGCCAAATATGCCAACGTGCAGCCCCATTCCGGCGCACAGGCCAACCTGGCCGTTTACTTTGCCCTGCTCAACCTGGGCGATACCGTCATGGGCATGGATCTTTCCCAGGGCGGCCATCTGACCCATGGTTCCCCCGCCAACATGAGCGGCAAGAACTACAACTTTGTTTCCTACGGCGTTTCTGCCGAGGACGGCCGCATTGATTACGATGCCCTGGCCAAGCAGGTTGCCAAGGTTCGCCCCAAGCTGCTGGTTGCCGGTGCTTCCGCTTACCCGCGCGCTATCGATTTTGAAAAGCTGGCCGAGATTGCCCACGGTTACGGCGCAATGCTGATGGTGGACATGGCTCACATTGCCGGCCTGGTTGCCGGCGGCATGCACCAGAATCCGGTGCCCTATGCTGATGTTGTGACCACCACCACCCACAAGACCCTGCGCGGTCCCCGCGGCGGCCTGATCCTGACCAACAACGCTTACCTGATCAAGCGCATCAACTCCGCCATCTTCCCCGGCACCCAGGGCGGCCCGCTGGAGCATGTGATTGCTGCAAAGGCTGTCTGCTTTGGCGAGGCACTGAAGCCGGAGTTCAAGGATTATGCCCGTAAGATTGTGGAGAACGCCGCTGCTATGGCCGACGAGCTGACCGCCCGCGGCGTGAAGCTGGTTTCCGGCGGCACCGACAACCACCTGCTGCTGGTTGACCTGACCGATTCCGAGATGACCGGCAAGGAGCTGGAGCACAACCTGGACGAAGTACACATTACTGCCAACAAGAACACCGTTCCCGGTGAAAAGCGCAGCCCGTTTGTGACCAGCGGTGTCCGCCTTGGCACCCCTGCTGTGACCACCCGCGGCATGGGCCCCGCCGAGATGAAAGAGATTGCCGACTGCATCGCAGACTGCATCTTTGACTTTGAGGGCAAGAAAGACGACATCGCTGCCCGCGTTGCCAGCCTGACCGCTCGCTTCCCCCTGTACGAATAATTCCCGCTTTTCCCGCCTTTTTGAAAAAGAACGGGGCAAAAAGCTTTAACGGGCATCGCACAAATTGATAAAGACACCCCGCAGTGAATCTCTTGCTGCGGGGTGTTTTTTATGGCAGTCTGGTAGGGCTGGGAGCCGAAACCAGCGCGGCATTTCTCATTTTTTTCGCGGGCCTTCTCATTCCTTGCGGACTTTTGCGCAGGCCTTAAAAAATGTTTCCATTTTATAGAATATTGTGATATAATGCAAAGGACAGATAAAATGCCACATAAAAGGAGGCAAAATCATGAAGTTTTTTATTGATACTGCGAATGTAGATGAGATCCGTAAAGCCAATGACATGGGCATTATTGCCGGTGTTACCACCAACCCCAGCCTGATTGCCAAGGAAGGCCGCGATTATGCCGAGACCCTGGCAGAGATCGCCACCATCGTGGATGGCCCCATTTCCGGCGAAGTAAAGGCCACCACCGTGGACGCTGAAACCATGGTTGCTGAGGGCGAAGCCATCTATGCCCTGGACCCCAAGCACATGGTCGTCAAGATCCCCATGACCGCTGAGGGCCTGAAGGCCATCAAGGCACTGTCCGCCAAGGGCATTCCCACCAACTGCACGCTGGTGTTCTCCGCCAACCAGGCGCTGCTGGCTGCCCGCGCAGGCGCTACTTACGTCAGCCCGTTCCTGGGCCGTCTGGACGACATTGGCCAGCCCGGCATTGAACTGATCGAAACCATTCATGACATGTTCCTGAACTACCCCGACATTGACACCCAGATCATTGCCGCTTCCGTCCGCAACCCCATCCATGTAACGGACTGCGCTCTGGCTGGTGCTGATATCGCCACCGTTCCTTACAAGGTCATTGAACAGATGCTGCATCACCCGCTGACCGATGCCGGCATTGAAAAGTTCAAGGCTGACTACATCAAGGTATTTGGCGAATAATTTCTGTCACTCTGCCCGGTACCGGCTGTCTGCCGGGCCGGGCTTTGTTTTTGCTTAGTTTCTTGCAGATTGCTTTTTTATCCACTATACTTAGTGATGTAATTAAAAAAGAATAAAGAATAATGAATAATGGTTGTGTGACGCCCACGGCGTCACATTTTAATCAGGTCCGCTACTCTGGCAAAAAGCA
>OLPR01001698.1_pt1 | contig 17623 bp, 13 predicted proteins | sample 1672761 | NCBI WGS metagenome assembly OLPR01 (sample SAMEA3136721, study PRJEB25190) | human gut metagenome | biome: human gut; feature: human-associated habitat; material: faeces | place: Austria | collected 2013 | reverse complement strand
GGTTTTCAGCCTCGCAGATTTTGCTAGGATTTCTTCGAAATCCCCGGGCGCAAAACTTGTAAGGTAGCGATTTTTGCTCTCGGGAAATAAGATTTCCCTTCGCAAAAATCGCCCCGAGCCCACCGTACACGCCGCTGGGCTCGATTATAATTCGAGAGGACTTCGCCCTCTCGAGCTCTCCCAAAGTAACCCACCCGCGCGGGAATTTACCGCTTTTCAGCTTGCCAGACCTTCGCGGTTCGGCGCGTAGGTGCCGACGACTTCGACCAGCAGGTTTACGCACGCTTCCGCGTCGTCGCGCTCGGCGGCGGCTTTCAGCGAATCCAGCTGGCGCTCGAACACGCTTTCTTCAATCGGAATCGGCGGGGCAACGAAGATTTTGTCGTGCGCCGTGCGCGTCATGCCGCTGCGCTCTGTATCCATCATCAGCTCCTCGTAGAGCTTTTCGCCGGGGCGCAGACCGGTAATCTTGATCGGAATGTCCACGTCCGGCTCGTATCCGTAAAAGCGAATCAGCTTTTTTGCCAGATCCATGATCTTTACCGGCTCGCCCATATCCAGCACGTAAATCGCACCGGACTGCGCAAGACCGCCCGCCTGCAAAACCAGCTGCGCAGCTTCCGGAATGGTCATGAAATAGCGCGTGATGTCCGGATGCGTGAGCGTGACCGGCCCGCCCTGACGGATCTGCGATTCGAACAGCGGAATCACGCTGCCGTGCGAGCCCAGCACGTTTCCGAAGCGCACCGCCATGCATTTCATGTCCGTGTTCCGCGCGCAGGACTGCAGGAGCATTTCGGTAATGCGCTTCGTCGCGCCCATTACGTTCGTGGGATTAACCGCCTTGTCCGTCGAGAGCTGAACGAAGCGCTCGACGTGGTGCGCGCTCGCGGATTGAAGCAGGTTCCGCGTTCCAAAGATGTTGTTCTTCACCGCCTCCGCGGGGCTGACCTCCATCAGCGGCACGTGCTTGTGCGCCGCCGCATGGAAAACGACTGTCGGATGGTAGGTTTCAAACACATCGTCGAGCCGCTTTTTATCGCGAATCGAACCGATCAGCACCTCGATCGGGCAATCGGAGCCGTATTTCTGCTTGAGCTCGCATTCCAGCTCATACGCGCAGTTTTCGTATACATCGAAAATCAGAAGCAGTTTCGGCGAATATTTCAGGATCTGCCGGCAGATTTCCGAGCCGATACTGCCGCCGCCGCCGGTGACCAGCACGGTTCTGCCAGCCAGGTATCCGCGGATCAGATCGGTATTCAGCACCACCTCGGGGCGCGAAAGAAAGTCCGACGTGTTCAGCTCGCGGAATGCCGGCGCGTTCGGCCTGCCGACCTCGTCCGGATCGGAGAGCGTGCGCGTGCGGCAGCGGGTGGATTTGCACAGCGTCAGAATCTCGCCCAGGCGGTCGCCCTTCGCGCTCGGCATCGCCACGATGATCTCGTCGATTTCCTTTTTGATGACCACCTGCGGGATTTCCTTAATCGACCCGCAGACGGGAATGCCGTTGATGCGCATCTTGCGCTTGACCGGATCATCGTCCACAAACGCGACGGGAGAGCCGAATTTCGCGCGGTTTTGCTGGCAGATGCGCGCAGCGTATACGCCGCCCTCGCCCGCGCCGACGATCAGCACGCGCCGCATGGATTCCGGCGTTCGATCGGAGAGAAACCATTCGCGGAAGCCCTTCCATGCAAATCGCGAAGCGACCACGAGCAAAAGCGCGATTACGCCGGTCATCACGAGAATCGGGCGCGAAATCTTCCACAGGCACAGCCGGTTCAAACCGAGATTGGCCGCCGTCGCCGCCGCATAAACGATTGCCAGACGCGTTACCTCGCTCGAACCGGCATAGCGCCAGATCATATCGTAAACGCCGCCGAGCAGCCCGCACATCGAAAAGACGAGCACGATGATCGGCGTCAGCGCGCGAATGCGAAGATGCATTTCGAAGGAAATCTGCCCCTCGTAGCGCAGAAGCGTCGCGAGCTGCAAAGCGCAGCAGGCGATCAGAATGTCGAGCAGGAAGAGAATCGTGCGCCGAATCCACTTCCCGGTATTTCCGTAAAAGATGTGCTTCATGATGTTCCTCACAAGTATAAAGTCGCTCTACATAATTATATAGCCGACCGCACCGGGTGTCAAGCGCGGGGGTGCCGTGTTACAATAGAAGTAAAAGCAGAGTGGTAAAAAGACTACCCACCTTTCCAATTCAAACTCGCCCCGACCAAGCGCAGCGGCGATCGTCTTTGGGCATCGCCCACAACAAACTCCTATCCCCCGATCATAGCGCGCAAGCCGCCACCACGGCGGCGCGGCACGCGGGAAATTGGGCACTGAGTTTACTTTTCGAACCAACCCAGATTTTGAATCGCTTCCCGATTCAAAATCGCCCCGACCAAGCGCGGCAGCAAGCGTCTGCGGGCACCGCCCGCCCGCCGTTTCAAAAATTCCCGCGCGGGCGTTTACAAGAGATCGAAAACGTGCTATAATATTGGAAGAAACGCGAAGGGGAGGGAATGGCCTTGCCGCAGAAGGGCGTAAAGGTGATCGTGCAGAACCGCCGTGCGCGGCATGATTATTTCGTTCTCGATACGTGGGAAGCCGGCATTGAATTGCGCGGAACGGAGGTCAAATCCCTCCGCATGGGCAAATGCAACCTGAAGGACAGCTTCGCGCAGGTGAAAAACGGCGAAATGCTCGTTCAGGGAATGCACATCAGCCCCTATGAAAACGGCAATATTTTCAATACCGACCCGATGCGCCCGAAGCGCCTTCTGATGCACAAATCGGAAATCCGCAAGGCGCAGCAGAGCGTGATGCAGCAGGGGCTTTCGCTGATTCCGCTGTCGATTTACTTAAAAGACGGCAGGATGAAGCTCGAACTCGCCCTCTGCAAAGGCAAAAAGCTCTACGACAAGCGCGACGATATGGCAAAGCGCGACGCGAAGCGCGATATCGAGCGCACGATGGCGGGGCGCGGGTGATTTCCACGATCGGTTTCCAAACAGCGCGTTTCCCATTCACGCGGGGCCGTAAATGGTTTCGACGGGGATGCGGAAGGGCGGAGAAGCGAGCGGCAGCCCTGGACTGCCTCAAAAACGGGACTTAAAGATTAACTGACAACTACGAAAACGTAGCTTTCGCAGCTTAATGCGAAACGTCGCCCCTAAGCCTCCTGCGGCGTAGGCAAGCGGTGTCAGAAAAGCAGGGAACCAGCCGGCTTAAGCTTTGCGGTCGGCGGGATTTTATGAAGCTACTAAAACCGGCATCCTGTCCGCGGGAGTCCGGCAGAGGGAATGTCAAATCACGGACTGCGCTCGGAGAAGCTTCGTTCGTCCGGTCTTCGGACAGGGGTTCGACTCCCCTCGGCTCCACTTCCCAAAAAACGCCCAACCATTACGGCTTCGGGCGTTTTTCATTTGAATCGGTACACACTTTAGTACACGTTTTATTTTTTTACGTTCAAAATATTTTGAGAAACGCCGTCAATAATTGTTGCTGTGAGATGCCGGTCACCCTTAAAAGATATTTCACGGTCGATCTGTCAGAGAATTCTGCGAAGAGATCGTTTCTGGATCAGTTTCGGATATTTGGCGACATGGAATGACTGCAATAAGTAACAAAAGGATCATTGGATGCTCTGTAACAGCCCGCAAGCGGAGCATGAGACTTGCGATGCGTCAGGGGCATTACTGGACGTTCACGCTTTTTGCCGATTCGCATTTTACGCTTATTTTGACGAAAATGACGAGCGGGATATGCGATAATCCGGCTGGGAGGGTGAACGATGCAAAGCTATATCAAGCTGTTTTTCAGTTTCAGAGAGGAAACCTCTGCGCTGACGGATGCGGAGATCGGGCGGCTGGTGCGCCAGATGCTCGCTTACGGCGAATTCGGCGATACCGACGGCGCAATGTCCGGCAACGAGCGATTCCTGTTTCCGGTCTATCGGGCACAGATCGCGCGCGATAGCGACAGGTATGCCGCGATCGTGGAAACGCGCGCGGAATGCGGCCGCGCCGGCGCAAGGGCAAAGGCGGCGAAACGGGATTCTGGCATTTGCCGGAATCCTGAAGCAAAGACAGGCAAAACGACGAAGAAAGAAGAAAAAGAAAAGAAGATAAAGACGGAAGACGAAGAAAAGAAGATAAAGGCAGAAGACAAAGAAGCATCCGCAGCGGCGACGGAAGGAGACAATGCGGACAGCGACGATACCGAAGCGCTCGAAATGTATGTGTGCGATAACCTTCAGGCGATGTCACCCGGCAACATCGACGATCTCCGTTTCTTCGCCGAAAGTCTGCCGGAGGATGTTATCCGTCTCGCCGTTGATATTGCGTGCGCCAACGGCGTGCCCAAATGGACGTATGTTCGCGCGATACTGTCCGTATGGGTGGAGAGGAGCATATTCACCCTCGAAGCCGCCAAAGCTGACCGTGACGCGCGCAGCAAAACCGGCGGAAGCGGATATAAGTCCGGCGCGCCGGAAAACCCCGCGCTCCTCTATGCCCAGCGCGCCTACAGCGATTCGGACTACGCTGACCTGTTCGTTGATCTGAGCGGCGGATGAGGCGGATTTCGGCGCTTCGTTGGTCGATTTCATGGGGCGAATCAAGCTGTAAAACAGGCGTGGGATTTCCTGTATCGGGCGCTCGAAGCGGCAGCGCCGATACCGCACGCAGTTCGCTCAGCGTGCATCCGAATCCGTGCGGATCCACGCGCGCATTTCCGGACAAAAAATGCTCCCTTCATCCTCCGGCCAATCTTCGATTTTCCAAAGCGGAAAAAATTTGCTTGCACATTTGCTGAAGATACGATACAATATATGCAGAAAAATAGCGTGAATGCGCTTTGAACATTTGGAGGGATGATCATGTATAAAGAGACGATCAAGACGGCCGGCGAAAAGATGGACAAGACCATTTCCGTAATTCAGAAGGATCTGAGCACCCTGCGCGCGGGCCGCGCCAATCCGCAGATCCTCGATAAGATCACCGTGGATTACTACGGAACGCCCACGCCGCTGAACCAGATCGGCAATATTTCCTCTCCGGAACCGCGGATGCTCGTGATCGCGCCGTGGGAGCCGAAGATGATCGGGCCGATCGAAAAGGCAATTCAGAAATCCGACATCGGCATTAACCCGTCCAACGACGGCAAGGTCGTTCGTCTGCTCGTTCCGGAACTGAACGAGGAGCGCCGCAAGGAGCTTTGCAAGCAGGTTCGCAAGCAGGTTGAAGAGGGCAAGGTCGCCGTTCGCGCGATTCGCCGCGACGCGATGGAAGCCATCAAGAAGATGAAGAAGGATTCCGTGATCACCGAGGACGAGCAGAAGACCGCGGAAACGGAGCTTCAGAAAGTTACCGACAACCACGTCAAGGAGCTCGACCGCATCGGCGCGGACAAGGAAAAGGAGATCATGGCGGTTTAACCCGAAAAACGATTCCACATTTTTCATTGGGCAGCCCGCGGGCTGCCCATTATCGCATCGCAGAGGAGGCGGCAGAATGTTCGCGGAAAAGCTGGGAAAGCTCATGCAGAATATGCTTCGGGGTAAAACGAAATACATAACCGTTCCGGTTGCGCCCGGCGCGGCGACGCAGCAGGCGCTGCCGCCGGACAATTTGCCCAGACACGTGGCGATTATCATGGACGGCAACGGCAGATGGGCGGTGCAGCGCGGTCTTCCGCGGTCGGCAGGTCACGCGGCGGGCACGGAGGCGGTGCGCGGCATCATTCGTGCGAGCGACGATTGGGGCATTAAGCATTTGACGATTTACGCGTTCTCGACGGAGAACTGGTCGCGGTCGAAGGAGGAAGTGAGCGCGCTGATGGGGCTTTTGCTTAAATACTTCGCCTCCGAGATCGACGAGCTGGACGAAAAGAACGTGCGCATCCGCATTCTGGGAAATGTCGAAGGGCTTCCCGAGGCGCAGCGCGACGCTGTGAAAAAGGCGATGGAGCGCACGAAGGACAACACGGGACTGAACCTGAACATCGCGCTGAATTACGGCGGGCGGGCGGAGCTCGTCCGCGCGGCGAAGGCGATTGCCGGAAAGGTGAAAAACGGAGAAATGGAATTGGACGCGATCGACGAGACCGCGTTTGAATCCGAGCTCTATACCGCCGGTCAGCCGGACGTGGATCTTCTGATCCGCACCAGCGGCGAGATGCGGCTTTCCAATTTCCTGCCGTGGCAGACGGCGTATACCGAAATGGTGTTTGAAAAGGTCTATTGGCCGGATTACGATCGCGCGGCGTATCTGAATTCGCTCAGAACGTATTCCATGCGCAAGCGCAGGTTCGGAAACGCATAAATTCAGGCGATACGGCTTAAAAAACGGAGGATGAAAATGCTCAAGCGCGTGATTACGGGCGCGGTGTTTACCGCGATCATTCTGGGGGGAATCTATCTGCGGGGCTGGGCGCTGCGGGCGCTGATGCTCGCGGCGATGTTGATCGGGATGTTCGAGGTCTATCGCGCGATCAAAAAAACCGGCGCGAAGCCTGCGGAATGGGCGGGGTATGTCTATGCCGTGCTTGCGATTGCGCTCGAGGCGCTTGTGCAGCTTCCAAACGCCCCCGAATGGCTGAAAACGATGAACGCGCCGGCGACGGCGCTTGTGATCGGGCTTCTGCTGGGGCTAAGCGCGATTGTGCTGCGCGGAAGGGTGGATTTTCCGGCGCTTTCAGCAACGGTACTGCCAATGGCGTATCCGGGATTTCTGTTTTCGATGCTCGCGTCGCTTCAGGACATTCCGAATGCCGCGATGGCGCTGGCGGCATTGCTGATCGCGTTCTTTTTAGCGTCGATCAACGATGTGTTCGCGCTGTTTACCGGCATGGCGCTGGGCAAACATAAGCTCTCGCCCGAAATCAGCCCGAAAAAGACGATCGAAGGCTCGATCGGCGGTCTGATTGCGAGCGCAGTGTTCGCGATGCTGGTCGCATGGCTGCTCGACTGGGCGCAGGCGGCGGGCGTCGCGCAGGCCCTTCGAATCGGCGAAGCGGAAGCGGAGTTTTCGATTCCCGGCTTTGCGATGATGGGCGTGTTCGCGGGCGCGATGTCGCAGATCGGGGACCTGACCGCGTCGCTGGTGAAGCGTCATTGCGGCGTGAAGGATTACGGAACAATCTTTCCCGGCCACGGCGGAATCATGGATCGGTTCGACGGCATTCTGTTCTGCGGCGCGGTTTGCGCGGTGTTTTTTCAGATCATGAGGTGATTTTGAATGCGAACGATAGCGGTATTGGGCGCGACCGGCTCGATCGGAACGCAGACGCTGGATCTGGCGCGGCGGTATCCGGAGCGATTCTATGTAAATTGTCTGGCGGCGAACGCGTCGAAGGAAAAGCTGTTTGATCTCGTGCGCGAATTTCGGCCCGCTGCGGCGGCGCTCGTCTGCGAGCCGGACGAAATTCCGGAGGATTTGCGCTTCTGCGAATGGTTTTTTGGGCATGACGCGTGCGTAAACGCGCTGAAGGCGGCAAAATCGCAGGACGCGCTGTGCGCGATCGTCGGAATCGCGGGGCTGGACGCTGTGCTTGCGGCGCTGGACGTTTCGGAGCGCGTGCTTCTGGCAAATAAGGAAGCGCTGGTCACGGGCGGAAATCTGGTTATGGAAAAGGCGAAGCGGCTGAATAAGCCGCTGCTGCCGGTGGACAGCGAGCATTCGGCAATCTTCCAGTGCCTTCAGGCGCAGATGGGCAATCCCGTTCGCCGATTGCATTTGACCGCGTCCGGCGGCGCGCTGCGCGACTGGAGCAGGGACGCGATTCAGACGGCTTCGGTCGAGGACGTGCTCAAGCATCCGAACTGGAAAATGGGCGCGAAGATCACCGTCGATTGCGCCACGATGGTGAATAAGGGGCTCGAGGTGATCGAGGCGCATTACCTGTTTTCCATGCCGGCGGAGCGGATCAACGTCGTTGTGCATCCGGAGAGCGTGATTCATTCGATGATCGAATTTGAGGACGGCGCGGTGCTGGCGCAGCTGGGCAATCCCGATATGCGCGGGCCAATCGGCTATGCGATGGGCTATCCGGAGCGCCTGCCCTACGACGCAAAGCCGCTGGATTTTGCGTCTTTGGCAAAGCTCACGTTCCGCGATCCGGATTTCGAGCGCTTCCCGAGCCTGAAAACGGCGATCGACGCGCTGAAGGCGGGCGGAAGCGCGCCGGTGATCCTGAACGGAGCGAACGAGGTCGCCGTCGCGGCGTTTCTGAATCGGGAAATCCCGTTCGGACGCATTGCGCGCACGATTTCGGAAACGCTCGATCATTGCGCGCAAACGGAAATCCATTCCATCGCCGAAGTGTATCAGGCGGACGCGCGCGCAAGAGAATGCGCGAAAGGATTGCTGGGGCGGTAAACCGCGCGGGGGAAATACGCGCGGGAAACGTATAGCCGCTGAACGCGCGCCAGAAAGCGCGCGGAAACGCCGCGCAGGTGGACGGAGCGTTGGAAAGCGCACGGAAACGCCGCGCAGGTGGACGGCGAATCAGAAAGCGCGCGGAAACGCCGCGCAGGTGGACGGCGAATCGGAAAGCGCGCGGAAACGCCGCGCAGGTGGACGGCGAATCGGAAAGCGCGCGGAAGCGCCGCGCAGGTGGACGGTGCGTTGGAAAGCGCGCGGAAACGCCGCACTGATGAACGGCGAATCAGAAGGCGCGCGGAAATGCCGCGCAGGTGGACGGAGCGTTGGAAAGCGCGCGGAAACGCCGCGCAGCTAAAATGATGTTCCAAACCGCGCGCAAAGCAAATTCTCGGGAGGGTTCAATGCTGAACAGTATTCTTTATATTCTGCTGGCGATTGTGATTTTGGGCGTGATTATCGTCTGTCACGAATTCGGACATTTTATCGTCGGACGGCTTTGCGGCATCGGCGTGGTGGAATTCTCGGTGGGATTCGGCCCGAAAATTCTCGGCTGGAAGCATAAGGGCACGCAGTTTTCGCTGCGCGCGATTCCTTTGGGCGGATTCTGTAAATTCGTCGGCGAGGACGAAAACAATTCCGCGCCGGACGCGATGAACAACGCGAGCGTATGGAAGCGGATTTTGACCGTGTTCGCCGGCCCCGCGATGAATTTCGTGCTGGCGTTCCTGACGGGAATCGTGGTATTGTGTATGTTCTCCACGGCGGACGTGTATCCGGAAATCAGACAGGTGGTCGACGCGTCTGCGGCGCAGGAAGCGGGGCTCTTGCCCGGCGACGAGATCACGGCGGTCAACGGAGAGGCGATTGCGCATAACGCTTCCGGCACGCAGGCGCTGCGCGAAGCCGTTCAGACGGGCGAAACGATCGCGCTGACCGTCAGCCGCGGCGGGGAGACGCTCTCCATCGACGTTTCGCCGAAGGCAATTCAGGCGGAGGACGGCGCGCAGGCGTATCAGTTGGGCGTGACGTTCGCCACGCGCAATTACGGCTTTTTTGAAGCCATTCCCGCGTCCGGCAAAATGATGGTGGGCGTGACCGAGCAGATGTTTACGACGCTGAAAAACCTGATCTTCCATGGAACGGGCGCGGACGAAATGACCGGCACGGTCGGCACAGTGGTCGTGATCAGCGAGGTCGTTCAGCGCGACAGCAGCATGATCTGGGATATTATCTTCCTGATTTCGCTGAATCTGGGCATCATGAATCTTCTGCCGATTCCGGCGCTGGACGGCGGACGGCTGGTGTTTTTGATTGTCGAAGCGATTCGCAGAAAGCCTGTGCCGCCGGAGAAGGAGGGCATGGTGCATCTGATCGGCTTTGCGCTGATTCTGATTCTGTTCGTGGCGCTCACATGGCACGATATAACGAACATTCCCAATCTCATTAAGATCGTTGGAGGCAATTAAATGACGAGACAGGTACGCGCGGGCGCGGTCGCGATCGGTGGCGGCGCGCCGGTTTCGGTTCAGACGATGACGAACACCGATACGCGGAATGTGGAGGCGACGCTGAAGCAGATTCGCGCAATGGCGGATGCGGGCGCGGATATCGTGCGCGTTTCGGTATACGACGAGGCGTGCGCGGACGCGGTGCGGGCGCTGGTGGATTTTAGCCCCGTGCCGCTGGTGGCGGATATTCACTTTGATTACCGGCTCGCGATCAAATCCATTGAAAACGGCATCGCGAAGGTGCGCATCAACCCCGGCAATATCGGCGGGGAGAAGAACGTGCGGATTCTCGCGGATTGCCTGCAGCAATACCGCATTCCGGTGCGCATCGGCGTCAATTCCGGTTCGATCGAAAAGGATTTGCTGAACAAATACGGCGGCGTAACGCCCGAGGCGATGGTCGAAAGCGGGCTGAACCACGCGCGGATGCTCGAACGCGCGGGATACGATCAGATCGTGCTTTCCTATAAGGCGACGGACGTGAGAACCATGATCGAAGCCTGCCGGCTGGCGGCGCGGACGAGCGATTACCCGCAGCATATCGGCGTGACCGAATCCGGAACGCCGGATGTGGGCGTGGTCAAGAGCGCGGTCGGCATCGGAACGCTTCTGATGGAGGGCATTGGGGATACGATTCGCGTTTCGCTTTCCGGCGATCCCGTTCCGGAGGTCGCGGCGGGGCTTTCGATTCTGCGTGCGTGCGGGCTCAGGCGCGATTTCGTGGAAATTGTCTCCTGTCCGACCTGCGGGCGAACGACGATCGATGTTTCGGGCATTGCCAGCCGCGTGCGCGAGGGCACGCGCGACATTCGCATTCCGATGAAGGTTGCGGTGATGGGCTGCATTGTCAACGGCCCGGGAGAAGCGAAGGAAGCCGATCTCGGCGTTGCAGGCGGACGCGACGGCGGCGCGCTGTTCGTAAAAGGACAGAAGCCGCGCGCAGTCAAGGGCGATCTTGCGGAAGCGCTGATTGCCGAAATCAGGAGAATTGCTGATGAACGCGTTTGAAAAGCGGGACAATTATCAGATTACGCTGGTGCGGACGCGGGAGCTTTTTTTGAAATACGATCAGCAGGCGATCATCGACCGTTTTTCATTAAATGCGGACGAGCGGTATCTGTACCTTACATTCGTCGCGCGCCCGTATCGGATTGAGCGCGCGACGGGCGCAATGGAATATTGGAAGGACGAACGCGCGTCTACGGAGCGCGTCGCGATCGAATGCGCGGCGGGCGTCTGGCTTCCTGCGGGGCATGGGGACGGCATGACGATTTACGATATTCTCTGCGATTCCAAGCCGGATGCGCGCGTTTCCGGGCGCTTTCAGAATGCGTGGAACCAGAGAAACGTCTCTTCCGCGCCGAACGGGAGCCTGTTTCAGTCCTCGGCGGACTTTTTTTCCGGCAAATGCGCGCTTCTTTCCGCGGCGTGCGAGCGATTGGGCGGCGAAAGGGTTTCGACCGGCGACGTCGGATTCGATATTCCGGTATTCAATGAGATCAAAATGCGAATGCTGTTCTGGGACGCGGACGACGAGTTTCCGGCGAGCATGAATTTGCAGTGGGACGAGCATATTCTTGATTTTATGCGCTACGAAACGACGTTTTACGCGGCGGGATTCATCCTGAACCGGCTGCGCGAGGAGGCGGAGAATGAGCGAGGCGTGGCGAAAGCTGATTGAGACGGACGACAGGGCGCTGGCGGATTGCCTGAGCCTTGCGCGCGTTTCGATTTCAAAAAAAACGGGAAATATGAAGGTGCGTCTGAATTCGACGCGCCTTTTGACGAAAAGCGAATACGCGCTGATCGAAAACCGGTTTGCGGGCGCGTTTCCGGCGGTGCGCGTGGAAACGGCGGTGAGCTATCCGGATTTGCACGATCGCGTTCAGAACGATATTACCGTGGCGCTCGGGCTGTTTCGCGAAATTTTGAAAAGGGAAAGCCCGGGCGCCGCGCCGTTTATCGATTGGAGCGCTTCCGGCTGGACGCTTCGGGACGGCAGGCTGAACATCAGCGTTTCCTCCGAGGAGGGCGCGGCGTTTCTGAAAATGAGAGGCGTCGACCGGCGTGTGGAGCAGCTGATGAAGGAGCTGTTTGAAATCGATTGCGCGGCGACCGTTTCGGTGCTCGGCGGCGAGGAAAAGCGCATTCGCGAGATTGCCGAAGCGCGCGCGCGCGAAGCTGAAGCGCTGGCGATGGACACAAATCTGCGCGCAAAGAGCGCCGTGAGCGAAAAAAAGCCGATGCCGGCGGACGTGGTCTACGGAAAGCCCATTCACGATCCAATCATCGACATGAACGAGCTGACGGAGGACGTGGGCCGCTGCACGGTGCGCGGCGAGATTTCCGGCCTCGAAATGCGCGATACGAAGAACGGAAAGACCAAAATCGTCACGTTCTCGATGACCGACCGGCTGGGTTCGGTGAACTGCAAGCTGTTCCTGGGCGGCAGGCGCGGCGCGGAATCGAGCGCAAAGACGCTTCAGGCGCAGGCGGACGCGCTGGCGGGCAGTCTGAAGGACGGCAAATGGGCGACTGTGCGCGGAAGCTATCGCTACGACGATTTCAAGCGCGAAATGGTTTTAATGGTTTCCGATATTATGGAAGCGGAAAAGCCCGTGCGCCGCGATACCGCGCGCGAAAAGCGCGTGGAGCTGCATTTGCATACGACGTTTTCGACGATGGACGCGTGCGCGACGGCGACCGACCTGATCAAGCAGGCGGCGGCATGGGGGCATAAGGCGATTGCGGTTACGGATCACGGCGTGGTGCAATCGTTCCCGGAGGCGTTCGGCGCGGCGAAAAAGGCGGGAATCAAGCTGATTCCCGGCTGCGAGGGCTATTTAATCGACGACGCGGCGGACATCGTAAAGGGCGCGGACAGGGAGGAGATTGCGTCGAGCGCCTATGTGGTGCTGGACGTTGAAACGACGGGGCTGAACATACACACGGATTCGATCATTGAAATCGGCGCGGTACGGTTTGAAAACGGCGCGGAGGTCGATTCATTCTCGGAGCTGATCAATCCCGAGCGGCAGCTGCCGGAGAAGATCACGCAGATCACGGGCATTACCGCGGCGATGCTCAGCGGCAAGCGGACGATTCGGGAAGCGATGCCGGATTTCGCGAAATTCTGCGAGGGCGCGGTGCTGGTTGCGCACAACGCGTCGTTCGATATGTCGTTTTTCAAGCGCGCGTTTCCGCTGATCGGCCGCGAATTTGATTTCACGGTCGTGGACACGCTGTCGATGGCGCGCAATCTCTATCCGAATATCAAAAACCATAAGCTGGGCACGCTCGCGAAGCTGTTCAACGTTTCGCTCACGAACGCGCATCGCGCGGTACACGACGCGCGCGCGACGGCGCTGGTGCTGATGAAGATGTTTGAGGACGTTCAATCGCGAAAGGGCATTACGAAGCTGCGCGAGCTGAACACGTGCTTTGAGGTGGACGCGGGCAAGCAGGCGTATCATATCATCCTGCTGGCGACGTCGCAGACGGGCATTACGAACCTCTACCGGCTGGTGAGCGAGGCGCATCTGAACTATTTCCACCGCACGCCGCGCATTCCGCGCAGCCTGATCGAGAAATACCGCGAGGGGCTGATCGTCGGAAGCGCGTGCGAGGCGGGCGAGCTGTTCCGCGCGGTGCTGGCGGGCGAGCGCGAATCCGAAATCGAGAAAATCGCGAAATTCTATGATTACCTCGAGGTGCAGCCGATCGGCAACAACGCGTTCCTCGTGCGCGAGGGCACGGTGAAGGACGACGAGGGGCTGCGCGAGCTGAACCGGAAGATCGTCCGGCTCGGCGAAAAGCTGAATATTCCGGTCTGCGCCACGGGAGACGTGCATTTCATGGATCCGACGGACAGCATTTACCGCGCGATTCTGCTGGCGACGAAGGGCTTCGACGACGCGGATTTCCAGCCGCCGCTGTATTTCAAGACCACGGACGAAATGCTGGAGGAATTTTCCTATCTCGGGCGCGAAAAGGCGAAGGAGATCGTCGTTACCAATCCCAACATGATTGCCGATCGCGTGGGCGACGTAAAGGTGTTCCTGCCGCATCCGGAGGGCAAGGAGACGTTCCAGCCGTTCTGGCCGGAGGCGGAGGGCGAGCTGCGCAATCTGGTAATGACCAAGGCGGAATCGATTTACGGTTCGCCTTTGCCCGAGATCGTTCAGAAGCGCGTGGATAAGGAGCTGGGCGCGATCATCGGCTACGGCTTTTCCACGCTTTACATGATTGCGGTAAAGCTCGTGGCGAAATCGCTTTCGGACGGGTATATCGTAGGCTCCCGAGGCTCGGTCGGCTCGTCGCTGGTTGCGAATCTTTCGGGGATTACCGAGGTCAATTCGCTGCCGCCGCATTACGTTTGCCCCCAATGCAAGCACCATGAATTCGACGTGCCGAAGGAATATTCCACGGGCCTTGATTTGCCGCCGAAGAAATGTCCGGAATGCGGCGCGCAAATGAATAAGGACGGATTCAATATCCCGTTCGAGGTTTTCCTCGGATTCAAGGGCAATAAGGTTCCGGATATCGATCTGAACTTCTCCGGCGTGTATCAGCCGGTGGCGCACAATTACATCAAGGAGCTGTTCGGCGCGGAGAACTGCTTCCGCGCGGGCACGATCGGCACGATCGCCGAGAAAACCGCATACGGCTACGTATTAAAATATGCCGAGGAGCGCAATCTGAGCCTGTCGAACGCCGAAAAGGAGCGCCTCGCGCGCGGCATTACCGGCGTAAAGCGCACGACGGGCCAGCATCCGGCGGGCATGGTCGTTTTGCCGAAGGACTACGAGATCTATCAGTTCACGCCCATTCAGCATCCGGCGGACGACCAGACCACCGACACGATCACCACGCACTTCGATTTCAACTCCATGCACGATGTGCTGGTCAAGCTCGACGTGCTGGGCCACGATGATCCGACGATGCTTCGCAAGCTCCAGGATCTGACCGGCATTGCGCCGCAGGCGGTTCCGCTGAACGACCCCGAGGTATTCGGAAAGATCATTTCGCTCTTTTCCGGAACGGAGGCGCTGGGCATTACGCCCGAACAGCTGGGCGTTGCGGAGAGCGGCACGCTCGGCGTTCCCGAATTCGGAACGAAATTCGTTCGCGGAATGCTGAAGGAGACGAAGCCGAAGACGATGGAGGAGCTGATTCGAATCTCCGGCCTTTCGCACGGCACGGACGTCTGGGTCGGCAACGCGCAGGATCTGGTTCGCCAGGGCATTCCGCTGCGCGAATGCATCTGTACGCGCGACGACATCATGAACCAGATGATCGCCTACGGCATCGATTCCGAAATCTCGTTCAAGACCATGGAATCCGTCCGAAAGGGCAAGGGCTTGAAGCCGGAGATGGAGGAGGCGCTGGTGAACAACGATCAGGTGCCGCCGTGGTTCATCGACAGCTGCAAGAAGATCAAATATATGTTCCCGAAGGCGCACGCGGTGGCATATGTCACGATGGCGCTGAGGATTGCGTATTTCAAGATCTTCTATCCGGCGGCGTATTACTGCTGCTATCTTTCCCGAAACGCCGAAAGCTTCGACGCGACGCGCATGACCACCCGCAATGTCGACGATCTGCGCGCGATGATCGACGCGATTAAGGCGCTCGACCGCTCGGAGCGCACGGACGCGATGGACGGCGAGAATACGATTCTGGAAATGCTGATCGAGATGAACCTGCGCGGCGTTCACGTAAAGCCCGTGGACATCTACAAATCCAGCGCCACGGAATACCTGCTCGCGGACGACGGCGAGATTCTGCCGCCGATTACGTCGCTGCCCGGCGTGGGTCAGAGCGCGGCGGAAGGCTTTGTCGCGGCGCGGCAGGCGGGGCCGTTCATTTCGCAGGACGATATGCAGCGCCGAAAGGTGCCCAAATCGCTGATCGCGACGTTCGAAAAGCTCGGCTGCATCAACGATCTGCCCAAGACCAGCCAGGTTACGCTGTTTGAATTTGAAATGTAAGAGGAATGCAGGATGCAGAACACGCAGGAACAAAAATACATAACGATGACGGAAGCGCCGGTGAAGGGCTTGATCGTCAAGCTCGCGATTCCGACGATGATCAGTATGCTCGTTACGTCGTTTTACAACATGGCGGACACGTTCTTCGTCGGAAAGCTCGGGCCTTCGGCGACCGGCGCGGTCGGCGTGGTGTTCTCCGTAATGGCGATCATTCAGGCGGTCGGATTCTTTTTCGGCCACGGCTCGGGCAATTACATCTCCCGCGCGTTGGGCGCGCACGACGTTTCCGGCGCGGAAAGCATGGCGGCGACGGGCTTTTTCTCGGCGCTGATCGGCGGAACGGTGATCATGATTGGAGGTCTTCTGTTCCTCGAACCGCTGGCGCTGGCGCTCGGCTCGTCGGAGACGATCCTGCCCTACGCGGTCGATTACCTGAGATGGATTTTAATCGGCGCGCCGTATATGACCGCGTCGCTGGTTCTGAACAATCAGCTGCGCTTTCAGGGCAACGCGATTTACGCGATGATCGGGCTGGTTTCGGGCGCGGTGATCAATATCGCGCTGGATCCGTTGTTGATTTTCACGTTTGATCTCGGCGTTTCCGGCGCGGCAATCGCCACGATCGTCAGCCAGCTGGTCAGCTTCGTGATTCTCTTCATCGGCATTTTCAGGAGCAATGCGATCGATATTCGCATTCGCAATTTCAAGCCCACCGTCGATCGATACAAGATCATTATCAACGGCGGTTCGCCCTCGCTGTTCCGGCAGGGACTGAATTCCGTGGCGACGATTTGCTTAAACGTCGCGGCGCGCGCTTACGGCGATTACGCGATTGCCGGAATGTCGATCGTTACGCGCATCATGCAGTTTGCGAACAGCTGCCTGATCGGATTTGGCCAGGGCTTTCAGCCGGTCTGCGGCTTCAATTACGGCGCGAAGAAGTTCGATCGCGTGCGCGAAGGCTTCTGGTTCTGCGTAAAGCTTTCAACGGCGGTGCTTCTGGTGCTCGCGGCGGCGTGCTTCGCGTTCGCGCCGGCGATCGTTTCGCTGTTTCAGGACGATCCGGGCGTAATCGAGGTGGGCAGAATCGCGCTGCGATTGCAGTGCATTACATTCCCGCTCGCCGGCTGGATCGTAATGAGCAATATGATGAGCCAGACGATCGGCAAGGCGATTCCGGCGTCGTTCCTCGCGATGGCGCGGCAGGGGCTGTTCTTCATTCCCGCGGTGCTGATTCTGCCGCATTGCTTAGGCATTCTCGGCGTGGAGCTTTCGCAGGCGGTCGCCGACGCGATTACGATCGCGGTCGCGATTCCGCTGCAATTAAAGATAATGAGAGAAATGAAATAAACTTTGAGGAGCCGTTTTTCGCGGCTTCTTTTTTTGTCGATTTTTGCTGATCAGGAATTTCCAGCGTAAAAAGAAACGCCGCGCGCAAAATAGTGCCAGATCAAATGAAAGGAGGCGAAATCAATGAGCAAGCAGACGAAGCCCGAACTGGAGAACATGAAGTTCGAGGTTGCGCGCGAAATGGGCGTGAACATGACCCGCGGCTATAACGGCAATCTCTCCAGCGCCCAGAACGGACGCGTCGGCGGACAGATGGTTCGCAAGATGATCGAGGACTATCAGCGTCAGCACGGCGGTCAGCAGTAATTTCGCAAAAAAGTAAAGGAGTGAATCCAGATGGCGAATAAGAATTCCAACCAGATCAACGTGCCCGAGGCGCGTCAGGCGATGT
>OLPR01001696.1_pt1 | contig 17637 bp, 7 predicted proteins | sample 1672761 | NCBI WGS metagenome assembly OLPR01 (sample SAMEA3136721, study PRJEB25190) | human gut metagenome | biome: human gut; feature: human-associated habitat; material: faeces | place: Austria | collected 2013 | reverse complement strand
AAATAAAAACAAAAGTATGTGAAAAATAAGATCAAATTACTTTCTTCCCACCCTCAAAAATAAAAAAAAAGAGGTTAAATAATTAAACCTCTTTTCAAGCTATTTTAATTGTATTTCCAACTTGGTAATCATTCCAGATTGAAGTAATGATATATTCACCAGACATCAACCTAATACCTAATTTAGCAATACCATTATTATCAGTTACTTTATGATAGAAAACACCATTTACATTAAATGATACGTTTTGGTTAGCTAATGGGTTACCTTGACCATCTACGGTTTGAGCTGTAAAACTGCTACCGTCCAAGTATTTCATGTCTAAATTTTTAGTAATTAATGTAGGTAAAACAGTTACATTATTTCCAACAGCATAATCATTATACATGGAGGTAATAATATAATTACCAGGACGTAGACTGATTTTTAAAGTAGCTACGCCATCATTACCAGTAATACGTGTGTAAAATACACCATTAATATTAAATGTAACTTTTTCACCAGCTCCTGCAACACTTCCGTCAGGTTTTATTACTTTAACAGAGAATTGGGAATCGTTTTTATAATATTTAATCAAATCACTGGTAATTAAAGGAGGTAAAACCTTAACAAGATTTGCTCTAGCTTGACCGTTTGGATGCATAGCTGTTAAAATATATTCTCCAGGCCATAAACTAATTGTTAATTTAGCTACACCATCATCACCTGTGAAACGATAATAAAATACACCATTAATATTAAATGTAACTTTTTGATTGATTAATGGAGATCCGTCACTATTTAAAAATTTAGCATAATACTGTGTTCCATTTCTGAAAATTTTAGTAATATTATTAGCTAAAATAGTTGATTTAACAGTTATGCCTGATTTAACTGTAATATTTTCATAAGATGCTGTGACATTGTAAATTCCAGGAATTAGACCAATACCCATAGATGCCTTACCTTCATTATCTGTGACACGTGTATAATTTACATTATTTATGCAAAATGTAACATTTTTGCCAACAATAGGATTTCCTAAGCCATCAGTTAAAATAGCTACAAGTTTATCGCTTGAAGAATAATATTTTACAAGATATGGAACTTCTAAATTAATAGAAGGTACTTCAAAAGTGCCGTTAACAATACTTTTAATAAATACATTTGTACCTTCAAATAATGCTGAATAATTGTATATTCCTCCAGGTAATTTACCTATATCAAGATATCCTGTTCCATTAAATACAGGAACTTTATAAACATTATCTTTTATTGTAACATAGACCCATGCAGTTATCTTTTGACCATCAACAGCTGTAAGATTAGCTTTTATAATAACACTACCTTTAACTTCAACATCAACATCCAAAATAGTTTTAGTCTGATTATAACTTATGATTTTAGATATGTTTGAAGATAGGTAATTATTATCCCCATTATATTTTGCAATAAACATATATTCTCCAGAAGTTAACGGTGCAATTACCCATAATGAAGAACCGTTGATGATGCTTTTATCTCTAGGAGTGTAGAGACCGGGAATTTCAAAAGTAACATTTCCAGTTGCATCTTTATTGACAATAGCAGTAATATTAACTGCTTTACCTTCAATTATATCACCAATAATAAGGTCAATAGTGGATTGAGCTTTATTTACCTTAACTGTAGCATTAGTTTGAGTAGATACATAATATTTATCTCCAGAATATTTGGCAAGGACATTATAATTGCCTGCATTTAATCCTTTAAATGTAGCAACAGCTTTACCACTGACAATTTTAACATCTTGAGAAAGACCATTTACTGTAAATATAATGTTTCCTGCAGCATCTGAATTAACTGAACCTACAACAACCAAATTATCACCATAAACGATATTTTTAACATTTATTGCAAGATTTGAAGTACCTGCTTTAACAATAAATGTTGAATTTACAGATGTTGAATTATAATTTTCATCACCTGAATATATTACAGATAAATTATGTTCACCTTTAGACAAACCAGGAACTGTTATAACAACACTTCCGTTAGAAATAACCCCTTCATACTTAACATCATCAACAATTACTGTTATATTGCCTGTTGCATCTTCAGGAACAGAAATTCTGATAATTTCATCATTTCCAACAACAATATCATCTACACTGACATTTAAAAATGAACCTGTTTTAGTTACATTAAATGCTGTGCTATTAACAACTGAATTTGTATTTGAATTTCCACTATAATTAGCTAAAACATTATAGAAACCAACAGGCAAAGCACCAATAGTAATATTTCCATTACCATTAACGACATTCACTTCATAAGTTTTATCTTTGATATTAAGTACAACAGTTCCATTTAATTTAATGTTTCCAGTTATTAAAGAAACATTAGCTATAATCTCATCACCATAATTAACATTGGAAATATTTACTGTTAATTGTGGATTTGACTTAACTACTGAAAAGGCAGTAGTTGTATTTATTGCATTGTATCTGTCATTACCACTGTAAATAGTAATAATTTCATAATCCCCTACATTTAAAATAGGCAATATACAGGAAACATATCCTAATTTAACGTCTGAAGTTTTATTTAACACATCTTTAATTATAAATGTAACATTTCCATCAGCTAATACAGGTAACTTAACAACAACAGTTCCATTTTCACCATAATAGATATTTGAAACATTCACATCCATAACAACCTCAGATTTAGTTACATTAAATGCTTTAACCACAGACAGATTATTATAGAATAAATCCTTAGAAACATAATCAATTAAAATAGTATACTCTTTAGCATCAAGTTTACCTAACTCTATACTTCCCATACCATCCTTAAGTTCCACAGATTTTGTTTCATTATTAAATGTATAATTTACAACTCCATTAATTCCTTTTCCATTTACATCAACCAATTTAATATCAAATGATACATCATCATCACAGGTGAAATTATTACCCATTACATCAATAGTATAATTCTTTTTAATTAATTGTTTAATTTCAATATCCAAAGTAGTTAAATTATTAAATTCAGGACCTACAATCAAAGTTAAATTGCCTACCTGATTAGAAATTAATAAAACTTTAAAATCATTACTGGAAACATTAACTATTGAACAGTTTAATGAAGCCAAATTAGGAATTAATTTAATTAAAGTATTAAACTCAGGTAATTTATCACTGTTTTTACCATCAAACTTAATTATATATTCAGTAGGAATTGTAGTGTAGGTTACATTATCACCAATCACTTTTAATGTAATGTAGTCACCAATATCTGATCCGAAAACAACATTATCCAAATCAGAGTTGCTTCCCCAGTAGTTATCATTAATAATTCTTTTATTAAAATAAACAAAAACTGCAGAACCTCTATTTGCATTATTATTTATAAAAATATTATAATAACAATTAATTTCAGAATCATCAGAAATTGCTCCACCATATTCTAAAGATTTATTGGAAGATAATGCACTGTTATTAATAAATACTGATTTAATACAAGTAGCATTAGATCCCTGACCAATACAAAGTGCACCACCCATACCTTCTCTACTACCATTAACATAATTATTAATAAAAATGGAATTATCAATATCCACTACACCAAAACTGGATAAAGCACCACCATCGGAATTAGAACCTATAGCATAATTATTTTCAAAAACAGAGTTTGAAATTCCTGCAATACCCCCGAAATTATTAAAAATTGCTCCTGATCTAGCATAGGATTTGTTGGAAATAACAGAATTATTTTTAAATACACTATCTGAAACATTCAAAATACCTTTATTATAAATTGCACCACCCCAAATATAAGATTCTCCTTTTAATGAATTATTTTCAAAAGTACAATTATTTAATGTTAAAATTCCCATATAATCATTTAAAACAGCACCATAATCTAAAGCATTATTAAAATAACTTCCTGCATTACTTATATAAAGGTTGGATAAAGTAATATTGGAGTTCAGTATATGGAATATCCTAGCTAAACTATTTCCATCAATTCTATGACCATTACCATTAATAGTAAAATGTCTGTTATTAATTAAAATTCCATTAATATAATCTGCATCTGAAAAATTATTGAAAATATAATCTTTTGCTAAATTTAATGTATCACCTTCATCTAATGCATCAATCATAAATGCAAGAGTTAAAAATGAATTATCCTTAGAAACTGCAATTTTAAGAATATCAGAGTATGCAGAATAATATTTCATAGAAACTGGTAATACTGCTTTAATTTTTAATATGCCAAAATCACTTTGAGAATATACAAAATCAGCACTACCATTTTCATCAGTAATTAAATTAGTCCATATTGACTCATCATTATATAATATGACTGATTCATTAGCTATCGGACTATTATTGCCATCAACTAATTTAACTGTAAACTTAATTTTATCATTTAAATTTACATTATTAGTAGTATTTGATGTTAATGTTAATTTAGTATGTATTTTATCATTTACATACACATTAATTTGATTACTTTGAGCATTTTCAAAAAGTTTTGAAGCATAATAATATGCAGTATAACTATGACTACCTGCATTAGGATATATAGTACCTATAGCCACACCTTTGTCATTAGTTGTTATATTAAGTATATTTTTATCATTATCATTAATACATATTAATGCATTAGCTACAAAATTACTATAACTATTAGTAACAGCAGCAGTTAAATTTATAGGATATTCATCATTAATTGTGTTATTAGAAGTAGTTAAATTAATATTTAATTTACCTAAATTAACCTTAGCTTCACCAATAATAGTAGTATTACGATAACCAGGATTAGTTGAAATTACTTTAGCTATTATTTTATAGTTACCTGGCAATAAATCAGGAATACTCATAAATCCAGTTCCATTAACTATATTCAAAGTATATGAACTACCATTAATATCCACATGCACTTTTTCAGAAACTAAATTTCCATCAATATCTTTTAATGCAATATTTATTCCAAGATTTCCACCATATAACACATCATCACTAACCAATGTCATATCATAATTATTTAATTTAGATTTAGTTATTTCAATGTCCTTAGTAGCTAAAATACCATATTTAGATGACACAACAAGTGCAGTATTACCATAAGTTACAGGAGTAAATGCTACATTAACCTGCTTATTGCTAAGTGTAATCATATTAGGATTAACTTTTCCATAATTTTCATCATATTCCACAACAGCATCAAATGCATAAGCACCATCTACCCTGTTGGTAAGATATAATTTATAATTAGGCAAATCATCTTCAGAAAAGGTATCTGGACCTGAAATATCTAATTTAGAATCTTTCCATTGACTAATTTGCCCAATAAGATAATTATCTATAGAATAATATGATTTCATCTTTGCATCATCATTTGTACCAAAATAATTACCTATTATACTATCACAGTAATTAGAAACCTTTAAAATAGTATTCCCATCATTAAAAAATGTATTATAAGAAAATGAATTTATACCCATTTCAGAACCTACAATACTACTTGCTGCAGTATTATTAATAAAAACAGATTTTTGAACATTCCAAACCTCAGATAATAAATAAGTGGCAGCAAGATTGTTGTTTAAAAAAGTACAATTAATTATATTTATTGGACCACGGGAAGAGAAAAACAATGGAGTAGCATAAGTATTTCTCGTGTTTTTAATTATTGCATTTTCTATGTTTAGTTTACCATTAACAAGATGAACTATTTGACCGGAATCTGGACCCAAATCCCCAGAAAATCTATTTAAAACTATATTTTTTAATAAAAGAGTAGATTCAGATTTAACAGCACCTAAACAAACTTTGTCTAAACCATTTATTTCAAATCCATTACCATTAATAACCATAGAATTAGAAAAAGAAATTCCTCTTTCTAAAGGAGAATCTTTACTATAATCATATTTAATATCATACTCCAAATTTATAGATTTCTGATCATAATACGTTAAAATATAAATATCCATAAAAGAAAGTTTTCCAAAAGTAAATCCCATAATAAAATCATTAGATGAAGAATTAGTATAATTATCATTTCCTTCATAAAATGCATAAACATCTAACATTGTACTTTTTTCAGGAACATATGAAAAATTACCTGTACCATTAATTACTTTTATCGTACCGATAATTACAGGTTTTTCAAAGTGTTTATTCACCAATTTAACAATGGAATTATTCATAGGTGTTCCATTTTCATCGGTTAAAGAAACATTAAAAACAACTTTTGAATTTGATTTTATTAATCCGGATGCATTAGAAGATAACTGAATTTCAGTATTTATTTTTGTAATATTACTCTTATTAGTACCATTATCAGATAATATGTGATGATTATTTTGATTATATCCTAATACATTTGAATTATCCTGATTTAATAGTGAATCATCAATATTAAAATCATCATTTTGAATATTTGTATCATTTACATCATTTGCACAAACAGTAGAAACTGATATTGCCAAAATAAACAATGCAAGCAATATAAAAATTTTCTTATTCATCATAAACCCCCAATTTTTTTAATTTAATTTATCAAATTTTATTTATAAAATATTAGTTATTTGGTAAATAAGGAAATTCTTATAAAAACCAAATTTATGTAAAATATATAAAAAAATAAAAAATTAAAATAATTAAATAATAATTATTTTAATAGCAACTGTTCAATTTAATAATTAAACCTCATTTATTATTATTATCCTTTTGTCTACGATATCCAACAATCAATAATAAAACACAAATAATTAATGCAATTATACCATAAACAAAAGTATTAGCATCAATTTGTTTATTAACATTTTTATCAATTTCATATGCTTTTGAATCATCCGCAGCACTTGATTGTTGAGCATTATTACTATCTTGTATTCCTACATTACTGCTAGCTTGAGATGCAACATTATTATTACTGGAACCTACTAAAGCATTTTGAAGTTGTGCATTTTGATTATTTGAATTAATAGCATCAGATTCTCCACCACTGTTTGTACTTTCAGAAGGTGTAGGTGTATTATCATCACTTCCACTATTCGAATCTGAATTACTTGAGTCTCCTTGATTTTCAGAACTATCTGGAACAGAATCTGGTGAAAATGGATCAAATGGATTTACAGGACCTACAGGATTATCTGGACCAACTGGACTTACAGGACCTACAGGATTATCTGGACCAATAGGACCAATAGGGCCTACAGGACCAACTGGCACATCAGGACTGTCCGGACCAGTAGGCACATTAGGACGATCTGGAGTAATTGGATCAGGTTTTACAGGATCAGGAGTTGGATCTGCAGGATCAGGAACAATTGGGCTTGGAGGATTAACTGGGTCTGGATTACTTTGTTTTGAAACATAGAAATATGCATTGGTTTTAAAAGAATTATAATTACTATCTCCATAATAAGAGATAAGAACACTTTTTGAACCAACTGACAAACCAGAAAATGATCTTTTAGCCACTCCATCAACTATTTTAGTTTCACCGCCACTACCTGAAATAACAATAGAAATGCTTCTTTCTAAATCAGAAGGAAGATTACTTACAGTAACTACTTCCACTTGGCCAACATTAATATCATAAACATTAATTAAAGGAGCCAAATTAGCTTTAGCTACATTAAATGTTTTAATTAAATTAGCATCATTATAGAAATAAGTAGTATCTTCATAAGTAGCATTTAAATTATGTTCACCTGCAGATACTTTACTGACTTGTAAAGTTCCTTTACCATCAATAAGAGTTAAATTATAATAAATACCACCAATGTTAATTTTAACAATACCAGATACGGAATTTCCATTTTCATCAACAACAGATGAATTAATATTTAAAATATCTCCATAAGTAATATCATCAACATCAACATCAAGAGTATAATTTTTTAATATAATATATTCAACCGTAAAATTGAAAATATTAAGTGGAACATCATAATTTGACCCTATTACAATAGAACCGGCACCACTTTTAATAGGTAAAAAATCTATTTGAGCAGGTATGTTGTCTTTAAATGTAATTTGTGATTGATTCAATTTAATTTTTGAATTGGAAGCAATATTTACATTAAATACAGGTAATTTATCAGTATTACCTGATAAATAAGCAAAAACATGAGTATAATTTGCTATTGATAAATTATTATAATCAATATTATTTTCTCCAACAATATGTAATTGAATATTATTAATAGGAGTGGAACCTATAACTTTATTGGATGCATCATTGGTTCCAAAGTAATTATTTGAAATAACCGCTGATTTGTGAGAATTGATAACTACACCGTTATTCTTATTATTCCCAATGAAAACATTACTATCAATATAACTGTCCTCTCTAACATAATCAATTACAGCATTTTTAACATCATTATCCATGAACAATGTACTAACTAATTTAAAATTAGCCATAGTTGGGGAAATTAAAGAATCCCTTTTGTTGTTCATGAAAGTACATGAATCAACAATAAATTCATTAACACTTTGAACCTGTATAATAGGCATAAATGCACCAGTATTATTTTCAAAAACAGAATTATAGACTGAAATATATCTGGATGTATCTGAATATATTGCAGCAATATGAACATTATTTTTAAAAATAGAATCAGATACGTACAATTTTGCATTAAATGTATCAGTACATATTACTGAACCAAATACCGTCATATCTTTAGCATCCATATCCCTAAATGTGGAATTTTGTACAATAGCAGTACCTGAATTATATATTGCAGACCCTAAAAATGCTTTAGAATTAACAAAAGTAACATTAGTAACAGTCAGTTTACCAGTAGAAGTAACATAAATAACTCCTCCCATATCAGAACCGCTTACATGACCATTATTAATCTCAAGATTTTTTAAAGTCAAATTACCCGATACATAAAAAGCTCTTGAACTTTCAGACTGAAACACTGAAAGTAAATTTATTTTATGATTATTACCTTCAATAGTTACAGATTTATCAATAACAATACCATTATCATGATTATGATCCTGATAACTTGCCTGTATATCTCCACTTAAAGACACTTGTCCATCATCACTATTTTTAATAGCATTATCTAAATCACTTAAGTTCCCACCGCTTACATCAGTAGCAGAAACACTTGAAATCGACAATATGCAAATAAATGAAAGAATAATTATAATCAACAACAAAACTCTGTTATTTTTCATTTTATTACCCCAATATTTATTAATACATATTTTACATCATATATACAATTTTAAAATGTAAAAAACTATATACACTATTTAATATAATAAACATATTATATAAATGTGTTTATTCACTATAAAAAGTGTGGGAAACATGAAAGGAAGCTACTGTCTAATAATCAACATTAAAAAAGATACTGAAATTAAAATCGGCAGAAAACTAGGAATCATTAACTTTAAAAAAGGATGTTATGTTTATGTCGGTTCAGCTATGAACTGCCTTGAATCCAGAGTTAAAAGACACCTGTCAGACAATAAGAAAAAGCACTGGCATATTGATTACCTTTTACTAAACAAAAACAGCGAAATTGAAAAGGTTTATACAAAAGAGTCCGGTGAAAAACTGGAATGTGAAATAGCTAAAAAAATAATTGAAAATGAGGAATCAATAGCTGATTTCGGCTGCAGTGACTGCAAATGCCACTCCCATTTAATTTATTTTAAAAACTCAAAATTGGCTAATTTAAAAGTTTCATCCGTTCTCGATAGCTTTGATTAATTTATGTGCCTCTCTTTCAACTTTTTTACGGTTAAATGCTTTAGCTATTCTTTTTATTGCATCTAAATTTTTAACATAGCTATCTAACCATGAAAATATATCTCCGGGATAGACCTGTATCTGATACTTTCTAAACAGTTTGTTTGATATATCAATCGGATCTTTTCCTTTAAGCCTTTCATTTATTATTACTTCAGATATTCCTTTCTGCAGGCAGGCACAAAATGGTCTGTCCTCACATTTACATTTTAAGAAATCTGATTGAATATTAATTAGAGCATCCTGAAATTTCTTGTCCAGTTTGCCGATTGCTTCACCTGATGAAATAATATCCAGTGTTGACTCTGCAAAAAGCCTTGTTGAAAATTTAATTTTTAAAGCATTTGCTATCTGATTATGAACAACTGAAGATAAATATGCATTTTCAAACATTTCCAGCTGCAGTCCAATAGCTAATATTTTTACTCTTAATTTATTGAATTTGTCTTTTTTCTTATAATACGGAGATTTTCTTAAATAGACTTTTAAATATCCTCTGTCGTCAATTGATTTTTTAATATAGCAGGCATCATCAAGTGATAAAAATGATACTGATACAGCACGGCCATATTTTGTTATATTTAATTTATTTCCTACAATATCTATTAATCCCAAATCTTCCATTTCATTAATAGCTGTTTTAATATCTACAGGAATATTTATATGTCTATAGAATTTATTTAACTCGTCAATCGTTTTTATTGATCTTGAGGAAATATCTGCCAATATCTGTTCATATGAGCTTTCCTCATCATATTCTATAAATACATCTTCGCTGTCGCTTTCAAGTAAATCCAGGGCTTTTGCCTCTTCACTTTCACCGTCAAAGTCATGCCCTACTTCAGGCAAGAGATAAATTATTCCTCTGTCATGATAGCTTGGTCTTCCTGCACGTCCAAGCATTTGTGAAAATTCATTTGGGCCAATCCATTTGTTTCCCATGACCAATGAGTCAAATATAACCTGAGATGCTGGAAAATCAACTCCTGCTGCCAGTGCTGCTGTAGTTACAACAACTGATATTTTTCCCTGGTCAAAGTCCTTTTCTATTTTTTCCTTTTTATAATATGACAATCCTGCATGATAAGCAGCTGCATTGACTTTTTTATTTTGCAGAAAATTAGCTATTTTATGAGTTTTTCGCCTTGAATTGGTAAAAATTATAGTTTGTCCTCTGTAACCTTTTTTAGATTTGGTATTGTATTCCCTTTTAGCCAGTTTTTGCATTATATGATGTTTTGATGATTCTGATCTGATATAAACCAAATGACGCTCCAATGGAACAGGCCTTTGAGAATATTCAACTAATTTCATATTAAATTCATCAGCTAAAAAATCAGGATTTTTAACAGTAGCAGATAATCCTATAATTTGTGATTTGGGATATAAATGCTTGATACGTTTTATTAATCCGTTAAGTCTTGTTCCCCTGTCTTCATCATCAATCATATGAATTTCATCAATTAAAACTACACCTAAATTAGACAATAAAGCTGAGTTCCCGTTTCTTAAAAGATAATCCAGACCTTCATATGTTCCAACAATTATATCTGCATCTTTAACATCACTGTCAGGTAATTTTAATTCACCTTTAGCTTTAACTCTATTCCTACCAACTTTAATAGCTACCTTTAAGCCTAATTTTTTATATCTTCTTTTAAAATCACGGTATTTCTGATTAGCCAGTGCCACTAAAGGTGTCAGAAATATAAATTTTTGGCCTTTCAGTGCTTTAGTTATTCCTGCAAGCTCACCAACTAAAGTTTTTCCGCTTCCTGTTGCACTTACAACCAGCAAATCCTGATTTTTTAAAAGACCTTCCTTAATAGCCAGATACTGAACAGGCAATAGCTTTTCATTTCCATTTTTAATTAAAATATCCCTGAACTTATGAGGTATTTTAAGCCTTTTCATTGATACATCAGGTATTTTATACTTGGATTTTGTATCTACCCTGTCAAATAATGTTAAATTTCTGTTAGAAAGGGGATCAAACTTAGGTGATAAGACAGATAATGTTTTTTCCAGGTTTCCTGTTTTATCTAAAATATCTTTAAGGTTTCTGAATATTTTTTTATCAAAACCCTGAAGTTTAATTTCTCTTTTTATTGTTTCATATGCGCACTGTTCACATATTAACTGATTATTATGTTTATATGAAAATTCAGAGTTTACAATTGTAATATTTCCTTCAAATGCACAAAAATCACAAACTCTAGTGTGTCTTACCTTAATATTCAGTGATTTAAGATAATTCCCAACTTCTTCATCCTTACTTGCTAAAAAAACAGCCTGACTCCTTAAAAGTTTAATTACTTCCTGAGGTGGAATCAGTTTCTCGGACAAATTAGATGAATCAGAATAATTATAGTCAGCTACAAATCTGGAAATAGCTATTGAATCATCATATTTTTTAAATTTAACAGTTCCAACATATTCAGGTTCTCGTTTATTGTTTAATGCGCCTTTTGGAGAACCGATTGGGTATAATTTCCACTGTTTTTTTATTTTTTTAAGAATTATCATTATATAATATTATGTTGTTAAAGTTAATAATACTTTAAAAAAAAGTAGAAATTTATTCGATATAATCGAATTTAGTTTCCATAACAACAATTATAACAAATCCAATAACCGCCAGGATAATACAAGGCAGTAATGCAGTAAATGTAAGTGGAGTCGTATTTACAATATTTACAAAAGGAAGTTTCAGTGTACCGATCATGACACCAATAAGAAATGCCATTGTAATACCTTCATGATGTTCAAGCAAATAATTTAAGATTTTGGAAAATCCTAAAATACCAATAAGGGCACCTGCACAAAATACAACAATTTCACTTAAACTCATGGTCTTTAAAGCATTTAACATATACTCATACTGACCTAACAATAAAAGCAAAAATGATCCTGAAATACCCGGTAAAATCATTGCACAGATAGCTATTAAACCTGACATGAACAGTATCGGCAAAGTATGATTCATAGCTATTGGATTTAAACTTACAAAAATATATGCCAAAACAGCTCCAATAATAGTAAATACTAAATGTTTAAGAGTAAGTTCATCCATTTGTCTGTATAACACATATGATGAAGCTATAATTAATCCTAAAAAGAAGGAATAAGTTAAAGCAGTGTATACGTCCATACAATAGGATATAACATTAGCTAATGTCAACATTGCAAGTCCAATACCGCATAATAATGGTATGAAAAATTTAAAGTCGATTTCATAGAATAATCTTTCTTTAAAACCATGTAAATCTCCTTTAAGTAATGGTTTTATGAAAGTAAAATTAATTGTACTGATTGAATGTACCAAACGTTCGTAAATACCTGTGATTAATGCAATTGTTCCTCCGGAAATTCCCGGAACAATATCTGCAGAACCCATAAGTATTCCCCGAATAAAAATTGAGAAAAAATCCATAAATTTCAAAATATTTCACCTTAAATATTAGTTACTTCTAAAAAAGTGAACTTAAAATTAATATGTTATAACTTTATTAAATACTTTGTTGAAAAGAGAAAATTTATTTGCTCATTTTCTCTTTAACAAGCTGTTTGGCATAAGGCGTGATGTTTTCACTAAGGATTTTTTGTAAGAACTCACCAGTATATGTTCCTGATTTAGCTATTTCTTCAGGAGTTCCGGTAGCTATTACTTTTCCACCACCATCTCCACCTTCAGGACCTAAATCAATAATATAATCAGCTGTTTTAATAACATCCAAATTATGTTCAATAACAACAACTGAATTACCTGCATCAGTTAATCTGGCAAGTACTGATAATAATCTTTTAATATCTGCAAAATGAAGACCTGTTGTAGGTTCATCTAAAATATATAATGTATTCCCAGTATTTGACCTTGAAAGCTCTTTAGCTAATTTGATTCTTTGAGCTTCACCACCAGATAAAGTAGTAGCTGGCTGACCTATTTTCATATATCCTAAACCTACATCAAGCAAGGTTTTAAGTTTCTTATGTATTTTAGGTATATGCTCAAAAAATTCCAATGCTTCTTCAACAGTCATTTCCAAAACTTCATAGATATTTTTACCTTTGTAACGAATATCCAAAGTTTCCTCATTGTACCTTTTACCTCCACATACTTCACATGGAACAAATACATCAGCTAAAAAGTGCATTTCAATTTGTACAATTCCATCACCTGAACATGCTTCGCATCTTCCTCCTTTTACATTAAAACTAAATCTACCAGGTTTATATCCTCTGGCTTTAGCTTCAGGAGTTTCTGCAAATAAATCACGAATATCAGTGAAAACTCCAGTATAAGTTGCAGGATTTGATCTTGGAGTACGTCCTATCGGTTTTTGGTCAATAGCTATGATTTTGTCAATGTTACTTACACCCTCAATTTTATCATAATCCCCGGCAAAAGTGAATTTGTTGTTTAATTTTCCGCTTAACCCTTTATATAGAATTTCATTGATTAAACTACTTTTACCAGATCCACTTACTCCAGTAACACATGTAAACTTACCTAAAGGTATTTCAACATCAATATTTTTAAGATTGTTTTGTCTAGCTCCTCTGATTATAAGTGATTCACCATTCCCTGACCTGCGTGTTTGTGGAATTGGTATTGTTTCACGTCTTGAAATATACTGACCTGTAACAGATTCATGAGACTCCATAATCTCTTCCGGAGTTCCGCAAGCAACTACTTTTCCACCGTGTTCTCCTGCTCCAGGACCTATATCTACAACATAATCTGCAGACAATATTGTTTCTTCATCGTGTTCTACAACAATTAAAGTATTTCCCAAGTTTTTAAGTCTTTTTAGTGTTTCAATAAGTTTTACATTATCCCTTTGATGAAGACCAATACTTGGTTCATCTAAAATATAGAGAACACCAACTAATCCGGAGCCTATTTGAGTAGCTAATCTGATTCTTTGAGCTTCACCACCAGATAATGTACCTGATGAACGTGCCATTGATAAATAGTCAAGTCCAACATCTACAAGGAATTTAAGTCTTTGTCTGATTTCTTTTAAAACCTCTTTAGCTATGAACTGTTCCCTGTCAGTAAGTTCCAAATTCAAGAAGAACTGATATGAATCCTTAATTGACATTTCCACTACATCAGCTATTGATTTTCCGCCAACAGTTACAGCCAGTACTTCAGGACGAAGTCTTTTTCCATGACATACATGACATTTTCTGTCACTCATGAATTTGGAAATGTATTTCCTACTGTAATTTGATTTAGTTTCAATGTATAAACGTTCCATTCTCGGAATAACTCCTTCAAATTGACGATTAACCTGATAAGATTTATTTCTACGTTTAAATGAAAATGGTATTTTATCATCACAGCCATATAATATTATATCCTGCTGTTCTTTAGTTAATTCATTAAATGGAGTATCCATACTAAAGTTAAAATGCTTTGATACTGCTTCCAGCATCTGATGATAATAATTTTCCCTTTTATTTGATTTTGCCCATGGAGTAACTGCTCCGTCATTTAATGAGAGATTTTTATTTGGAATAATCAAATCAGGATCAATCTCCATTTTAACTCCAATACCGTTACATTCAGGACATGCTCCCTGAGGCGCATTAAATGAAAACATTCTTGGAGTAAGCTCCTCAAAGTTTATTCCGCAATCTACACAGGCAAAATGTTCTGAATATTTTTTCTCATAATCTCCATCATCATCTGAGAACAATACATTTATTAATCCGTCTGCAAACTCTGAAGCGGTTTCAAGTGAGTCAACCAATCTTCTTTTAAAGTCAACATCCTTTCTTATTTTAAGTCTGTCTACAACTACTTCAATGCTGTGTCTGTAGGTTTTTGGAAGGTCAATATCCTCTTCCAAATCTCTAATTTCATCATCTATTCTTGCCCTTACAAAACCTTTATTTCTCAAATCATTTAAAACATCTTTATGCTGGCCTTTTTTATCTCTAACAACAGGAGCCAGAATATGTATTTTTTTACCTTCCCCTTCTTCTATTATACTATCTCCAATTTGGCCTAATGTCTGGTGAGATATTTCCTTTCCACATTTTGGACAATGGGGAGTTCCTATTCTTGCAAATAATAATCTAAGATAGTCATAAATTTCAGTAATAGTTCCTACTGTTGATCTTGGGTTTTCTTTTGTGGTTTTTTGGTCTATTGAAATAGCAGGAGACAAACCTTCAATATATTCCATTTCAGGTTTTTTCATTTGCCCTAAAAATTGCCTTGCATAAGCTGATAGAGATTCAACATATCTACGCTGTCCTTCAGCATAAATTGTATCAAATGCAAGTGAAGACTTACCCGATCCGCTTAATCCTGTTATTACAATAAATTCATCACGGGGAATAGCTAAATCTATATTTTGCAAATTATGTTCTTTAGCTCCTTTAATAATAATCTGTTTTTTAGAGTCTTTTGTCATAATAACCTCCTAGTAATAATTATCCAATACTCCATTATTAAATATTAATCTAAGAGCATTTGAAAAATAAAACATTCGTAATGTATCAAACAAATATTAGATGTTTTTATATATAAATATATCTAATCATTTTTCCACTTAATATTTTGGAATTGTATCCGCGCCACTATTATAAAAACTATTAAAATATTGATTTAAAAGTGTTAAATTTACTCAAAACTGTTTTATTTAAGTTATTTACAACTTAACAACTTATATAGTGGTCAATACAAAGTATTAGTGTATTTTATCAAATCGATTTATAGAATACTAAACAATTAAGGAGAGAAAAAATGATTTATCAAAAACAGGATAAATTAATAAAAGGATTAGCAAAATATTATGGTCAAGACCTCTTTGATTATTTAGAAGCATTAGAAAAAGAAACAGATGAAATACATGAACCATTGCCTTGTACAAAAATTAAAAAGGTATATTCTACAGAATTAATAACACCTAATTTTAAGGGTTTATTAATGGATTTTGTATATGAAATGGTTGATGATTCATATATCCATTATGAACATTACAGCGGTAACTTAACTCATGGTAATCTTACCCATACTGGACGTTACGACATGGAATTACACGAAGAAACTGGAAAACCCATAAATACGATTATAATATCTACAGGCAATCCAAACAAATCAGAAACAGAATGCTGGATTGGAAAAGTAAATAAATATACGCCAATAAGAATAATTTTTCTAAAAAAATATCCCGGAGACCAAAGATTAAAGAATGTTAAAATCAAAATAGAAAATAACAAAAAACTAACAACTTTTGACATATTAGATTTAATTTTCATACCATTTTTAAACACAACCAAAAATTCTGAAGAAATAGTTAAAGAAATCTGCGGTTATGTTAGCAAAATTACCAAAATAACAACCAAACAAACTAAAATATTAACATGGGGACTTTGGCTAACAACAGAAATATTCATAAAAAACCCAGAAACATTAGAAAAGGTGAGAACAATGAGTATTCTAAAAGGAGAAAGCATAAACGAAAAACTACACAACAGAGAAATAGAACTTAGACAAGAAGGAAAACAAGAAGGAATAAAAGAAGGAATAAAAGAAGGAAAACAAGAAGGTATACAAGAAGAAAAAACAAATATGAAAAACACAATAAAAACTCTTGAAAACGAAGGAAAAACCTCCGACGAAATATTAAAAACACTAAAAACAACTTTCTAAAAAAATAATAAAATACTTTAAAAAAAGACAAAAAAAATTTAGAACCCTCTATAAAATAATATTAAACCCACTTGCTTTGATTAACAACAAAAAAAATCCTAAAAAAAATCTCAAACCATTAGAAAAGGTGAGAACAATGAGTATTCTAAAAGGAGAAAGCATAAACGAAAAACTACACAACAGAGAAATAGAACTTAGACAAGAAGGAA
>OLPR01001691.1_pt1 | contig 17655 bp, 13 predicted proteins | sample 1672761 | NCBI WGS metagenome assembly OLPR01 (sample SAMEA3136721, study PRJEB25190) | human gut metagenome | biome: human gut; feature: human-associated habitat; material: faeces | place: Austria | collected 2013 | reverse complement strand
AGTTCGCCAACTGTCATCAGATCATCTTTGTATGCAGGCATGCCGTGCTCCTCTCGCACGCGGAATCGCAAAGTAGTTTAGCAACCTATTATCGCGCGCGACGTTACGTCACCGTCAAGTGCCCATGTGGGGATTGCCGCTGCTTCGCTGCAACCCGATGGTGCCGACTTAATTTGGCGCCTACGCGGGGCCTGGGGCTCGATAATACTGTTGCGAAGCTCGTTGTTCGCAGCACGGCATATAAGGCGGGACAGGGTCGTTCTGCTACGAGGCCTTGCGGCCCAAAAGTCCCGCATGCCCCCGTGTCTCAAAGTAAAATTGCCTGAATAATTAATCGTTAAGGCAATTGCTCAAAATGCCCAAATACGGCAAGATACGCGGCGCTATTCGGTGGTATTCGAGGTTACCGAACCTGCGGAAACCGATTTTCGCTCCTATATATTCCCGTTTGCTGACCTGGGTAAATACAGTTTACAGAGGGTCCGGAGGCCGTTATTCCCGTTATTTCGCTGGTGGCTTTGCTCTGCGGCGATGCCGAAACAGTATCAGGCGGTACTCGGCAGCACCAAAATGCGAGTTCAGAAGCCAGTTCCTGCTACTCCCACTCGACTGAGAATTCGAGCGTTGTCGTAGTTCGTTGTGTTTCAATTTGCACTCTCATGTTTTGTCGTCTCCGGGATATCCAATCTGTTTGCTCTCATTCCGTACTCGCAAGCAAGATTACTCCTGATGTCCCTAAGAGGAAGCTTTGCCAGCGCTTGGACCTAGGGTTTTAACCAGGTTGCCAGCTAAATCTTTGAGCGAATTCTTACCTTGATCGCTGCCGGCGAAATCTTCAATGACCTCCGTCACTTTCCTGACGAATTCGTTGTCTAGTTTTTGCTCTATTAAGTTGCGAATCGCATCAACGTCCTTCGCGCTCATTTCGCCAAGATATACCTTCTCGAAGACAAACGCCGAGCCTTCGCCAATGGCCGCGACGATGGCTGCCGCGACGATGGCGTTTATAACTTCTCCTGCAAGGTTGACGCCTGGTATCGCTTTCAGTGCGCTGATTGCGGCCTTGGCCGCTATGCTTGCCGTGCCGACCTCTAGAATCGTGTCCATTATCTTTTGGGCATCGTCGCCATCGGGAATTCCGTAGATCTTTCGCAGCGCTGTGACGAGTCCGCTCTCGACGGGAACGAGTATGGCGGCATCGGCAAAAGGCAGAGGAATCGCGCCGACGGCTCCGCCTGCTGCGGTCGATGCGGTTATGACGCTTTGCGCCATCGCTCGCTTACGCTTCAGCTTGAAGGATGCGATGTCTTTCTCGGCGGCTTTCATGCCTTCCGGGAGGACGGCATTGGTGGCATCGATGAGTTCCATGATTCCCTCAGGCGGCGCAAAGGCCGTGTCGTTGAGCGTGTAGGTTTGGGCCACGACGGGAATAACCGCTTTAAGGTTCTTCGCATAGCGCTTTTGCTGGGCGAATGCGTTATGAACCATCTGGACGTTCTCGGCTCGTTCAGGGATGGAATAGGATTTCGTGATTACAATGATCACAGGTACCGATTCCCACATCTTCGTAGCCTAAGATAGGTTCTTGATGGCTTCGGGAAACAGTTTTCTGGAAGTTCCATCGATGCAGAACCAGATGGCATTTATTTGCCTATCCTCATTGCCTTCTTTGGCACTCTCTTTCGACCATTTTTTGACGGCCTTGATAGCTTTCGCCCTTTTGAGGAAGGACGGCTCAAACCCGATGGTGTCGATGAGCTGGAAAGGCACCTTCTTTGCGGGATAAATCTCCAGAGCGCTGGTCGTTCCCGAAATGCCCCAACCTACCCTCGCAGCAATTTCGTCTTCGTCGAGAAAGGCGTTGATGAGGGTCGATTTTCCAACGCCTGAGTTGCCGATTACCAATACATTACCAGCTGCCATTTTTGAATCCTTTCTACGCAGCCTCACTCCCTATAGGGCATGCAATTTCTGCGAACTCGGACGGCTGATTGCTTTGTTTACTCGCGGATCCCCGCGACATCCATCCGCCTGGCTTGTTCCAGCACTTCGAGGGCATCTTCACCATCGTCCCAGGTCTGTTTCCGCTCGTCGTATTCGGCCTGGGTGATCTCCTTGCTGTAGAGGATGAAAGCGGTGAAGGCAATGAAGGGAAACTGGCTGTTATAGGAATCTGCCTTCACTGCCGTCATCGCCGTCACGGGGTCGTTCGCAAGAGCGGCCCCGTTTGCATTGAATGGCGGCGAAGTCGCAATTGGCAGTCGCATTGGCGCGACACCGGCGGGCGGCGCTTTTCAAGGGGTACGAGCTGATTGGCTAATCCAGCAAGTAGATATCCAGTTCGGTGATGATGTTGCGGTAATTGGTATTGGCCCGGTTGGGTTGATGGGTGAAACTGGTCGGTGCGTCCGATCCATGCAACTTCGGCTTTGAGATTCCGCCTATGTAGGTAGCGAAGTTTAAGCCGTTAATTTGGAAATACCTACCATGTGTCCTGCTTGCTGCATGAGCGATTGGAACCTCTATGAGAAAATGGCCGCACGCATTCTTTTGCGAGCATGCCGATCCTGAAAGGACACTACCATGCGTTTTGCGAAGAAGATTCTATTTATTATTGCAGGCAGTGTGTGCCTTGCGCTTGGCTTCATTGGAATGTTTGTACCGGTTCTGCCAACAACGCCGCTTGTGCTGCTTGCAGCGTTTCTGTTTTCACGTAGCTCGGAGCGCCTTAGTTCCTGGATTGCTCAAACTCCAATTTACCGAGCATACGTTGAGCCCTTCAAGCAAAGCGGTGGTATTTCGCTGCCTAGGAAGATGAGGATCCTGGCCATCTCCTATTCAGTGATGGGACTTAGCGCATTTCTGGTTCAAAAACCCGTTGTGTGGGTTGTGCTAGCTGCTGTTGCGGTTTTCCTGGCGGTTTTAATGTTGACTGTTATCCCCACCATTTCTAAGGACAGGGAACTTGACCATGGTGACGGCCTTGAGCTTGATTCTGTTGCCAGAGTACGTGAGCGCGACTAGTGGTTTTATCCCAGCGCAACGTCGAGCACCATCATCAGGCTGAACCCGATGGCAAAGAACACCGTGCCAAGGTTAGAATGCTTGCCTTGAGATAGTTCAGGCATCAGTTCCTCAACCACCACATAGAGCATGGCTCCTGCTGCAAAGCTCAGAAGATAGGGCAGTGCCGCAATGATGAGCTGCGAGGCAATGATCGTCAGCACTGCACCAATGGGCTCCACGATGCCGGAAACAACGCCACCTGCGAATGCCTTTTTTCTGCTCATCCCTTCTGCTCGAAGCGGCATCGAGATGATTGCGCCTTCTGGGAAATTTTGAATAGCGATGCCGAGGGACAATGCCAAAGCGCTTGCTGCTGTGATCTGCGCATTTCCCGAAAGGAAGCCTGCGTACATTACGCCAACCGCCATGCCTTCCGGGATGTTATGTAGCGTCACTGCCAATACCATCATTGTAGTACGGCTAAGTTTGCTTTTTGGGCCCTCTGACTGTTCGCTGCCCACATGTAGATGGGGAATCAGGTGATCTAAGGCAAGCAAGAACAGCATGCCGAACCAGAATCCCGCAAAAGCGGGAACGAACGAAAGCGCTCCCATCGAAGCCGATTGCTCTATAGCAGGAATGAGCAGGCTCCAAACCGACGCGGCAACCATTACCCCTGCGGCAAATCCCGCTAGGCAACGTTGCGTCAGGTTTCCCAGATTGTTTTTCATGAAAAGCACGCAGGCAGCGCCTATCGTCGTGCCTAAAAAGGGAATCAGGATTCCAAGGATGGTTTCTATTGGCTTCTCCTTCTTTCGGTTGTTTATTTCTTCTTTGAGGCGCACCCCTGTTTCGCGCAAAGGGATCAACTAATCAGCGATGGCGACTTCTTGTTCAGCAATCAGATTGGCAGCCCCTTAAGAGAACTTTTCGAGGGGCTGCCAAATGCAATCCACGTTTAACGAGCTGCGAAATCTGTTTTACTCCTGCACTTTCAACGCTTCGGACAGGCTTACTCGTCTGATCGAGCGTGTATGCATGAGCGCCACAAGGAGATAGGTTGCAAATCCGATGCCTACGCATGCAGCCATGCACCACCAGGGGACGTAGATCTCGATGTTGCCGTTGTAAGCGAGTAGCATTGATCGGAAAATTGCAGTGAGCGAGCCGATGATGAGGGGCTGGCACAACACAAGCGATGCGACCACGCACAGCGTGACCGAGCGGATGTAAAGATGTGTGACCTCTTTATCGCGGTAGCCGAATACCTTCATATAGCTGATGGAGCGTGCGCTGCGATCGATGACTGCTTTGGTGAGCAGGTACATGAACAGCAAGAAGATGAATACGGCCAAGCCCACCATCATTCCAATCATGGAGTCCATCATGTCTACGAATTGGTTGCCCACCGCACGCATGTCATCGGGGGTTGTGTCGTTTGCGTAGTAGCGTGCGTCCAAGGTGAGTGCTTCGTTGCTAACGTATCCGTTAAAGTACGACTTGTTGTTGCAGAACATCGTGTTGAAGTCGTTGATGCTCATGTATACGTTCATATTCGATTTCGAACCCCAGGTGTCTTCCTGGCCCGAGAAGGTAAGGCTGTGGGTTTTGTCTTCGTACTTGTCGTAGAGGTTTACCTGTTGGTTTTCATTCCAGCCGAACTTGTCTGCAAGACCCGCACCGAATACGACTTTGCCATCGCCTATATCAAGATCCTTCCAGTAACGGGAATTTGGCTGAATGCCGTAGACGGCAACGGTTTCGGTGCCGTTGTTGTTTCCTCGGTCGTATTCAAGCTGGTAGACGGCGAACTTTTCTGCTTGGTTAATGACATCAGCGCCGTTGTCGATGGTGTTTACGGGATGAATATCGTCATCGTCTGTATCGATATCGGCGGCTTTTTCCATTAAGTCGATAGCTTCGTCGCGGTTGCATCCAAGAGCGTCGGCAATGTCATCTATAGATACATAGAAAGCGTCCTTTTTGCGTTGTGCTTTAGAAAGGGCGTTAGTTGCTGCCTGGGTAGTTTCGACAGAAGGCGACGCCATTGCTTCATGGTATGCATCCTGTGCGGCATCTGCTGCTTCTTCCAGTTCGTCTTGCGCGTCTTCTGCGGCGGTAATCAGCGTACCGTTGATGGACTGCAGGCGTTCGAGCGCGGTCCACGCTTCGCGTTCTTCGGGTGTTCCTTCGAGTTCTAGTGGCGCCTTAAGAGTGTAGGTATGCTCGGATACGAGGCTTGTTTCCAAGTTGTCGGCGTAGTGCGTCATTGTGGGCAGGATAGCCAAACCAAAGAGCAAAAGCAGGCTGGCGAAAGCGATTCCTACAAAGAGTGTGGCGAAGTTGCCAAGATTTCGCAGGAAGATTCGAAGGCGGAAGCGCGCTACGAAGCTCAGACGTTCGGGTAAGCGCACACCGCGCTTGGTGCCCGATTTCCCGGCAGCTTCGTGACGCAGGAACTGCAGTGGCGTTTTTCCCATTTTGTGCAGAAGGCCCACGAGCGTAATGATGATAAGTGCGGCAGCGGGCACTACGGCGCACTTGAGGAAAATACCCCAGTCCCAGAACACCTGGAACGGAGGCAGGCTGTAGGAGCCGTAGTAAAGCTGGCGCATGGGCTCGGTAAAGAATGCCACTCCGAGCGCGGTACCTAGACCAGCTGCTAAGATGCCTACAATTGCCGGCAGCGCTAGATAGTGCAGGACAATCTCGCTTCGGCGATATCCATTTGCCAGAAGGGTGCCGATGATGGCGCTTTCCTGTTCGATGGTGGCGTTGGTAAGCACCACGAATACGAATGCCATGATAACGATGATGATGTAGAGCAGGGTAGTCCACATGGCCGAATCGCCTTCAACATCGTCTGCGGCGTAGCCAATTCCTTGGTTGGCGCTTGCATCGGTGAGTTCGTCAATATTTGCATCGGCATCCGCCATTGCCTCTGCCATATCTTTTTCGGCATCGGTGCGGTCTGCAACGGAAAGGTTGCGGTTGGCGAAGGTAAACGAGTAGGTGTATGTGGGTGCGCCGCCAGCGTCTTTAAGCGCTTCAAAGCCCGCGGGGGAAACTTCGGCAACGCCATAGGTGATGGTGTTCACGGTGAAGTCGGAGTTATTGAGGAAAAGCGCTTGGCTGTCCGGTTGGGTCATGATGCCGCAGACGGTGTAGGCGCTGCCTTCAAGATCGACGGTATCGCCCACATGGATATCGTTGTTTTTTGCAAACACGCGGTCGATGGCAACTTCATTTTCGGTTGCAGGTTCTGAACCCTCGCAGTAGGCTGCGATGTCTACTTGGGTTCGATGCTTGTAGGTACGCAGTGTGCGTTTGGTCCCATCGTCATTGGGGAGTGTGATGGCGGCATCGATGGAATAGTTATCGAAGAGCGTAACGCCGCCCACGTCTTCGGCTGCATCGCGTGCGGCTTGGAGCTGGCTATCGGTGGCTTCGAACGAGGTAGTGAAACGTCCGTCTTCGATGGTGTATTCGCTGTGCATGCCATCGATGATCTGGCTGATCGAATGCGCGGCAAGTAGAAAGCCTGAGGTCAGAGCAATGGCTCCGCACATAAGCAGAAAGATGCCAAGGTATTTGCCGATGTTGTTCTTGAGTTCGCGGGGGAGTCGTTTGGCAAGTGGTGTCATCGTTCGCCTACCATTCAAGCTCGCAAGCGGGCACAGGCGCTCCATTTGCTGCGTCTTCCGCCAGGCGTCCGTCGCGCAAACGAAGCACGCGGTTTGCCATGCGTGCTATGGCGGCGTTGTGTGTGACGATAACGATCGTACAGCCATACGTGCGGTTCACGCTTTCCATAAGCTCAAGAACCTCTTTCGAGGTTTTGTAGTCGAGGGCGCCTGTGGGCTCGTCGCACAAGATAAGGCCAGGGTTCTTTACCAGCGCGCGTCCGATTGCGCAACGCTGCTGCTGGCCACCTGAAACCTGGCGGGGAAATTTGTTGCGGTGCTCCCACAGGCCAAGCGAATGCAGCAGTTCGTCTATGGGGAGGGGTTTCTTGGAAAGGTGCGCTGTGACCTCGATGTTTTCGCGAATGGTAAGGTCGGGGACCAGGTTGTAGAACTGGAAAACGAAGCCAAGTTCACGGCGGCGGTATTCGCCCAAGTTTTTTGCGGAAAGTGACGTGATCTCGCATTCTCCGACGCGGATTGTGCCGCCGTCGGCCCCTTCAAGCCCACCGATGAGGTTCAGGAAGGTGGATTTTCCTGAACCAGAGGGGCCAAGCATAACGCATATCTCGCCTTTGTTTATGGTTGTGGTAATTCCATCAAGCACTTGGACGCGCGCTTCGTCATTGCCGTAGTGCTTCATGAGTCCGTTGACCACCAGGTAGGGGGTGTTGCCTTTCATAAGCGCTCCAATCTGTGCGGAAGGCCAACGGAGCGATCGGTGTGAGAGCAGAGTTAGCCGTGGTTAAGTTAGGTTTAGCTAACTTTAACACAGATGCATAGTGCATACCGAAAGAGAATGATTGGGGAGATTGGACGATTACCAAGGTTTGGACTTGTTTCTTTTTGCTGTTGAATGAAACAAGGCGCCCGCCGAATGGCGAGCGCCTTGTTTTTGCAAACAAACAAGCTGGTAAAAGCTACTTTTTGATAGACTTGAATGCTTCGGTCTGAGCCTTGATGCCGCGCTCGGCTGCCAGGCGTTCGATGGAAGTTGCGCCGAAGAAGCCATCGATACCAGGAACGTTTTCGATGATGTAAGCCGCATCCTTGGGCTCGGAGATGGGGCCGCCATGGCAGATAACGAGTGCATCGGGGTTAATATCCTTTACAACCTTTACGATGCCTTCGATGATCTTTGCGCAATCCTCGAGAGTGCGTGCGGTTTCTGCGCCGATGGTGCCACCGGTGGTAAGGCCCATGTGGGCGACGATGATGTCTGCGCCGGCCTTGGTCATTGCGGCTGCCTGCTCTTCATCGAAGACATACGGGCAGGTAAGCATATCGAGCTTGTGGGCCTCGGCAATCATGTCCACTTCAAGGCCGTAGCCCATGCCGGTTTCTTCGAGGTTCTTGCGGAATGTGCCGTCGATAAGGCCTACGGTGGGGAAGTTCTGAACGCCGTTGAAGCCCTGCTCCTTAAGCTCGGCAAGGTACTTCTTCATAACGCGGAAGGGATCGGTGCCGCATACGCCAGCGAGCACGGGGGTGTCCTTCACAACAGGTAGAACCTCGGCGCCCATTTCAACAACGATCTGATTTGCATCGCCGTAGGAAAGCAGGCCAGCAAGAGAGCCGCGGCCAGCCATGCGGAATCGACCAGAGTTGTAGATAACGAAGATGTCGGCACCGCCGGCCTCAGCGGATTTAGCCGTGATGCCCGTACCAGCGCCTACACCTAGCAGGATGTTGCCTTCGTCGAGGGACTTGCGGAAGCGGTCGAGGATTTCTGCGCGGGACAATTCAAGCATGGTTTTCTCCTTTTTCCTTGAGGAACTGTTACTTTAATGAGCGTTTTCCAATAAGAGATACTGCCCTTATGGAAAAAGGCCCAATGAAGCTAGGGTTGCGGTGCCGCTTGGGGCACCCTCTGTAATAAAAAGACGAGAACTAGGTGTTCTCGTCTTTTTGTATCGTTATTGATTCATGAGGTCGATCAGCTTTTGTGCTGCGGCGATGGCGAATTCGTCGTCGTTCACATGAGCATCCATTTCGATGAGCTCAGCCTTTGTCGGGTCGATCTCATCGCGAAGTACTTGGAACAGTGCCGCATCTTCTTCGGGACCGTAGAACGGCTGGCCTTCTGCGTCGATCATCGAAACGCCCTTCAAAGGCAACATGACGGCGCACGGGCCGATAGACATGTTCACCTTGCTTGCAATAGCACGCCCAATTTGCTCGTTTTCTTCAACCGTGGTGCGCATAAGCGTAACGGTTGGGTTGTGCTTGTACAGGTTGCGAGACTGGTAATGCTCGGGGACGGTATCCCACGGGCCGAAATTCACCATGTCGTCAGCGCCTACGGACACCACAGCGGGAATACCGTTAAGGGCAGCAGCACTGCAGCGATCGGGGCCAGCGTTAAGAACGCCACCAGCAATTTCATCGCACCATTCGGTGGTAGTCAGATCGAGTACGCCTTTGATGAAGCCGCCGTTGATCAGTGATTCCATGCATTTTCCGCCCGTGCCAGTTGCATGGAATACAAGTACTTCATAGCCGTTTGATTCCAGGTATGCCTGTGCTTTCTGGATAGCGGGCGTGGTAACGCCGAACATGGTTGCAGCTACAAGCGGCTTGGAGTCTTCGTGCTTGGGAGCGGCATGCTCGAGCATGCCTGCCATGGCGGCAACCGCGTTGTTGAAGATCGTTGCAGAGAAGGAATTGATGCCCGCAACGTCAACGATGGAGGGGAACATGGCAATGTCGGATGCGCCGACGTAGGGCGAAGTATCGCCTGAAGCCATGGTGGACACCATAACCTTGGGGACGCCTACCGGCAGCTTGCGCATGCCTGCGGTTGCGATAGCGGTTCCGCCCGAGCCACCCATGGAAAAGACCCCGTCGAAGCGACCGTTGGCATACAGCGTAGGCAAAAGCTTTTCAACGCCGCGCGTCATGGTTTCTGTGGCGAAGGCGCGGTCCTTCTTTTCGGCGATAGTTGACATTTCGATATCAACTGCTGCTGCTACTTCCGTGTTGGTAACGTCAGGCATGGTTTGCGGATCGAATACGCCGCAGTGGATGGTAATGGTGTTGATGCCCAGCTCTTCGAAGCGGGTTTTAACGTAGGCGAATTCTTCGCCTTTGGTGTCAAAAGTGCCAATAATAGCAACAGTTTTCATGTAAGCCTCCCCCAAAAATAGATCCCAATAGCTTCGAGAGCTATTGACTTTTTTACAATAGATTAAGAATTGTTAGAAATCAATGAACGTGTTCATCTAGACGGACGGATTAAGCTTTTTGGGCATTCGTTAGAAGCACCTCTTCTAACTTTTCTGTTGCTTGCTTATTAAAAATAGTGTCGTTCCACCAGGTAAACAGTGTTATCTGTTCCTATTGATACTTTTCTGAAATAGGCTTGAATACCAATTCGATATGAAACTTTAACTGCGGTTTGCTTTATGCCATTGGGTTGTATGCTCGTCGGTGACTTCAAGCGTTGCACAGTCCACCAAATAGAAATCGACGATTTCGGCGGAAGCGGATTCTGCTCCATCTGCTGCGAAGCGGTGCTTTTGCAGAACGTATTCCCGGTTCGATAATCTTTCATGCTGTTCGTTCAGGACAATGTGTAGCTCGGTAACTTGGCCAGTTTTTTCGTTTGGTTCCCTGGAGATTACGGCATAGGGGTAGCCCTTAGCCGTAATTTTGTATTCCATCTCGAATCCGTCGACCCCAATGTAGCTGGCAACCGCTGCCATTTCCTGTTTGTATGCTTGGTAGTCCTGGGCGGTAGGGTAGCCATCTTCGTCGATCTTTGGGGTTTCGTTCTGTGCATCAGGAATTGTTTTGCCGTTGTAGGTGTCTAGCTGGAGCTCTTCAATTTCCCCATCCAAGCTGAGGTTGTAGCGATAGTCGCTTTGCTCTTCGCCGAATATGGTGGCTGATGCGTGGTCGCTGCCCCATGTAGTTTCCCAGTTTTCAGGACTAAGGTTTTTGCCGTCGTTGGCAATGTCGAAGCTGCACGTTGTGACGGTTTTCCCATTGCTTTCGAGAACAAGACGGGCGTGGGTTGAACCGAAGGGCCAATCGGGTTCTCCGATTTGCTGGAAGTGCAGTTCGTAGGCGCCATCGGGAGATTCCGATACGTCGATATCGGTTGTTTTGTAATTGATGTTGTAAAGAAGTAGGCCGCTCGCCAGCGCAATAAGAACCCAGCTCCACGCTGCGATTCCCAGGAAGATTTGGATTCCCCGTTTTTTGATAAGGACGCAGCCTACAACGTTAGCTGTGGCAATGAATAGCATTACGAGAATAAGCACCATATCGGGGTTCCTTGTATCATCGTCCTTTTGGTTGGTGCTTAGAGGATAACGCTGAGCCTTTACTTCCTGAACTTATTCAATAGGAACCCGAAAAGGCCGATGCCGTCTTCTATAGCGTTCTTTGTTCTTGTGTAGTCGCCCATGGTGTCGTTTTCGATCATGCGCTCTCGATTTTCCTTCAGGATGCGCCCCTCGGCTTCAACTCTGGCGGATGTTAGTACGGAGTCGGCGAGGTATTCTGCTGTCTCTTTTCGGTTTTCGCGCATCATGCTCTTGGCGGTTTTGAGCGATTCCCGCCGCTGTTCTTTTGTTTGCGGGGAGGTTTTCTGGGCGCATTGGCAGATGAGTGCCACAAACTTTTCCGAAAGCCCTTCAGACGCGAAACGATTCTCGAAGGTATTGAAGTCTGCGCACTGTTCGCCAAGCGCGACTACTTCGGCGCAGAATGCGTCCACTTCGGGCCGCAAGCCATCAGGCACGATGAGATATTCATCGAAGTAGTTCGTTTTCGCATTAACGCTTTTCTGCACGTCGCTGTTCATGTTCGTGCCCTTTCTCGCATGCGTTGACTAGGGAAAGTGTTCCTTATACGACAGTGCCACAGTTGTAAGCGCGAGGGAATGAACTCATGTCCCAATATTGGTACAGGTATGCGCCCTTGTTTCCCGATTCTGGATGATGGTGGTGGTATTTAATGTGATCACCTTACTAGCGTGAGCGTATTTGCGAGAAGAGGGGCTTTTCTCAAATCGAGGTAGTTGTTTGGTGTCAGTGGAGATCGGAAGTGCAGCGACATGATTTTCGGCCAAAAGGATGCCGGTGCTCCAACATGAAGGGTGGTTGCAAAATCAAGGGCAACGAAAAGCCTGGGAAGGCTTCAAAAAACAGCAGTTGAACTGGGCTCCAGAAATGAAGCAGGTTGTTGACGAGCTTGTATAGCGAATTCGCCAACAACCTGAGGTAGTTCCGGGGTCTGTTAGACGGTTCGCGCTCTTGGCAGCCGCACCCGCCCTCTAACGAAGCTCCACTTCAATAACGTCGCCAGCGGCGGGTTTGGAAGCGTTGGTGCCCGATTCCAGCATGTACAGCGCATTTGCGGTAAGTGTTGCGGGCCATCCTGGGCGGCCTGCAATGGGGTTGCCAGTAAGCGTTCCATCGGCCTACACTTCCACGTTAAGCATGCGAACAGCGAAGAGAAGCGCCCATCGGTAACCATCGATGGGCGCTCGCAAAAGGCATGCTTCTTGTTTTTAGTACTTCTTCATTCTCAATCCGGATGCAAACAGGGCGCTTGCCGCTATCAGCAATGTGGCGATTGCAATGATTGGTGCATTGCCGTCACCCGTATGAGGGGTGGCTGCTGCTGGTTTATCGCCGGCGTCAGACTTATTGTTCGCGTTGGGATCGCTGCCCTCTGTTGGCTTGGTGTCTTCAGCGGGTGCAGCCTTTTCGGTATAGACGTTTTCGAACGTCATGACATCAACGGGGGTATCCTGCGTCTTTTCGTAGAATTCGCCGCTGTCTGTTGCTACCAGTTCAACGGGGAATACTTCGAAGCTTGGCTGGGCCGTGCCCTGATTGTCGGTTGCTCCGTCGTTGCAGAAGATTTGGTATGCGGCATCCGAATAGGTCCAGTTTGCAATGCCGGTGTTCTTTTCACGTACGCAAAAGCCCTCGCACGTTATGTTGTCCACTTGCTTCTTCGGGCCTTGGATGGTGAGGGCGCTCTCGTATTCTCCTTTGCCATTCGTAGCTACGGTTGCCGTTATGGTCACATCGCTGTAATCCTCGATCTGGCCAACGCCAACATCAAAGACCTCTAGCTCAAATTCCTGCTTACCGGGAGCAATGTCGCCGCCCTTTTTGACTACCTTCGTGAACGGAAGGGAATAGGTCACGGTTTTTTCGCCAGTGATGAAATGGATGTTCTTGTAAAGGTGAAGGAAGCCTTTAGCCTGTTCGGCTCCATCGTGCTCAATAAGATCGATCGACGTGCCTTCGCTATCAACAGCCATGGCATACGTCAGCTCGAAGTCATCGTTGATAGTGGGACAGTCGGAAAGTGCGGGAATGTTGTTCTGGCTGGTGTTTTTGGCGTCGATCTCTGCCTCATAAACCGTAAAGTTGCCATTGCAGCCTGAAGGGTATTCGCCGTTAAGCGCGACTTTCGCTTTTCCCTTAATGGCGATGTTGCCCTTTGCCCACAGAGGAGAGTCAACGGTAGAGGTGGCCTGGAGGGTACCGCCATCGATAGTCATATTGCCTGTGGCGAAGAGTCCTGGGTATAAGCTTTTGGCGGTAACAGCTGAATTTGAAATGTTGATATTGCCTGCAGAGCTGCCGGTGGAGTTAATGTACGCAGCGTTGCAATTTTGCTCGGTTGCCGAGATGTTTACGGTGCAGCCGTTCTTGATAACCAGGTCTGCGGCATCGATGCCTGCATACAGTCCGTTAGAAGTGAGTTGCGTGTTGTCGAGGGAGACTGTGCCATCGCATGCAATGCCGAGTCCGCCAGGGGAATGGATGGAGACGGCTGTGTTCTGCATGGTGACGTCGCCGGCTACGCTTATGCCGTCCATCGTGTCTCCCGCGACCGAGATGGCAAGGCTTCCCGATCCATGGAAAATGACGTTCCCCGTGGCCATGATGCCTATATTGTCGTTGAAGGTGATTTGGTTACTTCCCTGGAGTGTGATGGTTAAATCGCCTGTTAGCTCGAATCAATGCCGCCATAGTCTACCGCGTTTGTGATGGAGGCATTGTTGAGCGTGAGGTTCTGCGTGGCGGGGTCGTATGTTGCCGTGCCTTCGCCGCATTGGATGCTGAGTTTTTCGCTGGTGAAGTGCTCGCCATTAACGGATAGGTCATAATTGGTGGCGGCGAATGACGCAGTAGGCGCTATTGCTAGGGCGAATACTAACGCAAAGATGCCGGATATCAGTTTCTGTGCTTTGCTCATAACATTTCCTTCTGTTTAGGGTTTGCGCAGGAACAAATTTGTTTTTGCAACATTGTCTGGAACTGCATATGACGACTTGTTGTGATAGTTGCAGTATTTGCTCTCTTGTTAGTTTAGCGACCAGGTAAATATTTGCCATTCTATTTGACTGTCTGATTATTCATGCCACCTTATGTCTCATCTTTTAGGCCTATTCGTGGACAAATGGCTCAATATCGTGGCAAACCGAACGTGGATCACCTTGCCAATCTGGCCTCATAATTGGTTTCGGCTTTACCTTTTTCTAACATGCCCAACGAGTCAATTTTGGCCGTGTCTTATATTCTTAGTACGAAAGCGAAATGGCTATTCTCGATACGAGCGCTCAAGGCAAAGCTCGCATTGGAGTAATGCCGCCGATTTCGGCAGAAGAAAGCCCTGAAGCACATATTGAATCGGCCGAACAATGTGTCGTCGAATTGAGGAACGCGAAATGAAGATCCTTGCCATCAACGGCAGTCCTAAAGGCAATCGAAGCAATACCTGGCGTTTAACCATCGCTTTTCTTGAAGGTATTACCATCCAGGAAGAAAATGGCGGTGCACAGGCCCCTGAAATCGAAACCCTTAACATCGGTTCGCTTAACATCAAACCCTGCTTGGGTTGTTTCTCATGTTGGAGCAAGACGCCAGGGAAGTGTTGCATCCACGACGATATGCAGGGAGTTATCGATAAAATCCTGTGGGCTGACGTTGTTGTTTGGAGTTTCCCCCTGTATTACTTTGGATTGCCCGGTCAGCTGAAAACCCTCATCGACCGTCAGCTTCCTATGTCCCTCCCGTTCATGTGCACGGAAACGGAAAGCGGAGGGCATCCTTCTCGCTACGATATGAGCGGCAAGCGAACCGTGGTTATTTCCACGTGCGGCTTCTACACTGCCCAGGGGAACTACGACTGCGTTACCAACCTGTATGACCGACTGTGCGGAAAAGGCGGCTACACTGCGATTTTCTGCGGACAAGGTGAGCTTTTCAGGGTGAAAGAGCTTTCAGAACGCACTGACGAATATCTTTCTTGGGTGAAGAAAGCGGGGCAGGAATTTGCTTCTGATGGCATTACCGGAGAAACTCGCGGCAAGCTTGACCGGAACCTATTCCCGCGTGATGTTTTTGAAGCGATGGCAGATGCTAGCTGGGGCGTTGGTGAATCGGGTGAAAAGGAAGATCCTAGCTTGGTGTTCACCCGCCAAATGGCAGCCCTTTATCGCAAGGAATCATGGCAGGAGCACGATGTTGTGCTGGACATGAACTATACCGATATCGGTAAGGTCTATCGCATCACTCTCGGGCAAAGGGGAAGCCGGGTTGAAGTAGAGCCTGAAGATGGCTTTGCTGATGGTTTCACCACACGAATCAACACGCCCTTTGATGTTTGGCGCTTAATTGCAAGCGGTGAGATTGCTGGAGATGAAGCGCTCATGAAGCATCTGTATTCCGTGGAGGGCGATTTTGACCTGATGATGCACTGGGATGATTTTTTTGGCGCGGCATCGAGTGTGGGCGCAAATAATTCGGATGTGCTTGAAGGTGTGAACAGTGGTAATGAGGGCAACGGCAAAAGCGCCAGCGAGCCGAAGACCAATATGCTGCTGCTCTTGATTCCCTGGATCGTGTTCTGGGTTGTTGCGTCTATTGATGGGTTTTGGGGCAGCTTGATCAGCGTGACGGTATGTGTGCTGCTGCCGGTTTTGATGCATCGGACAAAGGCTACGTTGTATGACCAGATTTCTGGTTTAGGGGTGGGTGTATGTTCCGTTGCGCTGCTAGCGGGGGCATCGCCGATTCTTGTTATTCCGGTGTCGTACTTGTTGTTCGGGCTAATGTGGACGGTTTCGTGCTTCCTGAAAGTGCCACTGACTGCGCATTATTCCAAGAACAGCTATAACGGGGAAACGGCATTGCGCAATCCGATCTTCATGAGAACGAACCGCATCCTTACGGCGGCGTGGGGAGTACTTTACCTGGTTACGCCTATTTGGACGTATTTCATCATGCAAACGGATGCAGCAAGCTATGTTGGCGCAATCAATTCCGTTCTTCCCGCGTTGATGGGAGTGTTCACCGCATGGTTTCAGAAGTGGTATCCACGGCACATTGCGCGTGGGTAGACGCTCGCGTCAAGGAGCTTGGGAAAGAAGGCTTCGATCCATGGTGCGTTGTACGTGCGTAGGTGATCTGCTCATTGGGGCTGTCAAAGCGGGGGCGATAGCATGGCTGAATTGAAAATGGGAGAGTTTGTTGTTTCAAAGTATGGTGAAGCTATCTATATTGCTGGTAGCGTACTGCGCCCTTCAATTTGGCTTGGACCGTGTTAACAGCAGGGTACCTTCAATACAGTGAAGGTACCTTTTTCTTTTATGAAGCGAATTGGCAAGCGAATCTGGTCGCGCTTAGCGAAATTATGTGTGCCGCTTTATGAAATTGGCGCTATAACTCGGTTCCTGCTGTCTGAGCATTTTGATATTGGTGCAGCTTATGCGCAGTACGGAAGCCTGTAAATCTTTTTATTCAGCAAAACTTTTTCGGCAGCAATTACGACGATGGGGGGGGTAAAATACAAAGTATTTTGAGAGCATATATAACAGAAAAGGAGGTGCGCAAGAAATGAAAATGAGCAATATAAACAAATTCATTTCGGGTCTGCTGGGTGTTGCGATGTGCCCCATGATGTTGCCAACCGCAGCATTCGCGGCTGATGATGGCGCAGCATCGGATGTTTCTTCATCCCCGACTGATTTGATTCAGCCTTTTGAATCGCAAGGCGCTGATACGGGCGCAAGCTCAGGCGATACGCTTGCCGCGCAGTCCGAATCGGCGAGTGAAGCGGCCAATGCGACGATCGGCAAAGCAGCTAATAAAGAAGCAGCTCCCGCAGCCAAAACTGGCGGGGAAGGTGCTACGGCAGGGGTTGCAGAAGTCAACGGTGTGAGCTATCCCAGCTTACAGGCCGCAATCGACGCTGCCCAGGGCGCCGATACCGTCAAGATGCTGACGGATGCGACCGAAGATGTAACCGTGGCTACAGGCAAGAACGTCGCACTTGACCTTGGTGGCAAGACGCTGACGAACACGAATACCGGCAAGGCGACGCTGACCATTGCGAAGGGCGCCACGGCTACCGTGAAGAACGGCAGCATTGTTGGTGGCACGGGCTTCTACACCATCCAGAACAATGGTACGGCCACGCTCAAAGATGTCACGGCTACGGCAGGCAACACGGGTTCATCTATGCTTGACAACTGGGGCATCCTGACCATCGAGAGTGGTTCGTATTCGGGTGGTCTGAACGTTGTGAAGAGCGAGGAAGACTCGACGCTCACCATCAACGGTGGCAAGTTCGAGCTGAGCTATGCAACGTCGGGTTATACGGGCGTTGTTTTCGCCTACGGCAACACGACGATCACTGGCGGCGAGTTTATCCAGAGTCTGACTGCCACAGGACGGTGGAACCACCCGCAGGTTATCGCGACTGGTGTTGTGGAAGGCCATACCGCTATCACGCGAGTTACCGGCGGCCACTTCGTCAACAAGATGTCTGGGGAGGGCATTTTCCGCGGTGTCGGCAAGGGCACTTCTGACAACTTTGAGGTCTCCGGCGGTACGTTTAATAAGAGCATTTCCGAAGCCTACTGCGCCGATGGCTTCGTTCCCACCAAGAACGCGGATGGCACCTACGGCGTCAAGGAAGGCCACTATGTTGC
>OLPR01001690.1_pt1 | contig 17657 bp, 17 predicted proteins | sample 1672761 | NCBI WGS metagenome assembly OLPR01 (sample SAMEA3136721, study PRJEB25190) | human gut metagenome | biome: human gut; feature: human-associated habitat; material: faeces | place: Austria | collected 2013 | reverse complement strand
GATCATGTATACCAGTTCACTTTCCCCGCCGGAGAAGCATACAAGAATCTTGATACCGTACAGGATCTTTTCCAGTGCCTTATTGAGAATGGGCTTGACCGCAAAAGTCTGGTGGTTGCTCTTGGAGGCGGAGTAACAGGAGACTTATCCGGCTTCGGTGCCGCAGCCTATCTTCGTGGAATTGATTTTATCCAGATTCCTACCACGCTTCTGGCGCAGGTGGACAGCAGCGTAGGCGGTAAAACTGGCGTTGATTTCAGACAGTTTAAAAATATGGTAGGCGCTTTTCATCAGCCCCGACTGGTTTATATGAACATGGCCACCTTGCAATCCCTCCCTGAGCGCGAATTTGGCTGTGGAATGGGTGAAATTCTAAAGACCGGACTAATTTGCGATAAAGACTTTTTCGACTTTGTATGCGCAAATTACAAGATTATCCGCACTATGGATCCAGAAATGCTTGCCGTTATGATCCGAAAATGCTGTGCCATCAAAGCCGGGGTTGTAGAGCGGGATCCCAAAGAACAGGGAGAGCGTGCTCTTCTTAATCTTGGCCACACCATAGGACATGCAGTCGAAAAGCTGATGAACTTTAACCTTCTCCATGGTCAGTGTGTGGGAATCGGACTGGTTGCCGCAGCTGCCATTTCCAGGGAAAGAGGTCTCCTCACAAATGGTGAATACGAGCAGATCTGCCATAGCCTTAAGCTTTACGGTCTGCCTTTGTATGTGGAAGGACTTTCTCCCAGAGACATTCTTGCAGCTACCAAAAAGGACAAAAAAATGGAACAGGGACAGATTAAATTTGTTCTTATGAAGGGCCTTGGAGGCAGTTTTATTGATCGTACCGTGACAGATCAGGAATTGCTGGAGGGAATTCAGGAGATTCTTCGATGAATAAAAAGAAAGCTTCTTTTATCTGTTTTTTGGTGTGGTTTACTGGAATTATATTACTCATAGTGGCAGATCAGGCAGCAAAATACTGGGCAGTATCAAAATTAAAGGGCACATCCGGGATGACGCTTATTACGGGTGTGCTGGAGTTGCAGTATCTGGAAAACAGAGGAATGGCATTTGGCATGCTTCAGGGGAAGATCCCTTTTCTTCTGATCATGTGTTTTTTCTTTCTTATACTTGCCCTGTATATTTATATCCGTATGCCTAAAACTGCCTATTATATTCCATTGATGGTGCTTGATATGGTGGTATTTGCCGGTGCGCTAGGCAATTTTGTGGATCGCTTTTTCAAAGGTTATGTAGTAGATTTTATTTATTTTTCTCTGATTGATTTTCCTACCTTTAATGTGGCGGATATTTATGTGGTCTGCGGAGGAATACTTACTGTATTGTTTGTGCTTTTTAAATATAAGGATGACAATGATTTTGCTTTTCTGAAATCAAAGTCAAAAACAAAGCATTCCCAAAACAGATGATCAGCAACATTTTAAGATAGCTCAGGAATATTGGGAAAAGGAGCAATGCATGAACAGTGTTACTTATTGCGTATCCGAAGAGGAATGTGGGCTTCGGATCGACCGTTATCTTGCAGAAAAAAATACAGATCTTTCCAGATCTTATATACAGAAATTGTTGAAGAACCAGGAAATATCCGTAAATGGGATTCAGGTAAAGGCCAATTATAAGGTACAGCAGGAGGATCAGATCCTTCTTACCGTTCCGGAGCTGACAGAGCCGGATATTCTTCCTGAGGATATTCCACTGGACATCCTTTATGAGGATGAAGATCTGATGGTGGTAAATAAGCCTAAGGGAATGGTTGTGCATCCAAGTGCCGGTCATTTATCCGGTACTCTTGTAAATGCTATTTTATATCATTGTCAGGGACATCTGTCCGGGATCAATGGGATTATGCGGCCGGGTATCGTCCACAGGATCGATATGAACACCACAGGGGCTATCCTGGTATGTAAGAGTGATTTTGCCCATAAGGATCTTGCAGAGCAGTTAAAAGAGCATTCTATCAAAAGACGGTACCGGGCAATCGTCAGTGGAAACCTTAAAGAAGATACTGGCAGGATCGAAGGACCCATCGGGCGTCATCCCATTGACCGTAAGAAAATGGCCATTAATTACAAAAACGGCAAAGATGCAGTGACCCATTATCAGGTTCTGGAGCGTTTCGGAAATGCCACTTATGTGGAGTGCCGGCTGGAAACAGGACGTACACATCAGATCAGGGTACACATGGCAAGTAAGGGACATCCTCTTCTTGGAGATCAGGTTTACGGATCTGCTCGAAATCCATATCACCTTCAGGGGCAGGCGCTTCATGCCATGATCCTTGGATTTGTACATCCACGTACTGGTGAATATATGGAGTTTGAAGCACCACTGCCTGAATATTTTATAAAACTTTTGGAAAAATTAAGAAAATAGTTGGCACATTTGGCGAAATTGATGTATAATTGAGATAACAATTTATGCAGAAGGGAGTGGCTTAATATGAACAACAGCACAAGTTCAATTATAACCATCGGCCGTGAATATGGAAGTGCAGGCAGACAGATCGGACAGGAAGTTGCAAAATACTTCGGTATCAAATGTTACGACAAGGAGCTTCTTGAGCATGCAGCCAATGACAGCGGCATTTGTAAAGAATTATTTGAGAATCACGATGAGAAACCAACGAACAGTTTTCTCTATTCTCTGGTAATGGATACCTATTCATTTGGTTATTCTTCTGCTGGATTTACTGATATGCCTATGAACCACAAGGTTTTCCTTGCACAGTTTGAAGCCATTAAGAAGCTGGCTGGTGAGGGCCCCTGTGTTATGGTGGGAAGATGTGCAGATTATGCACTTGCAGATAATAATAACTGTTTCAGTGTATTTATACATGCAGACCTTGACTGGCGTATCAGCCGTATATCAGGCAAGTACAATAAGACCTTAAAAGAAGCAAAGGATATGATCAACAAAACAGATAAGAGCCGTGCCAGCTATTATAATTATTATACAAACAAGAAATGGGGCTCTGCAGCAGGCTATACCCTTTGTTTAGACAGTGGCAAGCTGGGGATCGAAGGAGCAGCTCAGGCTATTATTCAGACCGTTCAGGTCTTTGACCAGTGTAAGCAGTAAGATTATAGACATGCAGGAGAGGGCTGTCGCTGATGCGGCAGCCTTTTTAAAAGAATTAGCGGAGGCATAAAGGAATATATGAAATTTCGTTGGGACAGCAGATATTTACGTTTGGGAGTGACAGCATTTGCAGTAGTTGCAGCAAGTATGCTTTTTTATTACGGAATTTTCCATATGGGGACTTTGATCTTAGGGATTCAGTATTTTATGGGGATCATGGCACCTATTATTTATGGTATTGCCATTGCCTTTTTAATGAGCCCTATCGTTAATTTTCTGGAACAGAAAGTGATTTATCCTGTTTTTCATAAAAAGGAGATTACACTGCAAAAAAAAGGACAGAAGGTGGTTCGCTGGATCTGTGTGATTCTTTGTGTCTGTTTTTTGTTTTTTGTAATTTACGCTCTTGTTATGATGATTCTTCCGGAATTGATCCGGAGTATCATGAATTTTATATACAGCTTTCCTGATTATGTGAATGCAGTAAGAAAATTCCTTGATTCCATTGTAGAAAAAGGCTGGGATCTGGATGGGAATACCTTTGATATTCTGAATCAGTCTTCCCAGAAGGCACAAAATTATCTTACTACCACCATACTTCCCCAGATGCAGGGGATGCTTAAAAATGTATCCGCAGGATTCTTTGACATTCTTACATTTTTAAAGAATTTTATAATCGGTGCTATTGTCTCTCTGTATCTGATGGCAGACAAAGAAAAGTTTGTAGCAAAAGGGAAGATGATCACTTATGGTTTATTTCCTTTAAAACAGGCAGATTTTATTATCCGCTCCATGCGTTTTACCAGTAAGACCTTTATCGGTTTTATCACAGGAAAGATCCTGGATTCTGCCATTATAGGGGTGTTATGCTATATTGGAACTACGCTTCTGGATATGCCTTATGCAACTTTGGTAAGTGTAGTGGTTGGTGTTACCAATGTTATCCCGTTTTTTGGTCCTTACCTGGGAGCCATTCCCTGTATTTTGCTGATCCTGCTAGTGGATCCCATCAAGGCTTTGTACTTTGCCATATTTATTCTGGTATTACAGCAGTTTGACGGCAATATTCTTGGGCCAAAGATCCTTGGAGATTCCACAGGTCTGTCTAGTTTCATGGTGATCGTAGCCATTCTCATTGGCGGCGGTCTGTTTGGTATTCCAGGAATGATCATAGGAGTACCTGTATTTGCAGTGCTTTATGCAGCATGGGAGAAATTCCTGTTTCATTTGCTGGCAAGAAAGGATTTCCCACGGGATGAAAATACCTATATGAATATTGACCGGCTGAATCCTGAGACAAAAGAACCTGTCCAGTTCCCCGAAAAGCCTGCAAAGCCTAAAAAAACTCAAGCCAAGAGGAGAGGACCATCTTCCCGTTTCTGGGATATTGTATGGGAAGATCTTGTAAAGATATGGAAGCTATTATGTGCAGTGATAAAAATAGTCTATGCTAAAATATACTGTACATGTGTATCCGTAAAACGGCGTATTACCAAATGGTATCAGGGTACGAAAAAGAATAGAAGATAATAACATACCGTAGAGATACCGGACTGCAGATATAGAACAGCAAAGGGGAGGAGCAGTATGAGACTGTTAATACAGCGTGTAAATCACGCAGAGGTAAAAGTAGACGAAAAGCTGGTAGGAAGCATTGGAAAAGGCCTGCTTGTGTTTGTAGGCGTAGGTAGGGAGGATACAAAGGAGATTGCAGATAAATATCTGAAAAAGCTGCTTGGTCTGCGTATTTTCCAGGACAGTGAAGGCAAAACAAATCTGTCATTAGCAGATGTGAAGGGAAGCCTTCTGATCGTTTCCCAGTTTACCTTGTATGCAAACTGCAAAAAAGGCAATCGTCCCAGCTTTATAGAATCCGGTGATCCGGATCAGGCAAAAGAACTTTATGAGCATATGATCCTTGAAGCAAGGAAGATTGTTCCTATAGTAGAAAATGGCATATTTGGTGCAGATATGAAAGTAAGCCTGGAAAACGACGGACCGTTTACCATTATTTTAGATGAAAAAATCATGTAAATATGGACTGGGGAAGTGCTGTATATTATTGCGTGAAATGCAGATTTTACGCAATAATATGTATGAAAAGCAGGCACTACTTCCGGATATCCAGTTTTTCAGCGTATGTATATATGTGTAACTGAGGTGTTTTTTATGAATGAATATACAGAATCCGTAAAAATAAATAATATACTCACTTTACGGGGGCTTCTGAAAAAGATGCCTCCGTTTTGCAGTGATTATTTACGCGGGATTGCCACATCTACATCACCAAGGACTCAAACCGGTTATTGCAGGGACATTTATACGTTTTTACAGTTTATTGTTTCCTGTAATCCCTTATATCAGTCCTGCCAGATCAAGGACATTCCGCTTCAGGTTCTTGAAGAACTGAATTCCTCTGATATTGATGAGTATATGGAATTTCTGAATTATTATGAATTTGATGGAATTGTATACAAAAATGGTGAATCTGCAAAAGCCAGAAAACTGTCTGCATTAAGTAATATGTACAGCTTTTTTAATAAACGTCAGATCGTAAAGAACAATCCTTTAAATGCAGTCAGACGTCCCAAGCTGCACGAAAAAGCGATCATTACCCTTGACCAGGAACAGGTTTTCGATTTGATGGATGCTGTGGAAACCCCTAAAAACATGACTGACAGGCAAAAGAAATTCCATAATCTGACTGTGGATCGTGACCGTGCCATCCTTACCGCATTTTTAGGCACTGGCATGCGTGTTTCCGAGCTTGCTGGTCTTGATGTTACAGATGTGGATTTTAATAATCAGACATTCCGTGTAATACGGAAAGGTGGAAATGAGGCTTATATTTACTTTGGAGATGATATCCGGGACGCACTCTCCTATTATCTTGGCTATCCGGATGGATCATCTGATGTTGATTCCAATTCCAATACAGATACAGCAGGATCTGATGAAGAAAATGCTGCCAATCTGGCACAGTCGCCCAGAACCCTGCTTCTGAAAGAAGATAATCCGGATGAACCGGCTCTTTTCCTTTCCCTTCGTGGGAACCGGATGGCTGTACGCAGTATTGAGGTTATGGTGAAGAAATATTGCACTATGATCAATACCAACAAAAGGATCACCCCTCACAAGCTGCGCAGCACCTACGGTACAGCACTTTACAGGGAAACAGGTGATATTTACCTAGTGGCAGAGGTTCTTGGCCATAAGGACGTAAATACCACTAAGAAACACTATGCCCAGATGAACAACGAGAATAAACGGCGTGCTGCCAATATTGTGCAGCTGAAAAAAGACAGAGATGCTGATGTGTAAACTACTGTATTATTTTACAACTAACATATGAAGCTGTACCTATATTTATGGCAGCTGTACCTATATGGTATGGCAATATAAAAACCGCTGCAGAATCTGGATCACTCTTGAATGTGAGTCCCAAACCTGCAGCGGTTTAATTTAGCATTTTGTATTTTATCCTTAATTAATTATATGTATAGCTTTACAAATCATTATAAAGCAACTGCAATCTTGTCCTGGAATGCTTCAGGAATTTCTTCTTTGTCAAGGGATATGCTGATGATAATAGATACTTTAAAGGCATTACCAATATCATCCAGCTGCTGAAGTGTGCTTGTAACATCTGCACCTTCAAGATTTGCAATTCTGAGGAAGCTGTCAAGATAGATCTGCTCAAGGTCATGATCCTGAGAAATAATCCCACAGATAAATCCTACAAATTCATCTGCATTTTTGATGGGATATGTTGTCACATTAATAAGACGAACCTTATTGTTCAGTTCATACATATGCTTAGTGCTTTTGTCTAAGTAGACGATGCTGCCATTAGCGTCTTTAACGGCGCCATTTACTCTGTCTAAAAGTACTTTTGTTTTGCCCTTGCCTTTCTTTCCTACAATCAGTTCAACCATGCTGTTTTCCTCCTTAGACACATATAATAATTTTTGCTAAAAATCTTATTTAAGATGTTTCAATTATAGTGTATATTATCAAAAATAGCAAGCCCTTTTTAATAAAAATTGTATATTTTTTACATGTTTTGTAATTCTTTTCACAGGTAATATCACTCGAGGTTTCTTATCATGTATATGGCAAAATCCGGAGATATACTTTTATGAAAGAGGTGCAGACTGGATATAACTTACATGGCTGTCATCATACAGCTGTTGAAGGGTATTTTTCGTAGCACAGATTGCAAAACCATAAGTTTTCAGCCCATTCTCGTCTATCCAGGTATTTATCTGTGAAAAATCATCAGCCCAGTCTGAATGACCAAGCATTTTCAGAATATCATCATGTTCACACATATAAGACAGCATACTCTGGAAATGGGTTTTCATTGTAGCTTCGTCTGATATATCTGTATATTCTTCCTTCTCATCATCTAACAGGGAAAGATAAGGATACTTTTCTCTGTCCCAATTCATTGAGGAACCGGATGGCTCCGGGGAAAATCCAACCGGTGGAAAAGAAATGGAATGTCCATCCTGATCCTGGGCGTAAACAGCACACCACAGATCTCCTGCATTCAGGCTTCCCTGCTGATCCAAAGTATTGATCCAACTGATAAATGTGCCATAATCTGTGATCTCTGACAGAGAAACATAGGCCAGATACCAGTCCGTATCGTTGTAACCTGCAATCTGCTCTTTGGAAGCGGCAATATCGTCTTTCATACTATCCTCTTCTGTTACATTGCCCTGTTCATCCTTTGTATAAATCACCCGGTTACTTGTATTTCCTGGAATATAGAACTGAAGCAAAGGCTGTGCAAGCACATTACTGTCATACAGTGTCAGCTTTCCACGGACCAGTTTACCGCCTGCAGAGGTAAATCTTCCATTTCTTGAAAATGTCTGAGGAATCTGGATATCATAGGATCCATAACCAAGTGGCGTTGCGCTTACATAATCCCTGTGTCCTCCTGGCAGGAAAAGTTCTGAATAGACAGACAGATCCAGACTCATCTGTGTAGTGGATATGCCGGTTTCACTGCTTGTGCCAACAGATCTGTTTGGATTGTAATAAAACAGGGATACCACCTGGGGAAGGATAAAAACAGCACATAGGATGATTACCAGAACCAGCCCCCCAGTGATCACCCCCAGTTTAATGAATGCTTTCCGGAGAGTCTTTTGAATCTGGGATGTAAGTTTTTCCTGAAAATGGATTTCTGACGGATCCATATTTTTACCAGGAGACTGTTCCTTTTCAGATCCTTCCGTCTGAAAAGGAACAGTCTCTTCCATGCCTGGAATCTCTCCCTCCTCGTAAAGATATTCACTGATGGCATCCTGCCGCTGAATATCCTGCTCTATTTGCTGTCTTTGCTGCTCATTTAATTTGCCCTCTTTATATAGCCTTAAAAGCTCCTTATACGTCATGATCTGTCCTCCTGGTATTCTTTATCCATTAATGCTTTAAGTTCCTTTCTGGCCCTGTATGCCAGGATACGCACGTGCTCCGGAGTCAGGTGCAGTACTGCAGCAATTTCCTTCTGGGAAAGGTGTGCAAAATACTGAAGCTGCAGCACTTCCTGTTTCCGGTTTTCCAGCTTACGGATCCCATCATAGAGATTTTTTAATTTTTCCTCCTGAAGGATCTGATCCAATATATCTTTTGTTGGCCCGGCATCAGGCATATCTTCAGACAGCACCTCCTGTTTTGCCTTTTTCTGATGATTGTAAAACAGATTTCTTGCCACTGCGTACAGCCACGCCCGTATATTTCCATGACTGTCCGAAAGGGACAATAAGGCTTTCAGAAAGGTTTCCTGAAGGAGATCTTCTGTCAGCTGTCTGTTCTGGCATAAGGAAAACAGGTACAGATATAATTCTTTTTGAAATTTTTGATATGTTTCTTCCAATATCTTTTTATCCATGCTTTACCTGCCTGCAGTGCTTTCTTTATTGTTTGTATTCTACTTATATAACAATCCAGTCTGTAAAATGTTACAGATTATAAGAAATTATTTTGTGGTCTGAAAAAGCCACCTCATGCAATGCATCATGCCTGGCATAAGGTGACTTTCTGTACCTTTATAAGATTTGAAGGTTTCATATGTGGTGATACCGCCTGTGGGCAACGTACCTGTTTAGTTAATATGCTGTAAAAGAGAAGACATTTCCTGGTAAAGCAGTTCCTTGGAAGAAGCTCCCATTACAATGGATACAAATGGCTGTCCATATGCATTCTGGCAAAGAAGGGCCAGACAGTTGCCTGCCAGGCTGGTAGTTCCTGTTTTTCCACCAAGGATCTTTACATCCTTAGGTGTTGCAGCTTCCCCTGTAAGATAATGGTCTGTAGCTTCAAGCACAGTACTCATAGTGGAGCCATCCGCTTTTGTATATTCTACTGTATAAGAAGGAAGTTGCGTGATCTCTGTAAAGGAAGGATAATTCATTGCCTCCTTCAGCATCAGGTAAATATCATAAGGAGTTGTATAATGGTTCTCGTCCTGAAGACCATGAGGGTTGGAAAAATGAGTTCCTGTACAGCCCAGCTGTGCAGCATAGCTGTTCATCATATCAACAAAATTATCGGTTGTGCCTCCAATATGTTCTGCTATGGCTGACGCAGCGTCATTACCGGAATAAACCAGAAGACACCGTACCAGCTGTCCCATAGTAACCTTATCTCCTGCGCCAAACCCGCATACCTGGGAACCATCCTCCAATGTAACATTTTCCTGGGTAATGGTAACCGTTTCGTCCATATTGCCGTATTTCAAGGCAAGCATGGCAGTCATGATCTTAGTAATACTGGCAGGATAAACTCTTTCATATGCACCCTTTGCAAATAGTACTTTATTGTTTGCAAGATCGAATAAAAGCCCCTTCTGGTCAGTTTCCAATGCCACTCCGTCAAGAGGTGTATCCTGAGCTGAAACTACCAGATCCTTGGCAAAACCGTTCCCTTTCAGGGAATCTCTGGCTGTGACAGAAGAACTAAATTCATTGGACGCTTGAAAAGGGATTACCGGTGTACTTAAAGAACCGCCACGTAAAGTATAAATAGCAAAAACTCCGCCTCCAACAACTGCGATCAATAATAAAACCAGAAGAATGGTATGACGGATCCGCCTGCGGCGCATTATTTTTAATCTGGCTACTTTGTTATTTACCGTTCTTCTTGGTTTAGCTGATGTCATAAGTATTCCTCTTTCTCATATATTTCTTTTCTTTGGATTTCTTTATTGTATGCACTGCTCTGAAGACCTACATTCAGAACAATTCCCATTCCGATATAAAGACTGATCAGTGAAGTCAGGCCATAGCTTACAAAGGGAAGAGGCGTACCTGTATTGGGAGCAAGTCCTGTGGCTACGCAGATATTCAGAAAGCTTTGCAAGGCCACAATACTGCCAATACCGCAGCAAAGGATCCTGCCTGCCATATCCTTTGCACGAAGACTCATCCTGATACATTCCAGTGCAATGGCCATTAACAGACATACGACCACTGTACAGCCGATAAAACCATACTCCTCTCCTGCTACTGCAAAAATAAAGTCAGTCTGGTTCTCTGCAACAAAGTTCCCCTCATTTACAGAGGATGTACTGTCATCACCTGTAAGCTTTTTCCCTACAAGTTCTCCTGAAGCAATGGCTGTTTTTGAATTATTCTGCTGTTCAATATTTTCGGAGTATTCTTCATTTTCAGGATACAGGAAGGACATAATTCGCTTTCTCTGATAATCCTGGATCAGCTTCTGATCCGGCTGCACAACGATGGAAAGAAAAATAATAATCAAAGGTATTGCGATCAGAATTGCCCCTCCTATGATCCGGTACCGTAGCCCGGCCATATATAAAAGAATACAAAAAACCAAAGTAACCATAATGGTATTCTTCATATCCGGCTGTGCATAGATCAGCACTAGCGGGATAGCAAGAAGGACAGCTGCTTCTGCAAGAACTTTTAATGTATTCAGATCTTCCTCATGATCCATAAAAAACTTCGCAAAGAACAAAATAATAATAATCTTGGAAAGCTCAGTAGGCTGGAAACGGAATCCGCCGATCTGAAGCCATCTGGTAGCACCACCTGCATTGGATCCGAACAGCCGGACTCCTAAAAGCATAACAATATTAACCCCATACATGATCCACTGGAAATTAAGGATCCAGGAATAATCCATGAGGGACAGAACCACCATAACAACCAATCCAAGAATCAGACCAACCAGCTGCTTGTTTCTCAAATCTGCCCTGGCACTGGTCACAAGTACAACTCCTATGGAACTGATGGCAATCAGGAGCAGTACAAGTCTGAAATTATAAAAGCGAAGTTTATATTGTTTAATCATATGTTATTATCAGTCCTTTTTCGTAAGTACAGGAATATATGCCATGATCACAGCCGGATCTTTGGAAATCTTGACCCTGACCTGATCTTCTTCTACAACTACGTATTTTTTTACTGTATGTATCAGATCACTGCGAAGCATTTTTATCATTTGCGGAGAACATTCAATACGTTCAGAGATCAGAAGAAGCTTCATACGATCTCTGGCATACCCGGCTGAACGCCGTTTTTCACGCAAAATGGATTTCATGTAAGAGATCCTCCTCATATATGCCTGTTATTATTTTTTGAATATACTGCCAAGTCTGCTGAACATGCCCTTTTTCTGACGAATGGTAACAAAAGGAATATCTTCCCCAAGAATACGTTTGCAGATATTCTGGTATTCTTCCTCTGCCTGGGAATTCTTACCTGACAAAGGTTCTCCCTGATTGGTAGCCACTACGATCTGCTCGTCATCCAGGATCGTACCCAGAAGATCTACAGCCAGGATCTCAAGAACATCATCCACAGACATCATATCGCCTCTGGCGATCATATCTGGACGCAGGCGGTTAATGATCAGCCGAATATCACGGATATCGCCAGCTTCCAGAAGACCGATGATCCGGTCTGCATCACGGATAGCAGAAACCTCAGGAGTAGTAACCACAATAGCCTTGTCTGCACCTGCAATGGCGTTTTTGAATCCCTGCTCAATACCTGCCGGACAATCAAGAAGAACATAATCAAATTCTTCCCGTAATTCCTGGGTCAGCTTGATCATCTGCTCCGGTGAAACGGCTGTCTTATCCTTTGTCTGAGCAGAAGGAAGAAGATACAGCTCCGGGTGACGCTTGTCCCGGATCAAGGCCTGTCGCAGACGGCAGCTGCCATTCACCACATCTACAAGATTATATACGATCCGGTTCTCAAGACCCAGAACCACATCCAGATTCCGAAGGCCTATATCTGTGTCTACCACTGCTACCTTTTTGCCTAGCATGGCAAGACCGGTACCGATATTTGCAACTGTGGTCGTCTTGCCTACACCTCCTTTACCGGAAGTGATCACAATAACTTCACTCATTTCAATGAATCCTCCTAAACAAATTGTTCCAACTTTCTGGTGGTCTCTTTAGTCATTTGAAACATCACTTGTATCGCTGGAAGCCATACCTGTGATAATGGATTCTTTATCAGCAAGTTCAAAAATGTATTTAAAAATATCATTAGCAATCAAACATGCATTACCAGAGGTATATCCGTTTGCAATACGCACGGATATAGCATACTTAGGATCTGTGGACGGTGCATAGCCAATAAAAAGGCCATGATTGGGATGGTAATAATCCACCTCAGCTGTTCCTGTCTTTCCGGATACAGCCATGCCCAGTCCATTAAACTGATTGTGGGTCTGTACTACCCTGTACATACCGTCATGGATATCGTCCCACACATTCTGTGGGATCTCTGTAAGGTTGTTAAGGACAACCGGATCATAAGTCTGCAGAGTCTGGCCGGACGCATCCTTTACATTGTCAAGAAGAGACAGCTGGAATACAGTTCCTGAATTGGCAAGAGCTGCCGCATATCTGGCAAGGCCTACTGTAGTATAAAGGTTCGTACCCTGTCCGATATAAGACGGAACTGCATATTGGTTGGATACCTGCGGTGTTGCTTCTGAAAGCTCAATCCCACTCTTCTGATCCAGTCCTAACAAGGAAGCGTATTCCTTCAGCTTTGACAGACTCTGATTCTCAGAAAACTGGTTATCACCAACCTTACCAAGCTGGAATCCGATCATACTGAAATAATAGTTACAGGACTGCTCAATGGCACTGCGGATATCCAGTGCACCATGTCCATAAGTATTCCAGCAGTTGATGGGCGGTGTAACATAATCAAAAGATCCAGTACAGTCAAAATAAGTGCTGTCATCGATCACACCTTCCATCATGCCTGCAATGGTGGAAACCAACTTAAATGTAGAACCAGGCGCAGTAGTCTGTTGGGTTGCCTTGTTAAAGAATGGGCTGGACTCATCCAGTGCAAGCTTTGTGTAGTAATCCGTATCCATGTTATTTGTAAGACGGTTATTGTCATATCCTGGATAAGTAACGCAGGCAAGAACCTTCCCTGTGTGTACATCTACCAGTACTGCAGATGCAGAACATGGTTCAAGGGCCAGCTGTGCAGGCTCGATCTCCAAAGTGGAAATCTTGCTGACCATAAAATCATATGCACCCATAGATCCGGAAGCAAGACTTTCGTACATACCGTCATCCTTGGACAGGATTCCCTGCTCATAAAGCACCAGGCAAAGCTCCTGACCGGAAATGGTATCTTCCTGAAGCATGTACTTATACAGCAGCTTTGAAAATCCGGTGTCTGTTTTCAGATAATCAATAATATAATCGGTAAGACTGCGGTATACTTCTGCTGAATCCAGGTACTCTCCTTCCGGGGAAATCTTGGAAATATCGATCCAGTTCTGACTGGTAGCATAAGTAAGATAATCCTTCAGACTGATACTTTCATCCGTTACCCAGGCTTTGTAAGTGTCATCAGATGTGTTTACAGCATCACTTTTGATGATCTTTAAGGTATCACGCAGCATGTCATTACAGATATAGGAAAGGTATGCCTGTATCTGAACATCTTCATCCTTGTAAGCTGGTGGATTGTCTCCTGTAAGCCTGCTGTCTATTATATCAAAAACCTGCTGCTGCTTTTGTTGAAATTTGGCATATAAGTTTTTTTCTATATCAGAGGCGTTTTCGTTCTGAAATTTATTAATATCGATCACACTGTTTTCCACCAGTGCATTGTAAACATCATAAATAGGGATCCGTATCTGGCTGGCGTTTTTGATCCCTTCAAAGTCAAAGGTCTTGGATGCTTCAATCTTGGAAAGAAGAATACCTGCCACCCTTTGCTTCAAGATCTCATAAATACCGGACTGCCAGTCTGTGTCTATGGTGATCTGTACATCATTTCCTGCAATCGGAGCCACCCTTGTATTCTCATCAATCTTCAATACTTTTCCAAGATTATCAACCGAAACGGTCTCATGGCCATCTGTACCCTGCAAAGTCAGCTCCATATACTGTTCCAGACCGGCCTTTCCTATAATAGTATCACTGGAATAATCCGGATTCTGTTTGCGGAGTGATTCCAGCTCTTCAGCAGATGCCTTTCCTGTATAACCAAGGATAGGTCCCATGCTTTCTTCGTCAACATATTTACGTATGGAGTCATCCACTACTTCGATTCCCTGAAAGGATGTTTTGTTTTCCATGATAGCAGCTACCGATTCTTCACTTACATTTGTTGCAATGGTAACCGGCATATATTTCTTATAGCTGTTTGTATTCAGTTCATAACGGATAATGGCAATCTCAAGGATCTCCTCTTTTGTCAGCTGGGAAGGCAGCCCATGGGAAGATAACTCTTCTTCTGTATAGGCATTGTCTCCTTCAAGAACAATGGAGAATCCCCCACTTTTAGACCCACCAAGAAATGCCACCATATCTGCTGCTGTGGCATTTTTTTCTTCTTCTGTAAGGTCATCGATCAGCGGATGACCATAAATATCTGCTTTAAAACGGTTTAAAGTAAAGCCTTCATCTACATCAAAGGCATATTGTCCATTCTCATCTATATAGATATGGAAACTGCTGGACAGACTGTCTCCGTTTTTCTTAAGGATTTTCAGTACCTGATAGGCGATGCCGTTCAGGGTAAGGTTCTTTTCCCTGGTGGTATTATATGTGCCATTATCCTCAAAAGTAAGGGAATAAGACAGGACATTGGAAGCGATGATCTCCCCGTTTCTGTCCAATATATTGCCACGAGTACTTTTTAAAACACGGTTTTTGGTGGTTCTTGTCTGAAACTTATTGATATAATCTTCTCCCTGAATGATCTGCAGGTCAAAAAGCCTGCGGACCAGGATGCACCCCATAAAAATAAATACCAGGGCCAATACGGTTGTTCTTTTTATGCTTATTTTTTTGAAAAATCGTTTTATTTTATTACCCACATTGACTCACTTTCTTTCCTTGCAATATCCATAAATCGATAATTGATAAAACGGAATACCCTGTATACGATCAGGGTCAAAAATACGGTATAGGCTGCTTCCGGCAAAATGATCCGGAACAGATAGGTATGAAGTCCCAGCCTGCCCCTAAGAAGGAATTGCAGGCCATAAACAGCAAAATTATAAAGAATATCTCCCACAGCAGCCAGCACCATAGGTACCTTAATATCATCATCATAATAGATTCTGTGGGCATACCCGCTGAAAAAACCAATATACATATAGATCAGTGCATAAAACCCGAATAAGGATCCATAAAAAAGATCCACAAGCAGTCCAGAGAAAAATCCGGTCCACAAGCCCATTTTCCGTCCACGCATAAGTCCCATGGAAACGGTAAGGATCAGCATCAGATTAGGGGTAATGGATCCAATGGATATCAGATTCAGAATGGTACACTGCAATAAAAAGCATATAATGATGGTAATAAACCATACAATCTTACTCTTCACTGGAAGCCTCCTGCTGTATGGAATCCTGTTTGTTTACTGTGATCACAAAAACATCCTTAAGATGCTGGAAATCTACAGGTGTAACAATCGTGCCTGTCTTTGTCAGATTGTTGCTGTCCTGCTCCACATCATTTACATAGCCAATAAAAAGACCTTCAACGTATTTCTCGCTGATGTTAGAGGTAACGATCCGCTCTCCGGCAGTAACTTTATTTTCCTGATCGTAAAGCTGTTCAAAACGAAGCTTGCCTTCATCGATCAGCTCCAGGTCACCGGTAATAACACAATTATCAGATGTGCTGACAGTCATGGCACTGACATTGCTGCTGTCATCGATAATGGAACGTACAGTCGCCCAGTGAGTTCCGACCTCTGTCACGATCCCGACCAGGCCTTTATCTGCAAGTACATTATTATCCACACGAATACCATCTGATGATCCCCGGTTGATCATAAAGGTATCATACCAGTTTCCAGGATCTTTGGAAATGATCCTGGCAGCAACCTTGGGATAATCTGCATATTCTGCATCAAGCTTATACAATTCCCGCAAACGGAGAAGTTCTCCCTGATCCTGGATCAGCTTGTTGTTCTGCTGAGTCAGGTTATCGATCTGGCTTTGAAGCTCTTCATTTGCACTGATCAGCTCCTGCTTATCCTTCAGGCTTTGTCTTGTGACAGACAAAAGCTGCCCGATCCTGTTAATGCTTTTCTCAAAGGGAACCACCACAAGTCCTGCTGCTTCCTGTAAAGGAGCTGTGGCAGCACCGGATGCAAATGTGGCTACAATGCAGCTTACGCAAAACAAGGTCATAACTGCAAGCAGATGTTTACTTTTCAGATTGATTCGAAAATGGATTTTCCTTTTCAGGTTTTTCATTTACTATATATCCCCTAAATTACAATTTTCTCTGTTTAATGGGCTGTGCCCATTTACGAAGTTCTCTGTTCTTCATGATTTTTTCAAGACCTGTCACTGCTGAATTCTCATACAGAGGTGACAGATTGAAAGCAAATCCGGTATAGCTGGCAAGATACTGGTCTATGTATGGAACCCTGGTGCTGCCGCCTGTAAGGTAAATACCCTCTTTTGCCACATGATAAGTGATCTGGGGCGGAGTACGCTCAAGAAATGTTTTCATTTCAGCAGCTATCTCGTTCACACAGTTCATGATCCCATCATTTACCACATAGGCAGAGATGATCTCTTCCCTTGGTGCGATCCCGATGGTCCTTACAAGTGAAGAACACGATTTCATCACTGCCGGAGTCAGCCATCTGCCTCATATTATTGCTTCTGCACTGGTAAATCTTGTCAATATGCTGGACAGTGATCAGGAATACATGAAAACGATTGCAGCCGGAGGTTTCCGTGATATCACACGTATTGCTTCTTCTTCCCCGATTATGTGGGAGCAGATCTGTGTGGAAAATAATCAGAATATCTCCAATGTTCTGGATGACTACATCCGCCTGCTGGTTCAGATCAAATGTTTTGTGGATAACAAGGACTCCAGGAGTCTGTATCAGATGTTTGCAAGTTCCAGGGATTACCGTGATTCTATTGATGTGGTAGACAATGGTCTGCTGAAAAAAGCTTATGTCCTGTATCTTGATATTGCGGATGAGGCCGGCGGTATTGCTACGATTGCCACTATCCTTGCGATGGAGAAGATCAGCATTAAAAAT
>OLPR01001686.1_pt1 | contig 17707 bp, 15 predicted proteins | sample 1672761 | NCBI WGS metagenome assembly OLPR01 (sample SAMEA3136721, study PRJEB25190) | human gut metagenome | biome: human gut; feature: human-associated habitat; material: faeces | place: Austria | collected 2013 | reverse complement strand
AACCAGAGCAGCAAGGGCCATCAGAGAGACGATGGTGGCCACAGCGTCGCCGCCCAGGCCGTTGGCCCATACATGCTCGTGCTTGCGCTCGTTCTTGGTGCGTGCGAAGAAGCTCTTCACCGGAACGCGCATTCCCACGTCCTCATTGAGGATTTCCAGCATGGCGTGGTTGTTTTCATACATCTTGATCAGTCCTTTCTCGTTGACCTTATCGACTTCCTGTCGACGCTGTTAGTATATGCCATTTCCCCCTTCCTGTCATCGCAAATATAGTAAAATCAATAAGTATTTTTGATGATCCATCTCCGTGTCGAAAGTTTTTTCCATTTTCTAAATTTTTTCGATCAATAATTATCGATTTTCACCCCCTTTTCACAAACAATATCCCCTGTTTTTGATACCTTTCTTTGTGCATCCTGTCAATCCCGGCTTTTTCAGCTGAAAATTCCCCCGATTTTTCAGAAAGTCGGATTTAGTAAAGTCCAGTCAAAAGAATACGCCTGCCCTCCCGATAGGGGAAAGCAGGCGCAAAAGGAGCAAACCGAATGGGATGCTTACTTTCTGCCGTAAATGGGGCCGAAGGCGGCGCAGGCGCGATAGTCCGCGCCCTCCCGGTCCTTGGTGCCGAAGGCGTTCCAGGCGGAGGGCCGGAAGATGTCCTTATCCTCCACGTTGTGCATGCACACGGGAATCCGCAGCATGCTGGCCAGGGTAATCAGATCCGCGCCGATGTGGCCGTAAATGAACGCGCCGTGGTTGGCGCCCCAGTTGTTCATCACGGAATACACGTCCGTGAAGGCGTCCTTGCCGGTGAGCCGGGGCACAAACCAGGTGGTGGGCCAGGTGGGGTCGGTGCGCTTGTCCAGCGTGTCGTGCACTTCCCTGGGCAGTTCCACGCTCCAGCCCTCGGCCAGCTGCAGCACCGGGCCCAGGCCTTCCACCAGATTCAGGCGGATCATGGTCATGGGCATGCCGCCCTTGGAGGTCAGGTGCGCGGAATATCCGCCGCCGCGGAAGTAGCCCAGATCGGCGTAGCACCACTGGGTGGCGTCCATCAGCTTTGCGGCCTCTTCGCTGGTCATGTCGTACCAGGGCTTCATGCAGGGCTCGCCCTTTTCGTTGGTGCATTCGCCGGAAGCGTCCAGGCACACCGCGCCGGAATTGATCAGGTGAATGAATCCGTTTTCGGCCATGCCTTCGGGCTTCCATCCGGTCACCCGCTCCACGGCCTCGGGGCTCCAATAGGTGCGCACGTCGGCAAAGCCCGGGGCGATGCCGGTGAGCAGCTTGGCAAACAGCATGGAGAATCCGTTCAGATGGTCGTTTTCCGTGGCCATCAGAAGGGGCTCGCGAATGCCGGTCCAGTCAATGCTGCTGGAGGAAATGGACTCCATGAAGTCGCCGTTGGGCAGATGGTCGTTCCACTGGCGCTGTCCCTGGAAGCCGGAAAGGATGGCGTTGTGGCCCACGGCCTCTTCCGCGAAGCCCAGCTCCGCCAGCCGGGGATTGCCCACCATCATGTCCTTGGCGATGATGGCCATTTTCACGTTGGTTTCCAGGCACCAGCGCTTGTATTCGGGGGTGTGCTGCATGTCCTTGGGGTTCTTGTCCCAGCCCATGGTCATGTTTTCGTCCGCCCACTTGATGGCCTTTTCATATTCCTCCGGGTCGTACACGCCCTCTTCCCACCGGCGCAGGAATTCGGACATGTCCACGGATTCGCTGCGCATGCCGAAATATTTCTCCATAAAATCCGGATTCACGATGGATCCGGCAATGCCCATGGCGGTGCCGCCCATGGAAAGATAGCTCTTGCCCCGCATGGTGGCCACCGCAAGGCCCGCCTTGGCAAACCGCAGCAGTTTTTCCTTCACGTCTTCGGGAATCTCGGTCTCGTCCTTGTCCTGCACGTCGTGGCCGTAAATGCCGAAGGCGGGCAGTCCCTTCTGGGCGTGAGCCGCCAGCACCGCCGCCAGATACACCGCGCCGGGCTTCTCGGTGCCGTTAAAGCCCCAGATGGCCTTGGGGGTCAACGGATCCATGTCCATGGTCTCGCTGCCGTAGCACCAGCAGGGGGTCACCGTGATGGATACGCCCACGCCCTCCCGGCGGAATTTCTCCGCGCAGGCGGCGGATTCGGCCACCCGGCCGATGGTGGTGTCCGCGATGACGCACTCCACCGGCAGACCGCAGGTGTGCTTCAGGTTCGCTTCCAGAAATTTCTTCACGGCGACGGCCATGCCCATGGTCTGCTCTTCCAGGCCTTCCCGCACCATCATGCGGCCCCGGCGGCCGTCGATGCAGGGGCGAATGCCGATCTTGGGCAGATCGCCCACCAGCCGGTTGCGCTTTTCGTTCATGGGAAACGCATTGGGATTTGCTTTCATAGTCCGATTCAACCTCCCCGTATTTTTTCTTTTGATCGCTGATGTCATTATAGCCTCTCGCCCCCGCCATTTCAAGCGGGCGCGTCAAGTTTCTTTTTCGCCGGCGGTTTCCAGATAAAATTCTTCCATTTCCCGGGCGCAGGTCTCCATGTCGTACCCCGCCTGGACAATGCGCTTTACCGCCCGGGCGCTTTGCTCCCCCCGGTTTTCCGGGGCCTTTTCCGAAAGCGCCGCCGCCCACGCCGCCTTCTCCAGGGGCAGAAAGCGAATCAGCCCCGTTACGTCGGCCCGGCGGGTGACGTTTTCGCTGGCCAATATCTCCATGCCGGCGCATTGGGCTTCCATCAGCACGTTGGGAAATCCTTCGTGCAGGGAGGGCAGCGCCAGTATATCGCAGCCCTGCATCAACCGGGCCACGTCGTCCCGCCGGCCCAGCGGCAGCGCGTCCTTTTCCAGCCCCAGGGCCCGAATCTTTTCTTCGATCTCCCCCCGCAGCGGCCCGTCCCCCGCCAGCATAAGCCGACTTTTCCCGGTTCGCCCGGCAAAGGCCTCCAGCAGAAATCCATGATTTTTCGCCGCCAGAAAGTTCGCCGCGCAGAGAATCAGCGTCTCGCCCTCCGGCGCAAACTGTTCCCGCACCTGCCGCCGGGCCGCCTCGTCAAAGGCGAAGCGCTCCGTCTCCACGCCGATGCGGGCGATGCGGAAGGGCCGTTCCCGGAAAAGCCACTTCCCCGCCTCTTCTCCGCAGGCCCAGGCATGGGTGTACAGCCGGTCGAAGGCCGGCCGCAGCAGCGCGTGCAGCGCCCGATGCCTGCAATAGGTATTGTGGGAATGGGCGATGCGCACCCCCGCGCCCCCGGCCTTTGCCGCCCATAGATCCAGCGCCATCAGGCAGGAGGAGCCGTTCACGTGCACCGCGTCGTAGCCGCCTTCCCGCACAATCTTTTTCAGCCGCCGGATGTATCGCACCGGCCGCTTCACCCGGCTGCCGGTGACGAAAATCTTCCCGCCCATTTGCTCCGCCTGCAGGCGAATCCCCTCCGGCGGGGCCTTGGGGCTGACGAAATCCACCTGTACCCGCTCATCGTAATGGGCGGCGTATTTCATGCTGATGGCGGTAATGCCCTCGTAACCCATGGATCCGGTAATCACGCACAGCACCTTTACGGGCATACGTCCTCCTCCACCGGCCAGGTTTCGCAATCCCGCAGCCGCACGCTGCCCCACACCGGCTCGTTCCAGATGAATCCCTGGTTCCGGGCGGGGTCGTCGGTCACCACGAACCGACCGCAGTCCACCACGGTGTCGTAATAACTGGCTCTGCCGTCGTGGCGGGAGCCGATGAGCTGAATCTTGATGCCGAATTCCCCCGGGGCCAGCCGCCCCAGATTCACCCGGAAGCCCCGGGTAAAGGTCTCCCCCGCCTCCACCCGGAAGGCCGGGCACTGGGCCGTGGCCAGGGGGGCGGCGTTGTTGGAAAGCACGATAAAGCGAATGCGGCAATTGGGCTCGGAAACGTTGGCCCTCACCGTCAGGGTGAATTCCATGTCCGAATCCTGATCGTATTCCATGGTCTGGTTGTTCAAAACCACCATCTTCAGCATGCGCATGCTCTCGCCCCGGTCCCGGGTTCTGGGCAGCGCGTCCAGATCCCGTTCCACGCTGCGCAGCCCCGCCCCGGCGTACAGATCCATGGCGTGGGCCACGGTGCCGTCGTAGGTCAGCCGGCCCCGGTCCAGAAATACCGCCCGGCTGCACAATTGGGAAACCGTGCGCATGTTGTGGCTTACGTAAATCACCGCCCGGCCTCCCCGGGCCACGTCGCTCATCTTGTTCAGGCATTTCTGCTGGAAGGCCACGTCGCCCACCGCCAGCACCTCGTCGCAGATGAGGATGTCCGGGTCCAGATGGGCCGCCACCGCGAAGGCCAATTTCACGTACATGCCCGAGGAATACCGCTTCACCGGGGTATCCACAAATTGGGAAATCTCCGAAAAATCCACGATCTCGTCCAGCTTCCGGGTAATCTCCCCCCGGGTCATGCCCAGAATCGCCCCGTTGAGGTAAATGTTCTCCCGGCCGGTGAGCTCCGGATGAAACCCCGTGCCGATTTCCAGCAGGCTGGCCACCCGGCCCTTGATGCGAATTTCCCCCGCCGTAGGCGCGGTAATGCGGGAAATCAGCTTCAGCAGGGTGGACTTGCCCGCGCCGTTTCGGCCCAGTATGCCCAGCGCGTCCCCCCGGTTCAGGGCCAGGCTCACCTGATTTAGGGCCATCAGGTATTCCCCGCGAATCTGTTCCCGGGCGTAAATCTTCCGGTTGGGGTCTTCCCTGCCCCGGATGCGGGCCATGAAGGACTGCATGTCCCGATACAGCGTGCCCGACCCGTAGGAGCCCAGCCGATATTCCTTGGAAACGGAGTCAATCTCCAATACTCTTTCCGACATCTTCTCCGCCTCCCGTCAGACCGTGTCCATAAACGTGCGCTCGATGCGCGTGAAAAGCACAATGCCCACAAAGAGCACCGCAAAGGTGGTGACCCAGGAAATCCATATATACGGCGCGCAGGTCATCTCCACCCCCAGATAGGCGCTGCGGAACAGCTCGATCACCGGGGTCATGGGGTTCAGCATCAATATTTTCGCCAGCGCCGGATAATTCTGGTAAATCAGGCTGGAGGAATAGGCCACCGGCGTCGCGTACATCCACAGATGCACCCCGAAGGACACCAGCATGGCCAGATCCCGATACTTGGTGGTCAGCGCCGAAACGATAATGCCAAATCCCAGCCCCAGCATGGCCATCTGCAAAAGCATCACCGGGGTCAGAAGGATCAATTGCCAGTTGGGGGCCACCGGGCTGCCCGGCTTCACCGCGTAAATCACCAGAAACAACAGAAACAGCGCAAACTGCACCAGAAAATCAATGAGCTTGGTCATCACCGTGGCCACCGGCATCACCATCCGCGGGAAGTATACCTTCCCGAAGAGCTTGCTGTTCTGCACAAAGGTGTTGCTGGTCTGAATCAGGCAGCTGGAAAAATACTGCCAGGCGATGTTGCCCGCCATGTAGAAAAGGAAGGAGGGCATGCCGTCGGTGGGCAGCCGGGCCACGTTGCCGAAGATCACCGTGAACACCAGCGTGGTAAACAGCGGCTGCAGCACCACCCACGCCGGCCCCAGTATGGTCTGCTTGTAAAACACCTTGAAATCCCGCTTCACCATCAGAAGGATCAGGTCCCGGTATCGCCATAATTCCCGGAAATCGATCTGAAACCAGCCCTTCTTCGGCCGGATGGTGGTATCCCATTTTACGGACTTATCCCACAATGCCGTGTCCCTCCGTCTGTATTAATCGTCTACGAACGCCTGATAAATGGCCCGGGTGGCCTTTTCGAAATCCGCGCTGGCCACGCCCACGATGATGTTCAATTCGCTGGAGCCCTGGTCGATCATCCGCACGTTCACTCCCGCCTGATACAGCGCCCCGAAAATCTTCGCCGCGTTGCCGGGGGAAGAAACCATGCCCCGGCCCACCGTGGCGATGAGGGAAAGCCCCCGGGTCACCTCGATGGAATCCGGCTGACACAGTTCGCTGATGCGGTTGAGCAGCTGGTTCAGCCGCTTGTCCAGGTCGTGGTCGGCAATGGCCACGCACATGGTGTCAATGCCCGTGGGCAGGTGTTCAAAGGGAATGCCCAGTTCCTCCGCCGCCTGCAACACCCGCCGGCCGAAGCCCAGTTCGCTGTTCATCATGTCCTTCACGATGTTGATCAGCGTAAAGTCCTTTTTCCCGGCAATGCCCGTGATGGGATACCGGGCGGGGAACTTCCGCCCGTCGGAGACGATCATGGTGCCCGGGTGATGGATGTCGTAGGTGTTGCGGATGTTGGTGGGAATGCCGGAATGATGCACCGGGAAAATGGCGTCCTCCTGCAAAACTGTCGCGCCCATGTAGGAAAGCTCCCGCAATTCCCGATAGGTCAGCACGTCGATGCCCTTGGGCTTTTCCACAATCCGGGGGTCGGCCATGAGAAATCCGGAAACGTCGGTCCAGTTTTCGTAAACCTCCGCCTCCACCGCCCGGGCCACTACCGCGCCGGTAATGTCGCTGCCGCCCCGGGGAAAGGTGTGCACCTCGCCGTTGGGGAAGGAGCCGTAAAATCCCGGAATCACCGCCCGCTCATGCTTCTGCAGTTCTTCGGAAAGGGTCTCGTTGGTCCATTCGGAGGCGAACGCCCCGTGCCGGTCGAACTTGATGAATTCCGCCGGGTCTACAAAGTCCCATCCCAGATACGCCGCCAGCAGCCGGCCGTTCATGTATTCGCCCCGGCTGGCGCAGAAGTCCGGCGTGGGCTGATCCAGCATTTTGACGCGGGTGTCCTCCAGCATGCCTTCCACGTCGAAATCCAGCGAAAGGTCAGAGGCGATCTGCCGATACCGTTCCCCCACCCGGTCGAATTCCTCGTCCATGGGCAGCTGCCTTTGCAGACAGGAATAACACCGGTACAGAAGATCCGTCACCTTGGTGTCTTCGGAAAACCGCTTCCCCGGCGCGGAGGGCACGCAAAAGCGCCGCTTCTCATCCGCGTCGATAATTTCCTTCACCCTGCGAAAGCCCTCCGCCGCCGCCAGAGAAGAACCGCCGAATTTTACCACCTTCACGCCCATGACCCAATCCCTCTTTCCGCTCCCGGGGAGCGTCTTTTTTACATCAGCTTCTGCCCGTTAATCCGCAATACAAACTTCAGCCCCAGCTTCTCCGCCGCCTTCCGGCAGAGAATCATCCGTCCGATGAATATTTCGAAATAATCCGTCACCGAGCAGACGCTGGTGTCGATCTCCAGCCGCAGGGCGATTTCCGTCTTTTCCTCGTTCACCTTCACCGAAGCCCGGCCCACGGCGTAATTCACCCGGTCGTGAATGTCGAAATTCTGCGTGTCCTTGTTGCGCACCCGGGTGCGGCGCACGTCGCATTTGTCCGCCAGAATCAGCGCCGCCGCCACCGGGTTCACCGGAAAGGCCGTGCCCTCGTCGTGGTTGCCGATGGCGGTAATAATGGTGCTGGTCTCCTCGGCGGAAAAGCCCATTTCGTCCAGAATCCGGAAGGCCATCACCGCCCCGGACTGGGCGTGGTCCACCCGGTTGATCACGTTGCCGATGTCGTGCAGAAATCCCGCGATTTCCGCCAGCTCGCAGTCCCGCTGAGGATAGCCCATCGTCTCCAGAATCTCCCTGGCCTTCTGGGCCACATGGGTCACGTGGGCATAGCTGTGCTCCGTGTACCCCAAAGCGATCAGACTCTCGTCCGCCCGCTCGATATATGTGCGTACCTTGTGGTTCGCCTTTACTTCGTCAATGGTAATGTTCATGTTGAATTTCCTCCCGATGATATTATACCATTTCCCCCATTTCCCGGCAAGGCCCAACGTATGTCTTTCCCGTAAATACTTCTGTCCGCATATCGCGGATGTCACCACCTCCCCCGCCCCACAAAAGGCGCGACTTGTTCCGCCGCACCCTGTACCGGGAAAACCTCCGTTATATCTCCTTCAGATAAAAGCAGTTCATGGCGCCGTGGGGCGTGGAACAGGGCTTCTCAATAGGCTGAAAGCCCATTTTCTCGTATAGCCGCATGGCCGCCGACAGATTCGTATGGGTCTCAAGGTAAATCCGCTTATATCCGGCTGCCCTGGCCCAATCCTCGACGATCCGCATCAGTTCCTTCCCGTATCCCTTTCCCTTCGCGGAATCCTCCAGATAAAGCTTCTGCAGCTCGGCGCAATCCGCTATCCCGTCAAATTCCGCAGCGCCCGCGCCGCCAATGACCCGCCCCCGTTCGTCCAGCGCCACAAAATAGGCGCGTCTGGAGGGATTTTTGTTGTAATAGACGCTCAGGTGATCCAGCTCCGGGTCAAAATACGCCGTTCCCGGCATATTCAATTGCAGCTTCTCCAGATTCCCGCGAATGATTTCGGCGATTCTCCCGTCGTCCGCCGCTTCGATTTTTCTGTATTCCATCATCCCGTCCTCCATAATCTGCATATGCGCGGCCCCATTTCCATTCTGCACCCAGCGCTTCATTCTTCCCCATTCGTTCTCCATTTCCCTCGCGGCTCCCCATGCACATTCATAAAATATCCCGCGTGCAGTATCCGGGCATTCCTCCCCCGGAGAAAGCCGAATAGCCCCCGCCCCTCACGCCTTCCCCTCTGGGGAAGGTGCCGCCTCAGCGGCGGATGAGGTCGTAACCTCCCCCTACGCAAAAGGCGCGACCTTTCCGGTCACGCCATCGCCTCTGCCAGGGTTTCTACGGTGCAGCCCTTGCTCGCGTAATAGGTCAGCATCTCGGGAATCTTCTTTTTGTCGTAACTGGTAATGCAGTCCGACAGCACCCGCACGGCATATCCGCCCTTGGCCATGTTGTAACAGGTGGACTTGACGCAGGCCGTAGCGTCTGCGCCGGCAATGAAGCATTCCGAAATTCCCCGTTCCTGAAGCCATTGGGCGAAGGCCTCGCTGGTCAGGGCGCTGCTTTTGGTCTTGACGAAGCTGTATTCCGAAACCACCTTCAGCTCCGGCACCAGTTCCGCGCCGGGAGTGTCGGGTTTGAAGGTTCTGGTGCCGGGGGAAGGGTTGTTGTGCCGGATGTACGCCACGTCCATCCCCCCATTGGCGGCCCAGCCGATGGCCCGGTTCACGTTATCGATGATTTCCCGATAGTTCTTTGTAATGTCGTTTTGCAGATCGATCACAATCAGCGCGCTGTTTCCCATGCCGCGTCTCTCTTTCTATTTCGTTCCTCATTCCCCGGCCAGCAGGGTGCGGAACAGTCCCGCCTCCGCCAGGGCATTGTAGGAGCCCACCAGATACCGCAGCACCGCGCCTTCCGTCAGAAGAATCAGCCCCGTGGCCAGACCGCTGGCGCCGCAGGCCCCGCACAGCAGCACCGTGCCCGCAATCACCGCCACGTGCCACCAGTAGAGCCGGATTTCCATCTCCAGAATCTGCCCAAAGTGCTTCATCCCCACCTGCAGTCCCCGGGCCGCCGCCTGAGGAAGATTGCCCTCCGAAACATTCATTCCGTACATGGCGCACCCCGCCAGCATCCGCGCCGCGCACAGCACCGCCGCCGTAATCAGCGCCAGCCACCAGGAACCGCCCAGCACAAATCGCCGCATCAGCGTCAGCATCATGCCCCCGATCACGGCCGGCAGAATGCACCGGGCAAATCCCCCGGGCGTGTATCCCCCGAAGAACTCCGCGTATTCCGCCTTGCCGCTGCGCCATGCCGTCATGGAAACCCGGTTCATGCCGCAGAAGGCCCCCAGACACACCGCCGTGCCCAGCGCAAGCCCGATCAGAAGATCCAGCGCCCCGTTCCCCGTCAAATCCATTCCCAGCAGCGAAACCGCCGCCATTCCATACGAAATCACGCTCATGGCCGTCAGGTGCTTCACCTTCACCTTGGAAAACGCCTTTTTGCAAATTTCCCCGTTGGTCATTTGCTTCTGCCTCCTCGCCGTGTTTTTTGCCCATTATAACACATTCCGAAAAAAAGCGCAAAAATTTCGCCCCAACACAATGTGTGTCAGGACGGCTATTTCATACTGTCAATTTTCATATCAATTCCCGGCATAAATCAGCACCTCTTCCGGTCGAATGCTGTCCAGAAACTGCGGCGTCAGCATTTGAGTGGTCAGCAAATCCGTCTCCTTATGGAATCCATCCTCCAGCGCCATCTGAAATCCGCTCAATTGAAAAAGCGAACGCAGCCGTCCCTTTTCAATGCGAAAATCCAAATCGCTTTCCGACGTGGCCTCGCCCCGGGCATACGACCCAAACAAATACAGGGCTCCCACGCCGTATTCTCTGGCCAGCGGCGCGGCAATGGCCCGAATCTCGTCCAGCGTATAAATCCGTTTGCTTCGATTCACCGCCCATGCCCCCTTCCGTTTTCTCATTCATTATATGCATTTTTCGCGCCGCCTTCAAGGCCCCCGCAAAAATTCCGCCCCGGCGAAAAATCCGTCGGGGCGGAAAACCGTCTTCTGTCAAACGTCCAGTTCCCATTCCTCGTTGAGCTTGGGCACGTCCGCCACCAGCTGTCTGGTGTAACGGTGGGTGGGGTTGAGAATGATCTCCTCCGCCGCGCCGGTTTCCACCATCTTGCCGTGCTCCATGATGTAGAGCGTGTCGGAAACGTAATAGGCCAGGCCCAAATCGTGAGTAATGAACACAATGGTCATGCCCTTTTCATCCCGCAGCTTCAATAGCATATCCAGTATGGTGGACCGGCTGCATGCGTCGATCATGCTGGTGGGCTCGTCGGCGATGAGCACGTTGGGCTGCATCATGAAAATGCGGGCGATCATCAGCCGCTGCATCTGTCCGCCGGAAAGTTCGAAGGGATATTTGTTGTATAGCTCTTCGTACTTCAGGTTCACGAACTTGCACGCGTCCACCATCATCTGCCGCTTTTCTTCCCGGCTGAGATGGCCCAGCCCCTTCAGCGTCAGACAGTCGTTCAGTATCTTCTCCACCCGGAAGAACTGGTTGAAGGTGGAGAAGGGGTCCTGGAAAATGGCCTGAATGTTCTGCCAGTACATCTTCTTCATGGGCCCGGTCTTCAGAAAACGGGGGGCGTCGTTGTAGAGAATCTCGCCGCTGGTTTCTCCCAGCAGGCCCAGCAGAATCTTGGCGAAGGTGGTCTTGCCGGAACCGGATTCGCCCACGATGGAAATGATCTCGCCCCGGTGCAGCACGAAGTTCACGTCGTTGACCGCGTGGACGCTCTTTTTGCCCGTGCCGAAGATCTTGTTCACGTGCCGGGCTTCCAATACCACGTCGCCGGCGGTGGTGCTCTCTCCGCATTCGGGGCATTTGCCATTGTTCCGGTCCACCTGGGTGCCCCGGAAGGTTTTGCCGCAATGGGGGCATTTCACTTCCCGGTCGAATTTCCGGCTGCTGTTGTAAAGTCCCAGCCCGGCGGAAATCACCATCAGCCCAATGCCCGCGTACAGCCACCAGTACCGGACGATCATCAGCGCGTACAGGAACCTGGCCACCGGGTAATACACGATCAGCAGGCTTCCCTCGGCGCACCGGGCCTCGGCTTCGGGCACGGCGGCCTGGATGGCGTCGTAATGGTCCAGAAACGCCCGGGGCATTTCGGAGGCGGGCATCTTCTCATAATACCCCGTGTCCTCCCCCTGCTGGCTGGTAATTTCCAGCAGCGCCCCGGCGTAATCCGAAGCGGCGCTGAGTTCCGAATAAATCATGCAGCTCAAAAGGCACAGGATTACCAGAATCACGCCCAGAAGGAAAATCAGCCTTGCCGCCTTGCTGACGGAGCGATATTGCCTGTAAAACCGATCCCACTGTGTCATTTCGCGCCACCTCCGATGCCGAACCTGCGCTTTTCTTCGCCGTACCAGGCGCGCAGCTGTTCTTCGGAAAATACGCACCGGTGATACCGGCTGTTTTCCGGCCCAAATCGGGTAATGCCCACCCGGGCGTCCCGGGCGCATTCCTCCCGGGCATAGGCGCACCGGTCCCGGAACCGGCATCCCGGGGGTACCCGCTTCAGGTTCGGCGGCGCGCCGGGAATGGCGGTGAGCTTGTGGGCCTTCATGCCGTCCTCCGGCACGATGATGGAGCCCATCAGCGCATGGGTATAGGGATGAATGGGGTCAAAAATCACCTGCTCGGTGGTGCCCTCCTCCACCAGCTCGCCGGCGTACATCACCACGATGTCGTCCGCCACGTGCCGCAAAAGGGGCAGTTCGTGGGTGATGAAGATCATGCTCTTCACATAGCCTTCCTTCATCATCTTCTTCAGCATGCTGATGACGATCTTCTGGCTGGAAACGTCCAACGCGCTGGAGGGCTCGTCGGCGATAAGCACCTTGGGGTTCAGCAGCGTGGAAAGGGCGATCACCGTGCGCTGCTTCATGCCGCCGGAAAGCTCCGAGGGATAGGCGCTGAGCACCCGCTCCGGCAGGTTCAGAAATTCGAATTTCTCCCTGGCCAGGTTCAGCATCTGCTCCTTGCTCAGGTCCGGCCGGTGCTCCTTGAGAATGTCCACCACGAATTTGGATACCTTCCGGGTCTGGTTCAGGGCGTTCATGGCCGCCTGAGGAATGTAGGCGATTTCCGTGCCCAGGAAATTTTTTCTCAGTGTTTCATAGGGAATGGACATAATGTCCGTGCCGTCCAGCACGATCTGCCCGCTGCCGTAATGCAGCGGCGGGAAATAGAAGCCCATCAGCGACGTGGCCAGGGTGGACTTGCCGCACCCGGATTCTCCGGCGATGCCCAGCACGCGTCCCTCCTTCAAATGCAGATCCACGCCGTCCACGGCATACACATTTTCCTTCAGACGCGTGCGATAAAAGGTCTTCAGCCCCTTCACGTCGAGAATATATTCTGCCATGGTCTCAGCTCCTTATCTTGGGATTGAATACCTGGTCCATGCCGGAATTCATCAGGTACAGACCAAAGGTAATCATGCCGATGGCGCAAGCCACGGGAATGAACTCCCACCAGCGGTTGTAATTGATGGCGTTGTATTCCAGGGCCCAGTTCATCAGCCGGCCCAGGGAAATGCCCGTTGGGTCGCCCAGACCCAGCAGCGCCAGCGTGGCCTCCTGGCCGATGCCGCCGGCCACCTGCAGGATAAAGGCCATCACGATGTAGCTCATCAGGTAGGGCATGATCTCCGTCACGATGATGTGCGCCGTGGAATATCCGGTAATCCGGGCCATGTTCACATGATCCCGCAGCCGCAGGGAAACCGTCTGCGCCCGGACGGAACGGGCCGTCCAGGGCCAGGCCGTGCAGCCGATCACCAGGCCCGTAAGCCAGGCCTCCCGGAACTGCCCCACCGCGATGGAAATCAGAATCAGAATAATGAATCCCGGAATCACGATGAAGGTGTTGGTGAGAATGGTGATAATGTCGTCCACCAGACCCCCCACAAATCCCGCCGTCAGCCCCAGGGCAATGCCGATCAGCGTGGCCAGACACCCGGCCACCAGCCCCACCATCAGACTGGTGCGGGCCCCGTAGGCCATTTCCACAAACAGATCTCGGGAAAATACGTCCGTGCCAAACCAGAACAGGGAACTGGGCGGATCGTCCTTGGGATACAGGAAGGTGCTCTGGACGGTTTTATTGGCCACGTCGATGGCGCCGGCATAGGCGGACTTCTCCGTGCGGGCCAGGGCTTCCGTCACCTGCGTCTCCAGCTTGCCGTGCTGGGTGCGCAGGTTCTCCACCGCGTCCGCCAGTCCTTCCCCGTCCCTGGCCTCGATGGCGGCGTTGATCTCTATCAGCTCGTCGTCCGTGGCGGAGGTAAAGGCGTCCACGGCCTCCTGGGCCGCGTCGAAATCATTCCCCGCCTCGGTGATGGATTCAAAAAATGCGTTGGCCTGGGCGCAGTGCTCCAGCAGCCGCCCGCCTTCCTCCCTGGCGCCTTCCACGTCGCCCTTTTCCAACAGGGCCTTCATTTCCAGCCGCTCGCCGTTCACCAGGGGGAATTTGCGGTTGCTCTTCACCTGCTCCAGGGCGTTCACCGCGTCGGCGGTTTCATCGGTCGCCAGGGCCTGTTCCACCGCGTCGGCCACGTCGTTCAGGTTGTTCGCCGCGTCGGCCAATACTTCGTCGTCATTGTCCGCGGCCAATTGCCGCAGCCGGGCGATTTCGCCGGCAATCGCCTCGTCGTCCTCGGCTTCCAGGGCCGCCACCAGGGATTTCGCTTCATGATAATACGGGTTCTCCCCGCGATTGCCTTTGGGATCCACCTTGGAAATGGCCGGCACCAGTATGGCGTAAGCCAGTATGGCGAAAACCATGAGAAATCCCACAATAAATCTGGGGGACCGGAACATTGTCTTTATCGCCTGCATGCTCAACCCTCCTCAGAATGGGCGCTGCGCACCCGGGGATCCAGCACGCCGTATACCAGTTCCACCAGGAAATTGGCCGCCAGCACGCAGGCCGAGGTCATCAGCGTGCAGCCGGAGAGCAGCGTGTAATCCACGTTTCGAATGGACAAATTGATCAGCATGCCAATGCCGGGATAGGAAAACACCGTTTCCACAATCAGCGCGCCGCCCACGGCCCCGCCGATGGAAGAGGCCAGGCCCGTGATCTGGGGCAGCACCGCGTTGCGGAAAACGTACCGCACAATCTTGCGGTCCCGAATGCCCAGCAGTTTTGCGTAAAGCACATAGTCCGCATTCAATTCATACAGGGACATGGACCGCATGCCGATGGCCTGACCGCCGATCATCACCAATACGGACGATAAGAAGGGCAGCGTCCAGTGGTATATCAGGGAAGAAAAGAACTTCCACGTGGGCAGCTTCAAAAATCCAAGCAGCGTCACGTAACTGGGCAAAATGTCGTATGCGTACGCGTTGCCCGTGGGGAATACCTTCACCGTCATGCTCAGGGTAAACAACAGCACGAAGGAGAGAATGAACGAAGGAATGGAAGAAATCAAAAGAGAAACCGGGAAAATCACCTTGTCGAAAACGCCCTTGCGATAGGCCGCCACCGCCCCCAGCAGATTGCCGATGATCCATCCGATGAGAATGGCGGGCAGCTGAATGGCCAGCGTGTAGGGCAGTCGATCCGCAATCAGGGAAGTGACCGTCCTGGGATACAGGTTAAAGGAACGGCCCAGATCCCCGTGGAACATGTTCACCACGAACCGGAGAAACTGCCGCCAGAGGGGCAGGTTCAGCCCGAAGTTTTCCATGTATTCGTTGTAAATCTTGAAATATTTGTCCGTATCGGTCATGCCGGCGGACATTTCCCCCAGAATCAGGGAAACCGGATTGCCGGGAATCAGCCGCGGAAGGAAGAAGTTGAGCATCAGCGCGATGACGAAGGTGAAGATATACCAGCCCAGCTTCCTCGAACAATACTTGAGGTACCCCTTCATGTGGTAACGTCACCCCCTACTTACCGGGAAACCCTCCCCCTTGCCGGGAAGGCGCTTCCCCTGCCTCTTCGACGGAGGGGAGCCGCGAAAGCGGCTCCCCCCATTTCTTTGGAAAGAAATTTCAGAAAACTGCGTTTTCCTTATTTCTTTCCGGTGGGCTCCAGCATGAACAGCTCCTTCAGACCGGCGTAGTCATGCAGGTTGTAGGGCGGGGTGTTGGTGCCGTCGTCCGCGCTGGCCCATCCCTTCCAGTAACCGGCATAGGTGGTGTGGAAGTTGCCGGGACGATACATCAGCGGCACGGTGGGCAGTTCAGACAGGTAGATGGTGTCGATCTCGGTGTAGATCTCGATCAGGGTGTCCATGTCGGTGGTGGCAGCCGCTTCGTCCGCCAGAGCGTCGATCTCGGGATTGGAATAACGGCCGTAGTTGCGGGGCGTGTACTCGCCTTCGGGAGCGCCGGTTACCAGAATCTGGTACACCCAGTTCCAGGGGTTGGCCACGGAGCCGCCGGGCTGGGGAGAGGCCATCAGGATGTCAAAGGTGCCATACTGCTGGTCGTTGGTGTAAACGGAAGCTTCGGGGAAGTAGGTGACGATGTTCAGGCCGATGGCCTTGGCGGATTCGCACAGAATCTCCAGGGAGGCGTTCCAGTCGGACCAGCCCATGGGGCACTCGGCCTTCCATTCGATCTTGCTGCCGTCGGGCATTTCGCGCATGCCGTCGCCGTCCACGTCCACATATCCGGCCTCGTCCAGCAGGGCCTTGGCGGCTTCCCGGTTGCCGTCCAGGTCGGTGGTGTCCCACCTGAGGGCCATGTACTCTTCGTTGGTCTCGTCCAGATACTGGCCGTAGATGTAGGTGTTGAACAGGGAGGGCACGATGTCCTGAGTATAACCGGACATGGCGTTGGTGGCGATGGATTCAAAGTCCAGGGAAAGGGCGATGGCCTTGCGCACCGCGTAGTCCTTCAGGCCGTCCCGGTTCATGTTGAACACCAGGCTGGGCATGGAGTAACCCAGGTGATAGGGCTTCTCGTTATAATAGGTGTGCACCAGGGTCTCGCCGTTCTCGTCCTTCATCTGGTCCTGAATCTCCCAGACGGAGGCCATGAACTGCTGGGCCACGTCCACTTCGCCGTTCTGGAAGGCCAGGTCGCCGGCGGCGTTGTTGGAGTAGATGCCGTGGGCGAAATACTTGGGCGCGGGCAGCTTGCCGAACATGGAAGCGTCCTGGCCCCAGTAATTGTCGTCACGGATGCAGACGATGCGGGTGTCGTCGTAATAATACACCATGTAGCAGCCGGAGGAAACCACGAAGTGGGTCTCGCTGCCGTCGGGGCTCAGGCCGCAGTAATCGTAATTGGGGTCGTCCGCCCAGATTTCCGCGATGGCCGCGCCGTCATAGGTGCCGTCTTCCAGCTTGTTGGCCTCGAAGATGGGGCGCCAGATGTGCTCGGGGCGAATGGAGACCTGGCTCAGCATGGAGGGAACCTTGTACATGTTGTAGGGCTCCTTCACGATGGTGATGCGCACGGTCAGATCGTCCACCTTCTCGATGTTCTCCGCAAACGTCCAGAAGTCGGAATAGCCCTGGGTGACCATCTTGGCGGATTCAAAGGTCCATACCACGTCGTCCGCGTTCAGGTCCTCGCCGTCGTTCCAGTGGGCCGCTTCCTTGATATGCACCAGGAAGTTGTAATCGTCTTCCCACTCGATGGGGCCGTCCGCCAGCAGGGGCTCGTTCTCGTTGGTCAGCACGTTGTACATGTAAAGCGCTTCGTAGATCAGCATGCGGGTTCCGCCGCCGCCGGGCCAAGCGATCGATCCGGTGTTGTAGATGTTGTAGCTCGTGGGAGCGCCCCACTGGTTGCCGTTCTCGGTGACGGTCTCGTTGCGGGGAATCTCCAGTTCCGCAAAGGCCGCCGCACTGCTAAGCACCAGGCACAGGGCAAGCACCAATACCAACAGTTTCTTCATGGATCCGTCCTCCTGTCTATTTTCCGGGGAATGCATCTTCCGTTCCGTCCCCCGGAGGGTATTTTTATTATATCCCTGTTAATAGACGGTTGTCAACCCTTGTCGCAGCGTTTAAAGCGCATAAATTTTACAATTTTATTCTGTTTTATAACATTATCACACGTAATTCTCTTATCAAGATTCAATATACGCGTCTTTTTCAAGGCGCACCCTGCCGCATCCCCCGCCTTCCCCCCTGGGGAAGGTGCCGCCCTCAGGCGGCGGATGAGGTCCGTAACCCCCATCCCCTCCCCGCAAAAAAGCCCCTCCGATTGCTCGAAGGGGCCCGCAATGGTCCTACGCCTTATTTCGTTACCTTGTTCAATACCGCAATCACCAGGTAAATCACGA
>OLPR01001684.1_pt1 | contig 17731 bp, 13 predicted proteins | sample 1672761 | NCBI WGS metagenome assembly OLPR01 (sample SAMEA3136721, study PRJEB25190) | human gut metagenome | biome: human gut; feature: human-associated habitat; material: faeces | place: Austria | collected 2013 | reverse complement strand
TCTGCCCGCAAAACCAGATTCTGAGCTATGCCACCACCAACCGTGATGGCAACCGGGAGTACAAAAGCAAGAGTTACATTTGTAAAAGCTGTCCCGTCCGCGAACGCTGCACCGAAAATCAGCAGTACACAAAGACCGTGACGCGCCATGTCTGGCACGACTACATAGAACGAGCGGAGGACGTGCGGCATTCGCCGATTGGCAAGGCAAGCTACGCGCTGCGTTCGCAGACCATTGAGCGCGTCTTTGCCGACGCGAAGGAAAAACACGCCATGCGTTATACGCCATATCGAGGGCTGACCGCGGTTACCGCCTGGGTCAAGCTCAAATTTGCCGCGATGAATTTGAAAAAGCTCGCCATCCACAAGTGGATGCGCCTGCTTTTTTCCGTCTTTCTATCTTATTTCTATCTTATAAGAAGCCAGATTGCAACCTCGCAATCTGGCTTCTTTGACAAGCTGACAGGAAGAAACATCTTCCTGTTTCTTTTTTTATTATGCCTCTTTTCTCCTTTGATAAAATCCAACCGCCAATGTCACAAACAGAAGTATTAAAAGAATCCCCGCTGTACTCCATATCGGAAAAACGTAATCACCAAAGAAAGATAAATCAAATACCGCAAATGGTACAGTACATAGAAACATCAGACCAACTTGTGTTGTAAAATACAAAAAAATTGTTCGTAACGAAGCCGATATTCTCCTTGAAGCAAATGAATATATTATGAGAATATGACCTATAACGTAAACAAAACTACATACCGTAAAAATCGTTTCTGCCGCTTGCCGCCACATCAATCTTATATGAATATCATTTCCTGCAATAGTTGCTGGATTCAAACTTTTATTGATGATTAAAAAGATTACAGAGTACACTAACAATCCAACAAATAGTAACACATCAAGTATCAGTATAATTTTTTTGTTTCTATCCATTTTTTTCCTTTCCGTCCTCACCGTGAGGACAATTTATTTCACTATTCCTTGACACTCTCACCGGCGCGGGGGAATCCTGCGCCGGTTTCTGTTTTTGGTGCAATCAATCGAGAAGGTATTCGTATTCCCAGCGGATGACGCCGTCTTCAAAATCGAAGATGTCGATGGAATATCCGCCGAGGGTGTTTTTGATTTTTGCGACGATTCGATTGCCGCTGTTGCTTACGAGCATGCTTTCGCAGGTGAAGCCCGCCTTCTGTGCGGTGGTGCCCTGATAGCCGGTCAGCACGCGATCCATGTATTCCTCGCGACCGGCGACGAGGGTGTGCTCCGTTTCCGTATGCAGAAACCACATTACGTCCGGATGCAGGCAGCCGCGGAAGGTCGCCCAGTCGCGGTCGTTTTCGGATTGAAAGAATTTTTCGAGCAGTTTTTCGTTGGTCATGATTCTGAAGCCTCCATATATTTCTGTTTACTTACGCTGAATGCGCCGCGGGTGGTGATTCTGAGCTCCGGAATGACGGTGAGCGCCATGAACGAAAGCGTCATGAACGGGTCGACGGCGCGGGTAACGCCCAGTCTGTGGGCGGCGGCTTTCGCGTCCTCCAGCTGCTGATAGACGGTTTGGAGATTCTGATCGCTGATCAGTCCGGCAATCGGCAGCGGAACCTCCGCGCGGACGGCGCCATTTTCAACGACCGCAATGCCGCCGTGCATTGCCTGAATGCGTTTTACGGCAAACGCCATGTCCGATTCGTTTGCGCCGACGGCGATGATATTGTGCGAATCGTGGGAAACGCTGGTCGCAATCGCGCCGGATTTCAGACCGTAGCCGGAGAGATAGGCGAGCCCGACGTGACCGGTGGCGTGGTGACGCTCGATCAGCGCAATTTTTACGCGGTCGGCGCCCGCGTCGATCGAATCGGCAAATCCGAGGTTCTCGGAGAGAATTTCGCCCGGAATCATGCCGATGACCGGAAGCGGACGGCTGGACGCAAATGTTTCGGGCGATACGGGCTGAATATGCACCGTGTCGCGCGCGGCTTCGGCAAGCGCCGCGGGGATTTCCGGATCGGGGAATGGAACGGGCTTTCCATCGAACACGATCTTTCCGCGCTTGAACACCTTCTGAATGGCGAAGGAGCGGAAATCGTCGATCACGGCGAAATCGGCGAGGTAGCCCGGCGCGATTGCGCCCTTGTTGTTCAAAAGGAAATACCGCGCGGCGGAATGCGTGCCGACCTTCGCGGCGGCGATCGGATCCGCGCCCATTGCGATGGAGGAGCGGATGATGTCGTCGATATGACCGGCGGTTACGAGTGCGTCTGGATGCTTGTCGTCCGAGCAGAACATACACCGATCCATATGCTGGCGATCGATCAGCGGGTGCAGCGCGCGCAGATTGTGGGCGGCGGTGCCCTCGCGAATCATGATGAACTGTCCAAGACGCAGCTTTTCGAGCGCGCCGGAAAGATCGGAGCATTCATGATCGGAATACACGCCCGCGGCGATATACGCGTTCAGCGCCTGACCGGTCAGCCCTGGGGCGTGACCGTCGATCTTTTTATGGTGGCTCTGCGCCAGCACGATTTTCTCAATCGGCGTGTCCATTGCGCCGGTAACGCCGGGAAAATCCATCATTTCGGCGAGACCCAGCACCTTCGGATGATCGAAATAGGGATCGAGCGCCTGCCAGGAGAGCGTGCAGCCGGATTCGTCCTCCGGCGTGGCGGGCACGCAGGAGGGCAGCATGAAATGCACGTCCAGCGGGAGTTGTTCGCACGCGGCGAACATATAATCCAGTCCCTTCGCGCCCATTACATTCGCAATCTCATGCGGATCGGCGATTACGGTGGTCGTTCCGTGGGGGATGACGGCGCGCGCGAATTCGGCGGGCGAAACGAGCGCGCTTTCCAGATGAATGTGCGAATCGATAAAGCCCGGCAGAACGATCGAATTTGCCATATCGTATTCGATTGTGCCGGAATACTCGCCGATGCCGGCGATCAGTCCCTCCGCAACGGCGATATCGCCGGAGCAGAGCTCGTTGCTGAATACGTTTAAGTACTTTGCGTTTTTGAGCACGACGTCCGCCTTTTCCAATCCGGCGGCGACACGCACGATGCGCTTTTTCTTTTCGAGCTTGCGCTGAATTCTCTTTGGGTCGGTCGGCATGAAATCACCTCCGCGCTTTTTTCCATTATATCGGTTTTTCCTGACGGTTTCAAGAGCGTTTCTGCGGAATTCGGACGCGAAAACGTATGGTTTGGCAGAAAGATATTGATCGGCGGCGCGGGGGCATGATATAATTGGATCAACCAAAGAACGAAAGGGGTTTGTATTATGGATTATGGAACGGTCGTCTGGATTGCGCTTGTCGCAATCGCCGTGCTTGTGCTTCTGTTCATGGGCTATCTGAAAGCGCCGCCGGATACGGCTTACATCGTTTCGGGCCCGCGGAAGAAGCGGATTCTGATCGGTCGGGCGGGATGGAGAATCCCGTTCCTCGAACGCGTGGATAAGCTCTCCCTGCAGGTCATGCAGGTGGACGTAAAGACCAGTGAGGCGGTTCCGACGAACGAATTCATCAACGTCGTCGTCGACGGCGTGGCGAACATCAAGATTTCGTCCGATCCCGAGCTGCTGGCGCGCGCGGCGGAGACGCTGCTTGGAATGCCGAGGGAGCAGCTGATCGCGATGGTCACGCAGGTGCTCGAGGGCAATATGCGCGAGATCGTCGGCTCCGTGGGCCTCAAGGAAATGGTTCAGGACCGGCAGGGCGTTGCAAAGAAGATCACTGAAAATGTCGTGCCCGATATGCAGAAGCTGGGCATTGAGGTCGTGAACTTCAATATTCAGAACTTCAAGGACAGCGCCGGCACGATCGAGAACATGGGTATCGACAATGTCGAGCAGATCCGCAAGAATGCGCAGATTGCCAAAGCAAACGCGCAGCGCGACATCGCAATCGCGACCGCGCAGGCGCAGCAGCAGTCCAACGCCGTGCGCGTTGAATCCGAAAAGCACATTTCCGAACAGGATATGGAATTGGCGGTTCAGCAGAGCGAAATGCGCATTCGCGCCGATGCAAAACGCGCGGAGGCGGACGCGGCATATTCCATTCAGCAGGAAAATCAGCGAAAGACCATTGAGGTTACTCGCACGGATGCGGACATTGCGCGCCGCGAAAAGGAAGCTGAGCTCGCCGAAAAGGAAGTTGCGCTGATGGAGCGCAAGCTGGACGCGGAGGTTCGCAAGCAGGCGGATGCGCAGCGCTACAAGGCGGAACAGGAAGCAGCAGCGGATCTGATTCGCCGTCAGCGCGAGGCGGAAGCGCAGCGTTATGAAGCTGAACAGCAGGCGGAGGCGCGCAAGGCGGAAGCGGAAGCGCATCGATTCGCAATGGAGCAGGAAGCCGAAGGTATTCGCGCGCGCGGCGCTGCCGAAGCGCAGGCGATTCGCGAAAAGGCGGAGGCGCAGAAGCTGATGGGCGAAGCCTCGGTGCTGGAAATGGTGCTGAAGGCGCTGCCTGAGGTTGTAAAAAATGCCGCCGAGCCGCTCGCTCAGACGGATAAGATCGTGATGTACGGCGACGGCAACGCCACGCGCATGGTGCGCGACGTAATGGGCAGCGCCAATCAGATCATGGAGGCGCTGAAGGAAGGCTCCGGCATCGATATTCCCAAATTGCTTGCCGACATTACGCAGCCGAAAGCCGCCGAGCCGACCGTGATTACGAATGAGGAAGAATAATGGAACAGGAAAATGAGATTCGCCCGATCGCGAAAAAGCGCGGGGTGGGCAGTTGGATTCTGGCAGGCGCGGTTCTGATTGCGCTGATTGTTCTGGCGGCAACGTGCATGAAGACGGTGCCGACCGGCTATACGGGCATTCTCACCACCTTCGGGCGCGTGGAGGAAGCGAATCTCCAGGCGGGCTTTCATCTGAAAGCCCCCTGGCAGAAGATCGTTCTGATGGACAATCGCGTTCAGAAGGTTACGGTGGACACGCAGGCGTTCAGCTCGGACATTCAGCAGGTGGACGTGCGGCTGACGATCACCTATCGCATTGATAACGACGCGGCGTCGAAGCTGTACCGGCAGGTGGGCGTTCAGTATTACGACAAGGTGATTTCTCCGCGGCTGATGGAGAATACCAAAAGTGTATTCGCCAAATATACCGCTGAGGGTCTGGTGGAGCAGCGCGCGACGCTCGCCGGCGAGGTGCGCGAGCTGATGGCTTCGGATCTTTCGGATTACGGCGTGCAGGTCGAGAGCATCGCGATTGAGAATATCGATTTCTCCGACCGATTCACCGATGCGATTGAAGCCAAGCAGGTTGCCACGCAGGAGCTTCAGCGCGCGACGACCCAGCAGGAGCAGACCAACATGGAAGCGAAGGCGGCTGCGGAGCGCGAGCGCATCGCGGCACAGGCAAAGGCGGACGTGGAAAAAATTAACGCCGATGCGGAGGCATATTCGATCAAGACTCGCGCGGAAGCGGAAGCCGACGCGAACGATCAGATTGCCAAATCGCTGACCGAGGCGCTGATTCGCTATACGCAGGCGCAGCGCTGGAACGGCGAACTGCCGGGCACGTTCATCGGCTCGTCCGACGCATTGCCGGTGATCAACGTAAGCGGCGACCAATAAAAAGTTTCTGTAAATTTGGAAAATATGGAAACATTTTCCATGGAGCCTGAGTCTAATAAGACAAAAGCCAATGAGAGAACGGCTTTGTAAGGAGGATGAATTCCATGAAAAGGTTACTGAGCGTATTGATAGTTCTGGCGATGGCACTGACTGGTTTTGCGCTCGCCGAAGCGGCAAAGGGCGGCACGACCGAGCCGGAAGCGGAGGTTATGATCGCTGAAATGATGCCGGTGCTGGATGCGGTTGTGAAAAACGCGGACAACTACGACGCGGCAAAGCCTGAATCCGTATGGAAGATCGTCGGTGAAGTTGCCGAGAACGTCAAGGGTGAAAACCCGACGGCGACGGAAGAGGAAATGTTCGCATACGCGCAGGCGAGCTTCGCGGGTCTTGAAGAGATGCCCGAGCTCGCGGGCGACACCGTTGTGAATACCGCGGATATGAAGGGCTACGAAGTCAAGTCCGAAGAGGACAAGCTCGTCGCGGTCGCGGAGCATTACGGCGTCGACGCGGAAGGCAATCTGTACGTTCTGGTTGGACTCTACAATGAAAAGAACGAGCAGCAAACCACCGCGATGGTGAAGCTTGTGGCGAACGACGCGGAAGGCGCGCTGTTTACGATGAGCGTCGAATCCGTGAATGCTGAGATGGTGGATGTTGAGTTCACCGAAGAGCATGATTGCCACATCCTGTTCGTAATGCCCGGCACGGAAGTTGCGGAAGCGACCGCCGAGCCGACCGCTACGCCCGAACCCAAAGAGCTGAAGAAGGGCGTGAAGGGCGAAAAGGTTAAGGAAATGCAGAAGCGCCTGCGCAAGCTGGGCTATCTTGCGATGTATGCCGACGGCGATTTCGGTCCCCGCACCGAGGAAGCCGTGAAGCTGTTCCAGCAGACCGCGGGTCTGAAAGTGGACGGCATTGCCGGTTATAAGACGCTGAAGGCGCTGAATGACAAGGATGCGCCGAAGTGCCCCGTTTACATCGCGCTCCAGAAGGGCGACAGCGGAAAGCGCGTCGTCGAGCTGCAGAATGCACTGGTCAGCCGCGGTATGCTGGATGCGAAGAAGGTTACCGACAAGTACGACGACGACACCGTGAAGGCGGTTCAGGCATTCCTTGCCAGCGTATCCCGCGAGGGCGATGGCAAGAAGATTGATGCGGATACCGTTCGCCTGATCGTCGAACTGCCCGTCGAGCCGACCGTTGCGCCGGCAACGCCCGCGCCGACCGAGAACCCGACTGAGGCGCCGGTATCTCCCGCGCCGACCGAGAACCCGACTGAGACGCCGGTAACGCCCGCGCCGACCGGAAACCCGACCGAAGCGCCTTCCGTGGGCGAGACCACTGAACCGTAATTTCAAATGACTACAGGGCGACTGCTTGAATGCGGTCGCCTTTTTCGCCAAATAGAATTAACATTCGCCGTGTGAACTTTTTTGAACGTCCGGCTGTCTAAGGTATTGTAAATCAGGTGAGAACCTGATTTGAAGGAGGGAAAGACAATGAAGAAGATCCTGAGCGTTTTGCTGGTATTGGCAATGGCGCTGACCGCGGTCGCGTATGCGGAAACCGCGGCGATCAATCCCGTGGAAACGGTGCTGACGGATGAGGAAAAGCTTACCCGTATGCTGCCTGTGCTGGACGCGGTGATCGATACGATGGGTATCGAGGGCGAGGTTCCCTACACGGCGGAAGATGCTTCGCTGGTGTGGAATGTGCTGATTGCGGTTGCGACGAACGAGCGCGAAACCAATCCGCTGATTCTGAGCGACGACGCGCTGATGATCGTGCCGAAGAGCGTAATGCTCGAGTACGCGGCGGCGAGCTTCTTCGGAATGACCGAGCTGCCCGAGATCCCTGCGGATCCGGCGACGGTCGATATGAGCAAGCAGGTTGCATACGACGAAGTGACCGAGACCTACCGCATCGTGCTTGAACAGCAGCCGGCGGTTGATCCGGCGGCTCCCGTGGTGAAGAATGAAACCGTGGTCGAGCATTACGGCGTGGACGCGGACGGCGATCTGACCGCTACCGTCGCGCTTTACAATGTAGACGAGACCGCGAAGACCGAAACCCGTCTGGGCGCGCTGCGCGTAAAGCTCACTGTGAACCCGCTGCCGGGCACTGTGCTTGAAACTGCGCTGCCGCTGAGCGTTGAAGAAGCCGTTGTCGAGGGCACGGGATTCTTCACCGAACCGATGGTTGCCGAATACGATTGCAGACTGGTTTACCCGACCGAAACGCCGGTTGAGCCGGCGGTAACGCCCGCGCCGACCGCGACGCCTGCGCCGGAAGCGCCGAAGTACGCGTCTCTCCAGCAGGGTTCGAGGGGCGACAGCGTAAAGGCGCTGCAGGAGCGCCTCAACAAGCTGGGCTATGACAGCGGCAAGGCGGACGGCATTTATGGAAGCAGAACCGCGAACGCGGTGCGCTATTTCCAGAATGCGGTTGGCATGACCGAAACCGGCAAGGCGACGGGCGCTGTTCAGGAAAAGCTGTTCGCGCAGAACGCGCCGGAATTCGTTGAATACGTGCTGCTGAAGAAGGGCGATTCGGGTATCCGCGTCGAGAACCTTCAGAAGAAGCTGCGCAAGCTGGGCTATCTGGCGGAGCCGGTGGACGGCGTGTTCGGTTCCCGCACGCAGGAAGCGGTAAAGCTGTTCCAGGATGCGGCGGATCTGGATACCGACGGCATCGCCGGCAAGAAGACGCTGAAGGCACTCGATTCCAAGAAGGCGCCTGAATGCGAGGTTTACATCACCCTGAAGAAGGGCGATACGGGCGACCGCGTGACCGAGCTGCAGGATAAGCTGGTTGAGCTGGGCCTGCTCGAAAAGGCGAGCGGTGTGTACGATAAGAAGACCGTCGCGGCTGTCAAGGCGTTCATCGATGCAAACGGTCTGACCGGTAATGGCAAGACCGCGGACGCGAAGCTGGTTGAAACCATCATGAAGGCGACCAAGCCGGTTCCGACCGTTGAACCGACCACTGCGCCGACGACCGTGCCGACCGTTGCTCCGACTGAAGCACCGACGACTGCGCCGACCGAGGAACCGACGACTGCGCCCACCGAGGAACCGACCGTCGCGCCGACCGAAGAGCCGACTACCGCTCCTACGGAAGCTCCGACCGAAGCCCCCACTGAAGCGCCGACCGAGGAGCCCGCACCGGTACAGGTCATCACTGACGATCAGCTCAAGCAGGTTGTCGATGTGATCAACGCCGTCGTAAAGCCTGATACGAAGTTCACCACGAAACAGGCGATGGCGTGGCTGCAGACGCAGCTGCTGATCAAGAACCCGACCGGCGTGTACGATCAGACGACGCTGGACGCGGTCAAGCTGATTCAGCAGAACCAGCTGAAGTACGAAGGCGCCGCGATCAACGGCATCGTTGACGAAGCGACCGCGACGTATCTGACGACCGTAGTGGTTCCCAAAAAGTAAATCCAAATCCGAGGAACGATTGCATATGCAGTCGTTCCTTTTTTGCGTTTTTGGCAAGCATATATAGGCTGGAGCGTTTTCAGGCATTTTGAATTGCAGTCCGCATTCGCGCCCATTCGGGTTTGTGCATGTCAGCGGTTTTCGCAATATAATCGCGAACGGCTGGAGAATCGCAATTCAGTTGATCGAGCAGGCGTGCGCATTCATTTTTCTCGGGCGAAACCAGTGCGGCGAGCGCGATTAGAAACAGGTTTTCCTCCAGCTCGGAATAATTCAGTCCCGCGCGTGCGGCGTACAGGGCGGCGGATTTGCGCGCGAACGGCTCGGGCAGCAGGCGGAGAAAGCGGTTTTCCGTTTGCCATTGGGTCAGATAATCGGCGATGAATTCAATTCCGCGCAGATTTCGGGCGGCGTAAAGCACGGGATAATCCGCGGTAATATGTGCTTCCGCCGCGCTGAATTCGGGGTTGCAGGCGGCGAAAAATGCGGGCAGCGCGGTGAAAAACGTGCCGTCGAAGCATTCGTTTCCGGTTTTGGACGTGCGTGCGCGTTCAAGGGTGTAGGCGAGTTCCGTGCGGCGGAAGAGCTGATCCGCGAGCGATCGCCCCTCCGAATAGAGATCGTCGATCGACGCATTTTGCAAGAGCGCCAGCGCGTTGATGGGTTCGGGAACGGCTTTCAGGCGCAGACCGAGCGTAAACAGCGTCGATTCGCCGATGCGGTGCGCGGCGGATTCGGAAATGCTCGCGCTGCGGCCGGCGACGTAAATTTCCATCTGGCGAACGATCAGGCGCTGAACGCGCTGCGTTACGGCGGAAACGTCGATCAAATCCAGCGAGGCGGCGCGTTCAAGCAGTGATACGAAATAGCGCGCGTTGTCCAGTGAATCGCGCGCGAGCTGTGAAGCTGTCTGAAGAGGATGCATGAAGGAGACTCCTTTCCGATAAATCGGTCGTTTCGAAGGAAAACTGGCGGGCGAAAATGCCGCAATCGACACATATGCGCCCAGCGCCATTTGTCGATTGCTTCGATTATGATCGGAATCAGAACGAGCGCCGCCAGCGCAGGCGATCAGAACATCGCCAGCGGAAATAGCCTGCCAAGCGGCGGCTGAAATAGCATCTTGAATCGCTTGCCCGATCATTCCAGATCTTCGATCAGGCAGTCGGCGAGCAGTTCGACGCTGCCATGGCAGCGGGCGTCGAAGGTGCTGTACATGGTTTGAAGAATGGTTTCGTCGGGAATGGATTCGGGCATTCGGGCGCGGATCGCGTCGAACAGCGCGATCAGTTCGGGCAGGGTTTCGTCGGGGGCAGTGAGATTGGGTGAATCTGCAAAGGTCTGAACGAAGCGCGCGGGAAACGTCGGGTCGAGTTCGATTCGCGCGGTCTCCCGAAGTGCGGCGCGGTGGGCGGCGATCAGCGCGCGCGCCTGATTTGCGGGGAGGGGGACGGCTTGAATCGCCGCTTCGTCCGGCTGGAAGAGGAAATGCTGCATGGCTCGGCTCCTTTGGAGAATTTTCGGGAAGAACAGTATAGCATTTGCTCGATTGGACGGCAAGACTTGATTTTTTGTGTAAAATATGGTAATATATAACTGAAAATTCATATTTGGATGCACACGAATGCCCCTCGTTTCATACGATGCGATGAAACGGGGGGATTTTTGAATGGATTTTGCGGTGATCGGCGGCGATAAGCGGTTTGCCTGGCTGGCAAAGCGGCTGCGCGAATGTGGGCGCGACGCGCGGACGCTCGACGGCGCGCCGGGTGTGGAAAATCCTGCGCCGAAGCTTACATGGAAGGAGCTCGGGCGGGCAAGAAATGTGATCATGAATGTGCCGCGCCCGGACAGCGACGCAATTCTGAACCGGCTGAGCGCGGGAACGCGGGTGTTTTTCATGGGCCCGGGCGAGCCGGACGGCGTTCCGGATGACATTCGGGCGGTGAATCTCTGGAAGGATGAGCGGCTGCTCTGCGAAAACGCGTATCTGACGGCGGAGGGTGCGATTGCGGCGGCGATGCGCGCGGGCGAACGGGCGATCAAGGACTGCGAATGCCTGATCATCGGCTGGGGGCGTATCGGGAAAGCGCTGACGGAGCTGCTGGTGGGCATGAACGCGGCGGTGACGGTGGCTTCCCGAAGCGAGCGCGGCAGGAACGGGGCGATCGAGCGCGGTGCGCAGACGGCGGACACAGCGGAGCTGGAAAATGCGCTTTCGGGCAAACAGATCGTGTTTTCAACGCCGCCGGCGCGGGTTTTGGATGAACGCCGCCTGCGCGCACTGGATGAGGACGCGATGGTGATCGACCTGTCGAGCGCGCCATACGGCGTGGATCTGGACGCGGCGCGGCGAATGGGCGTGCGGGCGTGGCGTGAACCGGGTTTGCCGGGCAGGTATTGTCCGCAAAGCGCGGCGGAAGCGATTTTGAGGGCGATCGAGCGGCATGAGTGAAGAAAAATCAGCGCAGTAAATGTGTGAGAAACAGCCGAATGGCGCGTTGAATCCGCTGCTCAGGAGGTGTTGAATGAATCCGCGGAGTATTCGCGTTGGACGAAGGCACGGGGGTGATCGACATGACGAGCGCGCGCGGCGTGGATTTGAAAGCAGTGCGGCACGGTGTGCGAAGCTGATGAATAATGTATTGAATCCGCTGTTCGGAGTGTGTTGAATGAACCCTCGGAGTATTCGCGTTGGACGAAGGCAAGGGGGTGATCGACCTGACGAGCGCGCGCGGCGTGGATTTGGACGCGGGGCGGCGAATGGGCATATGGGCGTGGCGCGAACCGGGTTCGTCGGGGAAGATACTGTCCGCAAAGCGCGGTTGGTGCGTGAAATGCACGACGCGCGATGCAAAGCGGTTTTGTTGGACGTTTGTATACGGGAAATGGGTTTGTCGTAGCAGATTGTGGAGTGCGAACAGTCGCAGTATGCTCGGGAACATTTTGCCGGTAAAGCGGGTTGGACGCATGATGGCGGCAGAACCGTGCGGGAAATGGTCTTGACGATGCGGCATATTTCCTTTGGCTACGTTTGCGCTTGAAGTTGGGCGAATCATTTGTTGGGGGGATTTGGATGATTGAAAGCTTGCGGGGGCTGCGGATTGGGTGCGCGATGACGGGCTCGTTCTGTACATTTCGAAAGGTATTTGAGGTTTGGCGCGAGCTGAAGGCGGCGGGCGCGGAGCTGATTCCGATCATGTCGTTCAACGCCTGTTCGGTAGATACGCGGTTTTATCCGGCTTGCGAGGCGGTGGGGACGTTTGAGGAAATCGCGGGGCGAAAGGTGATTGCGAGCCTGAATCAGGCGGAGCCGATCGGCCCGAAAAAGCTGCTGGATCTGCTCGTGGTTGCGCCGTGCACGGGCAACAGCCTTGCGAAAATCGCGGCGGGCATTACGGACACGCCGGCGACGCTTTCGGTGAAATCGCATTTGAGAAACGGGCGACCGGTGCTGATCGCGGTATCAACGAACGACGGGCTGGGGCAGAGCGCGAAAAACATCGGCGCGCTGCTTCCGGTGAAGAACGTATTTTTTGTGCCGTTTGGACAGGATGATCCGATTGAGAAGCCGAATTCGCTGGTGGCGAAGTTCGATCTGATTCCGGAAACGGCGCTTCAGGCGCTGAACGGCAGGCAGATTCAGCCGGTGCTGAGGTAAATGCGGCATCCATGACTCGAAATGGAAATAAACGCTCCGGTTTGAGAAAACGAACCGATCCGATTTTGTATTTTCGCCGTTTTCAGGGAGGAGAACGGCGATTTTTGCGCGGAATTGTTTCAAATTGATAACGTATGCGCGACGGGTTTTGCCTTGACTTTATGCGGAAATGTACATATAATATATCATGATGGTCTACCTGTATTCTTCTTAATACGGAGACTGACTAAAAGGAGGTTAAGTCCATTGAGCATCAAGCTTACTGTTGACGGCAATACTGCTGTCAGCCATGTCGCCTATGCGTTCAGCGACGTGGCAGCGATTTACCCGATTACTCCTTCCTCTCCGATGGCGGAATATGCCGATGAATGGGCGGCGAACGGCCGCACCAACCTGTTCGGTCAGAAGGTTCGCATCGCCGAGATGCAGTCCGAAGCAGGCGCGGCAGGCGCTGTGCACGGCTCTCTCGCGGCAGGCGCGCTGACGACGACGTTCACCGCGTCTCAGGGCCTTCTGCTGATGATCCCGAATATGTACAAGATTTCCGGCGAACTGATGCCCTGCGTGTTCCACGTTTCCGCGCGCGCGCTGGCGTATCATGCGCTGAACATCTTCGGCGATCATTCCGACGTTATGAGCTGCCGTCAGACCGGATTTGCGATGCTGGCGAGCAACTCCGTTCAGGAAGCGCACGACATGGCGCTGGTTGCGCATCTGTCCACACTGAAGGCTTCCGTTCCGTTCCTGCATTTCTTCGACGGCTTCCGCACCTCTCATGAGATCCAGAAGTTCGACGCGATCGATCCCAAGAACAACTACGAAGAGATCCGCTCCCTCGTGGATTGGGCGAAGGTCGACGAGTTCCGCAAGGGCGGCCTGAATCCGGAGCATCCGCATCAGCAGGGTACCGCGCAGAACCCCGACATCTACTTCCAGGGCCGCGAAGCTGCGAACAAGTATTACGAAGCGACCCCCGAGATCGTCGAAGAGGTTATGAAGCAGGTTGGCGAGCTGACCGGCCGCAAGTACAGCCTGTTCGATTACGTCGGCGCTCCGGACGCTGAGCGCGTGATCATCGCGATGGGTTCCGGCTGCGACGCGATCGAAGAGACGATCAACTACCTCGCCGGCAAGGGCGAGAAGGTCGGTCTGGTGAAGGTTCACCTGTATCGTCCGTTCTCCATCAAGCATTTCATCGCTGCGATCCCCGCGTCGGTCAAGAAGATCGCCGTGCTCGACCGCACGAAGGAATCCGGTTCCCTGGGCGAGCCGCTGTATCTGGATGTTTGCTCTGCGCTGCTCGAGGCGGGCAGAAGCGACATCAAGGTCGTCGGCGGACGCTACGGTCTGGGTTCCAAGGAATTCAACCCGACCATGGTCAAGGCGGTTTACGACAACCTGTCCAAGGACGAGCCGAAGAACCACTTCACCGTCGGCATCAACGACGATGTGACCCACACGTCTCTGGAACTCGGCGAAACGCTGGACGTCGCGCCCGCGGGCACGGTTTCCTGTATGTTCTACGGTCTGGGCTCCGACGGCACGGTTGGCGCGAACAAGAACTCCATCAAGATCATCGGCGATCATACCGACAAGTACGCGCAGGCGTATTTCGCGTATGATTCCAAGAAGTCCGGCGGTATCACCATCAGCCATCTGCGCTTTGGCGATACGCCCATTCAGTCGACCTATCTGATCGACTCCGCGGACTTCATTGCCTGCCACAATCCGAGCTACGTTACCAAGTATGACATGGTTTCCGCGCTGAAGGACGGCGGCACGTTCCTGCTGAACTGCCCCTGGACGGCGGAAGAGCTCGACGCTCAGCTGCCGGCGACCATGAAGCAGCTGCTTGCGAAGAAGCACGCGAAGCTCTACACCATCGACGCGATCTCTCTTGCGAAGAAGGTTGGCATGGGCGGCCGCATCAATACCATCATGCAGGCGGCGTTCTTCAAGCTCGCCGAGATCATCCCCTATGCGCAGGCGGATGAATACATGAAGGCGTATGCGAAGAAGACCTACGGCAAGAAGGGCGACGAGGTCGTTAAGAAGAACTGGGATGCGATCGATATCGCGATCTCCGGTCTGGTTGAAGTGAAGGTTCCCGAAGCGTGGGCGACCGCGACCGAGGGCGCTGTTCCGGTAAAGGTTGAAGGCACCACCGAATACTTCGACACCTTCATCGCTCCGATCCTGGCGCAGGCCGGCGACAAGCTGCCCGTCTCCATGGTCGACGCCGCGGGCCGCGTGCCCACCGGCACCACCAAGTTCGAAAAGCGCGGCATCGCCGTTGCGGTTCCGAAGTGGAATCCCGATGCGTGCGTACAGTGCGGCAACTGCGCGATCGTTTGCCCGCACGCCGCGATCCGTCCTTACCTCGTAAGCGAGGAAGAGATGAAGAACGCGCCGGAAACGTTTGCGACGAAGCCGGCGATGGGCCCGAAGTTCAAGGGCTATCAGTACCGTATGCAGGTTTCTCCGCTGGACTGCACCGGCTGCGAAAACTGCGCGCAGGTCTGCCCGGTCAATCAGAAGGGCGCGAAGGTTGCGCTTGAGATGAAGCCGCTGGCGACCCAGACGGCGGAAGAAGCGAACTGGGAGTTCGCGCAGAAGCTGCCTGAATTCAAGGGCGAGCTGAACGTCAAGACCGTGAAGGACAGCCAGTTCAAGAAGCCGCTGTTCGAGTTCTCCGGCGCTTGCGCGGGCTGCGGCGAAACGCCCTATGTCAAGCTCGTTACCCAGCTGTTCGGCGATCGCATGATCATTGCAAACGCCACCGGCTGCTCCTCCATCTACGGCGGCTCCGCGCCGACCTGCCCGTATACCGTCAACGAAGAAGGCCATGGTCCGGCATGGGCGAACAGCCTGTTCGAGGACAATGCCGAGTTCGGCTTCGGTATGCAGCTGGGTATCAATCAGCGCCGTGAAAAGCTGGCGGACACCGTTCGCAAGCTGATCGCCGTTGAATGGTGCCAGGAATCCATCAAGGAAGCCGGCAAGGAATGGCTCGAGAAGATGGACGATGCGGAAGGTTCCAAGGAAGCCGGCAAGAAGCTGCTCGCGGCTTGCGAAGACGGCACCGATCTGACCGGTACGCCCTATGAGGCGGAATGGCTCGCGAACGGCAAGGTTTGCAAGTGCGAAGCCTGCACGCTCGCACGCGAGGTCATCGCGAATGCCGATATGCTGACCAAGAAGTCCTTCTGGATCTTCGGCGGCGACGGCTGGGCGTACGACATCGGCTACGGCGGACTGGATCACGTGCTGGCGCAGGGTCAGGACGTCAACGTTCTCGTGCTCGATACCGAGGTCTATTCCAATACCGGCGGACAGGCGTCCAAGTCTTCTCCGCATGCGGCGGTTGCGAAGTTCGCGGCGGCCGGCAAACGCACGAAGAAGAAGGATCTGGGCATGATGGCCATGTCCTACGGCTACGTCTACGTCGCGCAGGTCGCGATGTCCGATCCGGCGCAGGTGCTCAAGGCGCTGACCGAGGCGGAAGCGTATCACGGCCCATCGCTGATCATCGCGTATGCTCCGTGCATTAACCACGGCATCAAGATGAATCAGGCGCAGCTGGAGATCCGCAAGGCGGTTGCCGCGGGCTACTGGCAGACCTATCGCTATAACCCGACCGCCGAGAAGAAGTTCACGCTGGATTCCAAGGATCCGACGGCTTCCTATCAGGACTTCATCCGCGGCGAGAACCGCTACGCGACGCTGCTGCGTCAGTTCCCGGACGTTGCCCCGACGCTCTTCGAGGAATCCGAAGAAGACGCCGCCGCGCGCCTGGAAAACTACAAGCGCCTCGCGGAAGAGGAATAATTTCAAAAAAACAGGGTCTCTGCTTTCATGCGGAGACCCTGCTTTTTTATTCCTCAATCCTCTTTCTCTCGGTAAACAGCAGCGAGATGCACCAGAGCGCCGCGATGCCAATGACGGCATAGACGATTCGACTGATTGTCGACGCCTGTCCGCCGCAGATGAACGCGACGAGGTCAAACTGGAAAAGTCCTACCAGCAGCCAGTTCACGCCGCCGAGGATGGTCAGAATAAGAGAAACGCGATCCATGTTGAATTCACTCCTTTTTCGCGCCGGTTTTCCGGCTTGATGGGATTAGAATGCCCCGCTTGCGCCAATAAATACCGATTTTGTGATGAAAATGGAAATTCGTGCGGATTGGGATGGAAGGCGCATTTTTGATGACGTATTCGGCATATGTAATGTGCGTCCATTTGCGGGCGGGGGAGGAATCGTGAATGCGCTGGAGGCAGGGGCTGAATTCGGGGCGATTTGGCGGAGAATGGTATCGGAAGCGGATGTTGCGCGGCGCGGGAATAATAGTAATCGCGGCAATTCTCGCACGAATTCAGTTTTGCGGCGGGCTGATTCCGTTCGCCGCGGCGTTTCTGGCGGCGTCTGCGGCGAGCGGTGAAGGTGCGTTTGCGCTGATCGGCGCGCTGACGGGGATATTCGGCGCGGAAGGAAGCTCCGTTTACGCAGCTGCGAGCATCGGAATCGCGTGGCTGATCGCCGAAAGCGTGCGTCAGGCAGCAAATACGGCAAAAAAATATGAAGAAAATGAGCAGGTATCGCGCGAGCGGAGTGCGGATTCGTGCGGCAATCGGCAAAGGCATAATGCGGCGGTGTGCGACTGGAACGAGTCTGCGGCACAGGAGTCCGGCGCGAATGGAGCGTGCGATCGGGGAACGGAGACAGTACGTGAAAGCGACGCGGAAGCATCGGGAATGCGCGCGTTTCGATGGGGGAAGGACAGCAATATTCGCGGTTTTCGGCAGGCAGAGACCTTGGATGCCCGCAGAAGCGAGACATTCGAACGGTTTTGGAAGCGCATTCGGCATTCGATTTTGAATATTTGCGGCGAACGGACGGCGGCGGTTGGCTTCTGCGCGGCGGCGGCGCTGGCAATTCTGATTCCCGGCGCGGCGATTGCGGCGGAAGAAATGAATCAGATTGCGCGCGTGCTGGGCTCGGCGGCGGCAGCGGCGGCGAGCGTTCCGATGATGCGGGCG
>OLPR01001683.1_pt1 | contig 17735 bp, 17 predicted proteins | sample 1672761 | NCBI WGS metagenome assembly OLPR01 (sample SAMEA3136721, study PRJEB25190) | human gut metagenome | biome: human gut; feature: human-associated habitat; material: faeces | place: Austria | collected 2013 | reverse complement strand
AGTGTCCGCCGCCCATCACGTCCAGATAGTGCTGCGCGGGGGAATCGCCGGGCTTATCCGCCGCCTGAATGCCGCCCTCCGCCATCATGGTGTTCGCGTCGCCGATGCGCAGCTTGGTCACGATCATGACCTTCGCGCCCGCTTCGTTCGCTTCAATCGCAGCCGAAGAGCCCGCGCCGCCGCCGCCGATGACCAGCACGTCCACATCGTAATCGATCTTGTCCAGATTCACGTTCAGATCCAGCACGCGGCTGCGGCCTTCGATCATCTCTTCCAGCTCGATCGGCGCCTTTTCGCCCTTGTTGGGGCCGACCTTGATCGTGGTAAAGCCCACGCCCTTATAATCCGGATGGTATTCCGCCAGCAGCGCGTCCTTTTCCTCGGCGGTCATGCGGCGCGGCTCCAGCGCGAGGTTATGTTCGCGCGCTGCCTCAACCTTTTTCATGGATTCAAGCATTTCCTGAGTAAAAACCATGTTGCCGCCCCCTTACTTCTCGATATCGCGATGGTTGTAGAGATCCTTGAGCTCGTCAATCGGCTTCGCCATAATCGCTTCGATCGCATCCGTGCAAAGACCGTCCTCGATTTCCTTGACGCGGTTGGTCAGATGCACTGATTCGGGCGCGATGTACTTGCCGTTCAAGCGGCGCGCCAGCATCGCGACCTGCGGATGCGAAATGCCCGCCGGACAGCGCGAGGAGCAGATGCCGCACATTACGCAATCGAATGACAACTCGGCGCACTTTTCATATTCGCCGCGCTGCGCATAGGCGATGTACTGCATAACGTTCAATCCCTGAGAACAGCTCTTCGTGCACGCGTTGCAGCCGACGCAGGAATAGATTTCGGGATAGAGCTGCATCATGATCTGCTCGTCCGGACGCACTTTTTCAATATCGTAGCCTTCCTTTATCAGCGGGAAGAACGGCAGCGTCGCGACATACATATTGTCCTCGACCTTCGTCGAGCACGCAAGGCACGCCTTCAGCTCGCGATCGCCCTTGATGCGGTAAACGGTCGCACACGCGCCGCAGAATCCGTTTCTGCAGCCCACGCCGCGCACCAGCTTGTATCCGGCGTATTCGAACGCTTCCATGATCGTCAGATCGCCGGGCACCTCATATTTTTTTCCGTACAGGAAAACATTCACCATATTCGCCATGTTTTTCCCTCCATCAATACTCGTTGGGCAGCTCGTCGAGCTCGTCGAAGCGGAACACCGGGCCGTCTTTGCAGACGTATTTATCGCCGATATTGCATCTTCCGCATTTGCCGACGCCGCATTTCATGCGCAGCTCCATCGTGGTATAGATCTGAGTCTTTTCAAAGCCCAGCTCCGTAAGCGCCTGAAGAACAAACTTGATCATGATCGGCGGGCCGCAGACCAGCACAGTCTTGTTCGGATCAAAGCCCAGTTCCTTGACGTAAGTCGGCACAAACGCGACGTGACCGTCCCAGCCCTCCTGCGCGCGGTCGATCGTCAGGTGCACGTTTACGTTGTTTTCCGGCAGCGTCCAGCTGTTCTGAATTTCATCAAGGTCGAGCAGATCGTCTTTCGAACGGGAACCGTACACCACGTCGATTGCGCCGTAATTCGCGCGATTGGCAAGGCAATAATTGATCACGGAATGCAGCGGCGCAAGGCCCACGCCGCCGGCAATGAACAGAAGGTCTTTGCCCTTCAGCTCGGTCTCCACCGGGAACGGCTTTCCATAGGGGCCGCGAATCGTGATCTGCTGACCGACGTCCATCTGATGCAGCCAGCTGGTCAGACAGCCGCATTTTTTGATGGAGAATTCCTGATATTCCTTAATCGTGGGCGACGAGGTAATCGAAAACATCGCCTCGCCCACGCCGGGGATCGACAGCATCGCGCACTGACCGGGCATATGCTCGAAGCATTTGCCGCCGCCGATCGCCTCCACGCGGAAAGTCTTGATGTCCGGCGTATCCACGCGGATATGGGTCACAACACCCAGCATCGGGATTACGTTATCATGCATCTTCCTTCACCCCCAGAGCCTTGATGACCTTGACGATATTCAGCGACTGCGGGCACTTTTCAAGGCATCTGCCGCAGCCGACGCAGGAATAAATCCCCTCGTTGTTCGCCGGAAAATACACAAGTTTGTGCATAAAACGCTGGCGGAAGCGCTGCATCTGCGTCGGTCGGTTCGTCGCCGCCGCCATCAGCGTGAAATCCGAATACATACAGCTGTCCCAGCAGCGATAGCGCTGAATGCCGCTGCCGGTATCAAAATCGCGGATGTCGTAGCACTGGCATGTCGGGCACACAAACGTGCACGTTCCGCAGCCGAGGCACGCGCGGCTGAGCGATTCCCATTTGGGATCGCTGAATTTGCTCATCAGGTGCTCTCCGTCGAAGCCGGTCAAATTCAGCTTTCCGAACGGCAGCTTTTCGGTAATCGCGCGGATTTCCTTCTGCGTTTCCACAATCGCCGATTCGTCCGCGTCCTCGAGCCCCTGAAGCAGCTCTTCGCCCTTTTCGGTATTCGCGCGCAGATACATTGTATCGCCCACGATCCACGCCGCCGCATCGCCCGCGGGATTTGCCGCGTCGACGCCGAAATTCGTGCAGAAACAGGTTTCCTCGGGGCGATTGCACGCCAGCGTAACCACCGTTCCGTGTTCACGGCGCGCCGCATAGAACGGATCCACCGGCTCGGACAGAAACACGCGGTCGAGCAGCTCAAAGCTCCGCGCGTCGCACGCCCGCACTCCGAACACCACGAAATCCTCATTCAGCACCTCGGGCGCGCCGATTTCGATGTTCTTTCCCGAAACGTGGAACTTAAGCATATCCTCCACCTGCGGGAAGAACGCGCCCTTCGCGCTTTTGACGGTTTTCAGAACGTCCAGCCGGACGGTTTTGCCCTCGTCCCATACGCCGTAATCCACCTGACCGGCGCTTTCAATCGGGAGAATCAGCGTCTGCGACCGCGCGATTTCCGCGTACAGCCGATTCAGATCGCTCATTGCGATTTTCTTCATGCGTTCGCGCCTCCTCTCGATGAAACGACGCTGGGCTCGGCGTCGGTTTTCGTGAAATCGATCAGCGGATGGCGCTGGCCGACCTCCTCGCCCGCCTGATATTCGCCGTAAAGCTCGTTGATATCCTTGATGAATTTGCGATTCAGCAGATGCAGCGGAATGCCCTGCGGACAGACGCGCGTGCATTCGCCGCAATCGGTACAGCGACCGGCGACATGGAATGCCCGGATGATATGGAACATATTCTCCTCGAAGTCGTCCGCGGCAGCCTTATTCTGAACGCCGGAATTCGGATTGTCGAACACGCATTTGACGCAGCTGCACGCGGGGCAGACGTTGCGGCAGGCGTTGCAGCGAATGCACTTGGAAAGCTCGCCGCGCCAGAACTCAAACCGCTCCTCGGGATTCATCGCTTCAAGCTTTTCCACCATATCGAAGCGTCCGCCGACATTCGTTTCTTCGGATTCGCCGATCGTTTCGTCCGCGATTTTATGCTCCTTGCCCTTACAGGACAGGCATTTGGTCAGAAGCGCGTCGGCGCGCTGAATTTCATGATCGCCGTAGAGCGTATGCACGGTCAGTTTGTCGCCGTTTTCATCAATTCCGGTAATTCCGCGAATGCCCATCGCGCGGATTTTCTCCACGTCGATCTTGCCCCGGCAGCCGACGGCGAGCACATAGACCTTATCGCGATTTACGCGATGCTCGGTCAGAAGCTGATTGAGGCTATAGGAATCGCACGGTTTGATCAGCGCGATGACCCTGCCGTCCTTTGCGGATTCGGAAATCAGATATTTGCTCAGATTGCAGCCGCAGAGCGAATCGTATTTCAGGGAATCGATATTTTCCGCGGTATATACGGCGGGCGTGCGATCATAGGCGCTTTCGCCCGCTTCCCACGCGAGCACGCGATCGCCTTTGCCCTCGCTCAGCAGCTCCTTGACGCGATTGATAATCATTTCTTGCATCTCAGATCCCTCAGCTTCCTGTTCTCACCCAGCTCAGTGATGGTGCGAACGAAATCGTTCATCGTTGCGGAGAACTTCGCGCCCTCGGCGGCGGAAACCCATTCCACGCGCGTACGCTCGCGCTCGACGCCCAGATAATCCAGCATACTGAACAGCATCGTCATGCGGCGGCGCGCATAATAATTGCCGGTGGAATAATGGCAGTCGCCCGGATGGCATCCGCAGAGAATCACGCCGTCCGCGCCGCGCTGAAACGCGCGCAGCACAAACAGGGGATTCAAACGGCAGGAGCACGGAATGCGAATGATCTTGACGTTCGCCGGATAGCTCATGCGGCCGGAGCCCGCGAGATCCGCGCCCGCATAGCTGCACCAGTTGCAGCAGAACGCGACGATCGTCGGCGTCCATTCCTTATTCTCGGTCATCGACATATCGCATCCACCTCCGCCATGATCTGATTATTGCTGAAGCCCTTCAAATCCATCGCCGTGGACGGGCAGGTAACCGTGCACGCGCCGCAGCCCTGGCAAACCGCCTCGTTGACGACCGCCACGCGCTTGACGCCCCTGAATTCAGGTCCTCGCACTTCCTTTTCGACATAGCTGATCGCGCCATACGGACAGACGCGCTCGCACTGGGAGCAGCCGTTGCACAGAAGCTCATTCGAATGCGCGACGCAGGGATTGCAGGTCAGGCTGTTCTTGGAAAGCAGCCCGATCACCTTTGCCGCCGCCGCGCCCGCCTGCGCGACCGTTTCCGGAATGTCCTTCGGACCCTGGCAAACGCCGGAGAGGAACACGCCCGCCGTCGGGCTTTCGACCGGACGGAGCTTCGGATGCGCTTCGGTAAAGAAATCGTTGGTATCCATGCTGGCGGTCAGCATCGTGCCGAGCGCGCGCGCCGTGGGATCCGGCTCGATCGCTGTCGCAAGAACGACCATATCGGCGCTGATATGCACCTGCTCGTTCAAAAGCAGATCGCTGCCCTGAACGTTCAGATGATCGCCCTCAACGCTCACCTTGCCAACCATGCCCTTGATATAATCCACATCGTACTGCTCGACCGCGCGGCGATAGAATTCATCAAAGCCCTTGCCCGGCGTGCGCTCGTCGATATAGAACACGTGAACCTTTACGTCCGGATATTTCTCGCGCACAAGCATCGCGTGCTTCGCGGTATACATACAGCAGATCTTCGAGCAATAGGGTTTTCCCTTCGTCGCGTCCTGCGAGCAGCGGGAGCCGACGCACTGAATGAACACGATTTCATGCGGATGCTTGCCGTCCGACGGGCGCACGAGCTGTCCCTTCGTCGGGCCCGCGGCGTTCATTATGCGCTCGAATTCAAGGCTCGTCACTACGTCCTTGGACTGGGTATACGCAAATTCGTCGAACGCGCTCGCGTCGATCGGCTTAAAGCCGGTCGCAACGATGATTGCGCCGTACTGCCGTTCGAGGTATTCGTCCTGCTGATCGAATTTGATCGCGCCGGCGGAGCAGTTCTTTTCACACAGACCGCATTTGCCCGTGCGGAAGTGAATGCAGTTTGCCGAATCGATCACGGCGACGTTCGGGATCGCCTGCGCAAACGGGATATACACCGCGCCGCGGGTATTCAATCCCATATTGAACGCGTTCAAGCCCTTGCGCGACGGGCATTTCTCCGTGCAGACGCCGCATCCGGTGCACTTCGTTTCATCGATATAGCGCGCCTTTTTGCGAATCGTCGCCGTGAAATTGCCGACGTAGCCGGTAACCTTTTCCAGCTCCGCATAGGAAATAATGTTGATTTTCTCGCTCTGCGCCGCTTCGACCATTTTCGGGGTCAGAATGCACGCCGCGCAATCCAGCGTCGGAAACGTCTTGTCCAGCTGCGCCATTCTGCCGCCGATCGTCGGTTCTTTTTCAACGATATCGACCTCGAAGCCCGCGTCCGCAACGTCCAGCGCGGTCTGAATACCCGCGATGCCGCCGCCGATAACCAGCGCGCGCTTCGTAACCGGACTCGTGCCCGCCGTCAGCGGCGCGTTCAGATTTACCTTCGCAATCGCTGCGCGCGCAAGGATGATCGCCTTTTCGGTGCCTTCGGGCATATCCTTATGAATCCAGGAGCACTGTTCGCGGATGTTCGCAATTTCGACCATGTACGGGTTAATGCCGGCAAGCGTCGCTGTTTTGCGGAACGTCGCTTCGTGCATTCTCGGCGAGCACGAGCAGATGACCACGCCGGTCAAACCGTGCTCCTTAATGGCGTTTCGAATCAACGCCTGCCCGTTTTCCGAGCACATATACTGATAATCGGTGCTGAAGACAACGCCCGGCTCCGCCTTCACCGCCTCGGCGACCTGCTTTACGTCCACCGTTGCGGCGATATTGCTTCCGCACCAGCATACAAATACGCCAATTCTCTGCATTGTCTTATCCCTACTTTCTGTACTTGCGCATCGCGCTCACGATCGCCTGCTGCGGAAGCTTGTCGTCGAGCTTTGCGGGAATATCGTCCGGCGACATATGATTGCCGTTCTGCTGGCGGATCACCGCAAGACGCACCGCCTCGATCAGCTTCGCGGGCTCAACGTTGCGCGGACATCTCTCCACGCACGCAAAGCACGAAAGGCACATATAGATCGATCTGGACTGCATCAGCTTGTCGATCTCGCCCTTGCGCACCATCGCAACGAACTGATTCGGATGGTATTCCATCTCGTCATAGTTCGGGCACGTGCCGGAGCATTTGCCGCACTGCATACATTTGCGGGGATTCACGCCGCTGATCCGAAGAATCTCTTCCTGGAGAAATTTATCCGACATGCTTTCCCCTCCTCATTCCTTCACGCCCAGCGCTTCGGCGAGCAGCTCGGTAAAATACTTCACCGGAAGCCGATGCTCCGTCGCGTTCGCGTCCAGATTGTACATGCACAGCGGGCACGCGGTAATCACCATTTCCGCGCCGGCATTCTGCGCGGAGGCAAGAATCGCATCCACGCGCTTTTCGGCGCTCGCCTTCTTCTCCAGTGCGATGTATCCGCCGCAGCATTCGTTGCGCATGGAATACTTCACCGGCGTTGCGCCGATCGCGCAGATGAAATCCTCGATGATCGACGGATTCTCCGGATCGTCGAACGCCATGACCTTGCTGGGTCTGAGCAGAAGACAGCCGTAATACGCGGCGATCTTTTTGCCCTTCATGGGATTTATGACCTTCGCCTTGAGATTATCAAATCCCACGCGGTCGCGCAGCATTTCAAGATAATGAATAACATTCGCTTCGCCGTGATACGGCTCCTCAAGCGCGAGATAATTGTTCGCACGCGTGCGAATATACTCGTTGTCACGCATATCGGCGTTCACGCGCTTGATCACGTGATGGCACGCGGAGCACAGCGTCAGCAGCTCCTGATCGTGATCCCGCGCATCTGCCAGCGCGCGCACGGCGGACAGCCTCGTCGCAATTTCATCCTCCGCCTGAGGATACACCGCACCGCAGCACTGCCAGTTTTCAATTTCTTCAAGCTCCACGCCCAGCACCTGCGCGGCGCGGCGGCCGTAAGCGTCCAGTTCCTTCGCTTTGGTTTTGAGCGTGCAGCCGGGATAATAGCTGAATTTCATAAGTGAAAACCTCGCCTTATTCGTTTAATCAGACCATCTGCTCCGGATGGAACACTTCATCGAACTTCTCCGGAGTCAGGAAGCCGAGCCGCACGCACGCTTCCTTCAGCGAGATATTTTCCTTATGCGCGAGCTTCGCGGTCTTGGCGGCGTTGTCATAGCCGATATACGGATTCAGCGCCGTGACCAGCATCAGCGAATTGTGCAGATTGTGGCTCATCTTTTCGCGGTTCGCGGTGATTCCGGATACGCAATGATCATTAAACGACCGAATGCCGTCCGCCAGCAGCCGCACAGACTGCAGGAAATTGTAAATGCAAACGGGCATGAATACGTTCAATTCAAAATTGCCCTGAGAAGCCGCCATTCCGACCGCAACATCGTTCGCCATAACCTGAACGGCGACCATCGTCATCGATTCACACTGTGTGGGATTGACCTTGCCCGGCATGATCGACGAACCCGGCTCGTTTTCCGGAATGTGGATTTCGCCCAAACCGCAGCGCGGACCGGACGCGAGCCAGCGAACATCGTTGGCAATCTTCATCAGGTTCGCCGCCAGCGCCTTCAGCGCGCCGTGGGCAAATACCAGATCGTCCTTCGAAGTCAGCGCGTGGAATTTGTTCTCCGCAGTCACGAACGCCTTGCCCGTCTCCTCGGAAACCGCCTTTGCAACGGCGACGTCGAAGCCCTTCGGACAGTTCAGACCCGTACCGACCGCCGTGCCGCCCAGCGCCAGCTGCTTAAGCCCCGGCATTGCCAGCTTCAGCATTTCCAGCGTCTTTTCAATCATATTGCGCCAGCCGGAAATCTCCTGCGAGAATTTGATCGGCGTTGCGTCCTGCAAATGCGTGCGGCCGGACTTCACGCAATCGTCGTTTTCCTTTTCAAGACGCTTGAACGTCTCGATCAGACGCTCCATTTCCGGCATCAGCGCGTCTTCGATGCCCATCACCGCCGCGATATGCATCGCCGTCGGGAACGTGTCGTTCGAGGACTGGGACATATTCACGTCGTCGTTTGGGTGCAAGAGCTTTTTGCCCGCGATTTCGTTGCCGCGGTTCGCGATCACTTCGTTCGCGTTCATGTTCGACTGCGTGCCGCTGCCGGTCTGCCATACGACCAGCGGGAAATGATCGTTCAGCTTGCCCGCGATCACTTCGTCGCACGCTTTGCAAATCGCGGCGAGCTTTTCGTCCGTCATCTTTTCGGGCTTGATTTCGTGGTTCGCAATCGCCGCCGCCTTTTTCAGAATGCCGAACGCGTGCGTGATTTCACGCGGCATGATTTCGCCGCCAATGACAAAGTTCTGCTTGCTCCGCTGCGTCTGCGCGCCCCAATAGCGATCCGCCGGAACCTGCATTTCGCCCATCGAATCTCTCTCAATGCGATATTCCATGTTCTTCCCTCCATCTCGTTCGTCCTTGCATTCAATCTATCTCTCAATTCTCTTTGATCTGCTCAAATGCCCTTTCAGGGTCTAATCCACCCTGTCTATATTCTATCAGCCCGAATATGCTGAGTGAAGGATATTTCTGTTATATCGATATTGATTTATCGATTAAAAAGCACTGATTTAGCCTATCACAATCTTAATAAATCACAAGTAAAAATTCAAATAAATCCACATTTATTGTATTCCAGTAAATATTTTTTCAAGTTAGAGACTTCTTCAGGCTTTTATGTTAAGTTTTATATTGCTAATTGCGCCATTTTGCGTGTTCAGCACGGTCGAACTGTTAAAAAACGCCGCATTCTCACAAGGCGTAAGAACGCGGCGAATCGATATTCTATTTAGCGATTGCGGATAATTTCCTCGGTAATCGCACAAATCTGATCGTATTTTTCCTCGATGCGTTCGAGCAGCTTCATCTGCGCGTGCGCGCGAATCAGATTGTGATCCGGCGAATTGACCTTGAAATACACATCACCATCGATATAGTCGGTCAGGAAGCGCATCGCCAGCTCACAGATCATCACCTTCAGGCTCAGCGGCAGGCACTTGAGCTCCGCCTCCGTCAGCAGATCGCCGACCTCGGAAAGGAAGCCGCGCGTAAATTCGCGGAACAGATCCATATTCAGATCGATTTTGCTCGTATCCGGCTCGTCTTCGTCGGCGGTCGACGCGCCATAGCGAATCGCGTCGCCGTAATCATACAGCGCAGAGCCCGCCATTACGGTATCCAGATCGATCACGCACACCGCACGACCGGTCTGAGCGTCGAGCATGATGTTGTTAATCTTGGCGTCGTTGTGCGTCACGCGCAGCGGAATCTCGTGGGATTCGATCTTGCGAACGATTTCAGACGTCATCTTGCGGCGATCAAAGAAGAAATCGATCTCGCTGTCCAATTCCGCCACGCGGTGCGCGCGATCCTCCGCCACGGACGCGACGAACGTGTAAAAGCGCTTGCGCGTATCGTGAAAATTCGGGATTGTGTCATACAGCTCGTTTAACGGGAATCCACCGAGCATTCGCTGGAACTCGCCGAACGCGCGGCCGGCTTCATAGAAATGCTCCGGCTTTTCCACGCGGTCATACCGCCACCGCGTCGTGGATATAGCGATATGCGCGCCAGTAGCGGTTCTGATCGTCGCGGAACATGAATTCTCCCGTAACGGTCGGAATACAGGTCAGCACGCGGTTTTCGGAATCCTCGCCCGCTTCCGCCAGCACGCCGCGCAGGTATTCCGTCACGCGCACGATATTGCTCATCACCTCGCCCGGGCTTTTTGAACGCGTAGCTTAGGTATTGATCTGCTGCAGCACGTATTCCGCGCGCCCGCCGCCGGGCAGCGCATAATACAGGTGATACGTGTTGTTGACGTTGCCCGAATGCAGCTCCTCGGCACGGCTGTAGCGCCCCTCGAATCTGAACGCGGACAATACGTGTTTGATCTGGTTATAAGCCATATTATAATTCATGCTTTTCCTTCGATCAGCCAAAGATCGCGTCCACAAATTCACGCGCATCGAACGGCTGCATATCGTCGAGCTTTTCGCCCAGCCCGATATAGCGCACCGGCAGATTCAGCTCGTTGCGAATCGCAATCGCGATGCCGCCCTTCGCGGTGCCGTCGAGCTTCGTTAGAATGATGCCCTCGAGGTTTGCGACCTCGCTGAACACCTTCGCCTGCGCAAGACCATTCTGACCGGTCGTCGCATCGATTACCAGAAGCGCGCTCAGCGCCGCCTCAGGGTATTCGCGCTCGACCACGCGGGCGATCTTCTTCAGTTCCTCCATCAGGTGGGCTTTATTGTGAAGGCGGCCGGCGGTATCCACGATCAGCACGTCGGCATGGCGCGCCTTCGCCGCCTGAACGCCGTCGAACACGACTGCGGCGGGATCCGCGCCCTCCGTGCGCTTCACGATCGGCACGTCCGCACGCTCCGCCCATACGGTCAACTGATCGGCGGCGGCAGCTCTGAACGTATCGCCCGCGCAGATCACCACGCGGCGGCCCATCGCTTTCAGGCGCGAGGAGAGCTTGCCGATCGACGTGGTCTTGCCCACGCCGTTGACGCCGATCACCAAGAGCACCATCGGGCTGACCAGCTTCATCGATTCTGCCTGCAGAATATCGACGAGGATGTCCTTCAGCGCTTCGCGCGCCTTCACGGAATCGCCGATCTTTTCCGCTTTGCATTTTTCCTTCAGACGATTCACCGCAAGCTCCGTCGTCGGCATTCCGACGTCCGCCATGATCAGAATATCGCTCAGATCGTCGTAAAATTCATCGTCCAACTCTTTGTAATTCTCAACCAGCTCGTCCATGCGCCCGGAGAAAACATCGCGCGTGCGCTTCATGCCGTTGCGAATCTTATCAAACAAACCCATTCCGAGTCCTCCCTGTCCTTTTTCAAATGCCGTTTCTGCTCAAACCGCCTCGTTCAGTACGACCGAAACGGTCTTCGAAATGCCCTTTTCCTCCATAACCACGCCGTACAGCGCGTCGCAGCGCTCCATCGTGCCCTTTCTATGGGTGATGACGATAAACTGCGTATTTTCCGAATACGCCTTCAGATAGTCGGCATAGGTATCGATGTTCGCATCGTCCAGCGCCGCCTCGATTTCGTCGAGAATGCAGAACGGCGTGGGCTTCAGATCGAGAATTGCAAAAAGGATCGCAATCGCCGTCAGCGCACGCTCGCCGCCCGACAGAAGCGAAAGCATTTGCAGCTTCTTTCCCGGCGGCTGCGCCACGATTTCGATGCCGCAGCCGAGCGCGTCCTTCGGATCGTCCAGACGCAGCTCCGCCTTGCCGCCGCCGAAGAGCTTTACAAACGTTCTCTGGAAATTCGCGTTCATCAAAGCGAACTGCTCGCGGAACTGCGTTTCCATCTTCGTTTCCAGTTCCTCGACGATCTTCTGCAAATCGTCCGCCGCCTTCACCAGATCGTCGCGCTGCGCGGTCATTTCGTCCACGCGCGCACAGGTGGTGCGGTATTCGTCCACCGCGGCGACGTTGACCGTGCCCATCGCACGAATGCGCTGACGAATCGCCTGAATGCGCTTTTCGGATTCGGAGATCTTGAAATTCTCCTGTCGGAACGGCTCCGCGCCCGCGTAGGTCAACTCGTAATCCTCCCAGATTCTGTCCTGAATCTGCTTGTACTCCGCTTCGACACGCGCGAGCTGAAGCTCGCTCCTGTGATGGCGATCGGAAAAATCGTCGAGCTGCGCGCGAATGGAATCGATCGCTTCGGCAAGCTCCTTAAAGCGCTTCTGCGCGTTCGTGCGCGCCGAATCCGATTCGCTGAACGCGCTTCTGGCGGAATCCAGATTCGCACGATTGGTTTTAAGCGCGCCTGTTTCCCTTTCCAGCTCCGCGCTGTTCTGATCCAGCTCGCGCTCGCATTTCTCCAGCGCTGCGGCGCTCTCGATCAGGATTCGCTCCGCATTTTCAACGTCGGCGTTCAGCCGATCGCGTTCACTGACGCGCGATTCCAGCACGCGCCGTCTGGACGCAATCACCACGCGCGCATCGTCCTTCTTTTCACGCAGCGCTTCCGTATCGCGCCGGCGCTGATAGATCGTCTCCTGAAGGACGCGCACCTCCTGCTGGCGGGTATCGGCAGCCTTTTCCGCATCCTGCTGGCGATCGTCCAAACCGGACAAGCGCTCGGAAACCTCGCTCAGCTGCTCCGACAGACGCGTCTTTTCCTGTTCCGCACGCGCAACGCGCTTTTCATTGGATTCCTGCTCGTCCAGAATTGCCTTCAGGTGTGCCTCTGCGCGCGCGGTTTCAACTTCCTGCCGATGCACCGCGTCGTACAGTTCGCCGCGGCTTCGCTTAAGCTCCGCACGACGCGCTTCCTGCGATTCATAGGTCTTTTTCTGGTCTTCAAGCGTTTCCGCAAGCCGCTGAATCGTCTTTTCCGTTTCTTCGATTTCGCGCGTACGGGAAAGCAGGCTCGTTGCGCGCGACTGCACGCTGCCGCCGGTCATCGAACCGCCGGAATGCATCACGTCGCCATCAACCGTAACCAGCCGAAACTGATACCGACCCGCACGCTGAATCGCAATACCCGCGTCCAGATTTTCCGCGACCACCGTTCGCCCGAGAAGATTGTCCACCACACCCTGATACTTCGGATCAAACCGAACCAGTTCGGACGCAAGCCCGACGCAGCCCGGCATCGTCAGAAGCTGGCGCTCCTGCGCATTCAGCGTGCGCCCGCGCACGGAGCCGATCGGCAGAAATGTTGCCCGCCCGAATCGATTTTTACGCAGGAATTCGATCATGCGCTTTGCGTCCTCGTCGCGCTCGACGACGATATTCTGAAGCGCGCCGCCGAGCACCATGTCCATCGCGCGCTCGAGCCGCTCCGGAACGTGAATCAGATCGGCGACCACGCCGTGAACGCCGCTGTTCGGAATCTTTCGCGCCTGCAAAAGCACCTGCTTGACGGAATTGTTATAGCCCTCGTAATCGCGCTGCATTTCGCGCAGCAGCTTCAGTCTCGAATCGCGCTGCTTGAGCTGGACGTTCATATCCGAAATCTCATTTCCCAGCCGCGCGTTTTCCTCGGACAGCCGCTGAACCTCCGCGGACGCCGCGCCCGCCTGTTCGGACAGTGCTTTCGCCTGCTCGCGTTCGGATTCAAGTGCGCTCTTCGCCTCGGAAACCTGCGTTTCCAGCGAATCCACGCCCGCCTGCTCCGTCGCGCGCTGCGCGTCCATATTGAAAAGCTGATCCTCCAGCGCCGTTTTCATCGCGCTCAGGCGCGCACGCTGCGAACGCACGTCGCCCAATCGATTCATCGATTGAATGATCTGCTGTTTTTTCTCTTCCGCTTCGTTTTCCAGCTCGGAAAGCGCCTTTTCCTGCTCGGCGACCGTTTTTTCCAGCGTCTGCTGATCGCGCTCGTCGCGCGCCAAATCGCCCGTTTCCTGATCGATCCATGCGGACAAATCGGAAATTCTCCGGCGAATGCCTTCTCCGCCCTCGCTTGCCGCGGCGCGCTCTGCGTTCAGGCGCTCGCGATCTCGATTCTCGGAAGCGATGCGCTCCTTCAATACCTGAACCGCACCCTCGCCCGCTTCGACCTCGCGAATCAGCTCCTGCACCGTTTCCCGCTTTTCTGCGGTTTCGCGCTCAAGGCGATCGAGCGTTTCCTGTGCCTGATCCCGCTCCGCGCCGGTCTTTTCCAGCTGCGCATTTGCCTGAAGGATGGATTCGCCCAATGCCGCGACGCTCTCGGAAAGCTCCCTGCAACGCGTTTCGTAGCGTTCCGTGCGCATCAGGAACACGTTCAGATCGAGAATCTTCAGTTCGTCGCGCAGCGCAAGGTATTCCCGCGCCGCTTCGCTCTGCGCCTTCAGCGGCTCAATTCGCTCGGTCAGCTCGGAAAGAATATCCTCTACGCGCGTCAGATTTTCGCGCGTATGATCCATTCGGCGCTCAGCTTCGTTCTTGCGCGCCTTGTATTTGACAATGCCCGCCGCTTCCTCGAATACCTGGCGGCGGTCTTCGCTCTTCGCGGAAAGGATTTCGTCGATTCTGCCCTGTCCGATCAGCGAATAGCCGTCCTTGCCAATGCCGGTATCTCGGAAAAGATCGATGATATCGCGCAGGCGGCAGGACGTGCCGTTCAGTTTGTATTCGCCTTCGCCGCTGCGATACACGCGGCGCGTTACGGCGACCTCCGTATAATCGACCGGCAGGGATTTATCCTCGTTGTCGAACACCAGTGTGACCTCGCAGAAGGCAAGCCGACGGCGTTTCTCGGTGCCGTTGAAGATGACGTCCTCCATCTTCGCACCTCGAAGCGTCTTCGCGCTCTGTTCGCCAAGCACCCAGCGCACCGCGTCCGCGATGTTGGATTTTCCGCAGCCGTTCGGCCCGACCACGCCGGTGATGCCCTGTTCAAAGGAAATCTCCACGCGATCGGCGAACGACTTGAATCCATGAATGATGAGTTTCTTTAATCTCAATTTCCGGACACTGCTCCCATTCTATTCAGCGCGTCCCTCGCAGCCTCCTGCTGAGCGCCCTGCTTGCTCGTTCCGCTGCCCTCGCCCAGCAGCTCGTCTTTCAAATACACCTGATAATGAAATACCGGCGCATGCGCGGGGCCTTCCATCGAAACGAATCGGTATTCCGGCATTGCGCCGTCCTTCTGCATCGTTTCCTGAAGGCGCGATTTCGCGTCCAGATGATCCTTCAGCGTTTCGGGATTCAATTCTTCCTTCATTACGCGCAGAATCGTTGCCTTCGCGCATTCAAAACCCCCGTCGAGGTACACGGCGGCAAACACAGCCTCCATCACGTCCGACAGTATCGACGCCTTTTCGCGCCCGCCGGTGCGCTCCTCGCCCACCGAAAGCCGGATCATTCCGCCCAGCGAAATCCGCTTCGCAGCGCGCGCAAGCGTCTCCTCGCGCACGATCGCCGCGCGGATGCGCGTCAGCTTGCCCTCGTCTACCTCCGGAAGTTTTTCAAACAGATACTCGCTCATCGTCAGTTCAAGTACCGCGTCGCCCAGAAACTCCAGCCGCTGGTAATGCGGCACGTGATGATCCCCGCCGTAAGAGGGATGCGTCAGCGCCGTTACCAGCAGCCTGCGGTCATTGAACGAATAGCCGAGCGATTCGCACAGTTTTTCCATCCGTTCTCAGCCCTTCGCCTTTACGATTGCGTCCACAATGTCACCCACGGTGCGGATCGTGCCGATCGCATCGTCGTCGACAGTCAGATCGAATTCCGCTTCGAGATCCATTACCAGCATCATCAGATTCGCGCTGTCCGCGCCCAGATCATCGACCATCTTCGCATTCTCTGTCACGCGCGACGCGTCCACTGGAAGCTGCTCGAGGATGTACTTCTTTACCGTTTCAAATACCTGTTCACGATTCATGATAATTCTCCTTCCTTATTCCGCCTGTTCGCTCAGATTGCCAAGACCCGAGCGGATTTTTTCCACGACTTCGCCGGCGAGCATCTCCCGCGCCTGACGAATCGCGTTGGCAATCGCCTCGTCGCCGGAGCTTCCGTGCGCCTTGACGATCGCGCCCTCCACGCCCAGCAGCGGCGCGCCGCCGTAGGCGTTGTAGTCCATACTCTTTTTGAGCTTTCTGAAGCCCGGCTTGCACAGAAACGCGCCGATCTTTGTTCTGAAAGACGACATGAGATTCTTCTTGATCATGCCCAGCAGCACGCTCACGATGCCCTCGGTGTACTTCAGAATGATGTTGCCGTCGAAACCGTCCGCGACCACGACGTCGAAATCGCCCGTTGGCACCTCACGCGCCTCGCAGTTGCCCGCGAAGCGATAGCTGGTCTGCGCGCTCATCATTTGAAATGTTTCCTTCGTAAGCTTATTGCCCTTTTCCGTTTCCGTTCCGATATTGACCAGACCGACCTTCGGCTCCTTTACGCCCATGACCGCGCTCATGTAAACGCTGCCCATCAGCCCGAACTGAGTTAAATACTTCGGCTGACAATCGACATTCGCGCCCGAATCGATCAGCAGAAACGGACCGTTCTCACCCGGCAGCACCGGCGCGAGCGCAGGGCGCTCAATCCCGGGAATTCTGCCCACGCGCAGCATTCCGCACGCAAGCAGCGCGCCGGTTGAACCGGCGGAAACCGCCGCGCCCGCGCGCTTTTCGCGCACAGCGAGCATCGCCTGAACCATCGACGAATTCACTTTTTTGCGAACCGCCATCATCGGATGCTCGTCCATCGTGATCACTTCGTCGCAATCGACGATTTCGATTCGCCTGCGCACATCGTCTGCACCCGCGAGCAGCGCCTCGATTCTGTCCTTCGGTCCGGTCAGAATCATGGAAATATCCTCAAAACGTCTCAGCGCCCGCACCGCGCCCCCAACGGTCGCGTCCGGCGCATGATCGCCGCCCATCGCGTCCAACGCAATGACATACCGCTCCATTCCATACCTCCGCCATTTTGAATACGCAGTCATTATACCTGAAACCGGCGCTTTTAGCAAGCATTTTCTTTTTGTATATAAGTAGAGAACCGAATCCGCACGGACTCGGTTCTCCACGCCTCTTTCAAAATCTTCAGCCTTCTCTTTTCGTCAGCGCAATCGCCAGGATCGCTGCAAGCGCGCCGCCTAAAAACTTCGTCAGCAGCAGCGGCATGAGCATTTGCGGCTCAGCACTTAATGTAAATCCCAGATGCGCGGCGAGGGCGGAGGCGGCGCAGACTGAAAATGCGGCGTTCATCGTCTGACCGCGCTGATCCATCTCCTTCATCATTGCAAGCGCCGGCGTAATGCTCACAAATCCGACCAGCAGCGCGGCAAGGCTCGAATCCTTCATGCCAAGCCTTCGTCCCAACCGCATCAGCGGCTTCGACAGTGCGCGGCGCAGCAGCTCCGCCGCCGGCAGGCTTCCGAGCATCACGACGCCGATGGATGACACCGTTTTCATCGCGTCTTCAATCGGCGCGAGATTCGGAATCAGCCGAACATTTGCAATATACTGCGCCGCGCCCGCAGTCAGTCCCAGTATGGACAGCCAGCGCAGCAGCGTCGCGAACGCGGAAAATGCGCGAATGGACTGCTTTGCAAAGAATTTCAGCCCCAGCATCAGCAGGACGGAAAACAGCGCGACCGGCAATGTCTGAACGATCAGCGGCAAAACGCCGATCCCGCTCGCGGCGCCGCCGATCAGCA
>OLPR01001674.1_pt1 | contig 17819 bp, 15 predicted proteins | sample 1672761 | NCBI WGS metagenome assembly OLPR01 (sample SAMEA3136721, study PRJEB25190) | human gut metagenome | biome: human gut; feature: human-associated habitat; material: faeces | place: Austria | collected 2013 | reverse complement strand
GACGCCGGCGCAAAGACGCTCAGCAGCGATCTTGTGCATCTGCACGAAGGCTACGGCGCGGTAATCGGGCATCCAGAAGCCGAAATCACCAAGCTGAATGAGGAACACGGATTTGTGCATATGTCCGGCCTGGAGGTTGGCGATATTATTGAAATTATCCCCAATCACGCATGCGTCATCCCCAATCTTTTCGATCAACTGCCTGCCTATCGAAAGGGCGAATTTGATCATTGGATCAAAATTGACGCGCGCGGCATGAATTATTAATCGGTTATACTTTTATTTTTCAGGGGCTGCAAAACGTATAAACAGCGTTTTACAGCCCCTGATTTTTCTTATGCGGTGTTTTATGCCTGCTTGCGCGGCAGCGGATCCGTCCAGCCGAACGGATCGGGCTCCTTGCCCCACTGCAGGCCGGTCAGGCGATCGTAGAGCATCTGCGAGGTTTCGCCGATTTTGAAATCGTTGATCACATACGGCCTGTCCTTGTAATAGATTTCGCCGATCGGCGAGATTTATTACAAGGACAAGCCCTATGTGATCAACGATTTCAAGATCGGCGAAACCTCGCAGAATCTGTACGATCGACTGACCGGTCTTCAGTGGGGCAGGGAGCCGGATCCGTTCGGATGGGTGGACAAAATCGATTAAGCATTTGCGCTCGAAGCGATTCGGGCGCTTTTTTCAGGCGCGCGTGTTCGAGCGGTTCTATCGCGTGGACAGGAGCCATTCGCGCGCGACCGGCGGCGCGGGACTCGGGCTGGCGATCGTGAAGCACGTGGCACAGATTCATCGTGCACAGGTGAATCTGGAAAGCGCGGCTGGCGAAGGAACGACGGTTTCGGCGAAATTTGTCGGCGCAAAAACGGAGCGGGCATGGACTTGACCGCGGAGATGGGCTGATGTATAATTACTGATATACATCAGCCCGTTTTTATGGAGGGAAAGAAATATGAAAGCATTCATCGAAGCGGCGCTGCCGTGGGTTGTGATGGGGATTTACGTTGCGGTGATTGTGGCACACGGGCGCGGAAAGAATGCGGGCGGTGCGACCGGAATGCTTGCGGGCGGAGGCGTCGGCGCGGCGCTGAGCGCGTGCGCTGGATGGAACATCTGGGCGGGATTGGCTGTCGGCGGGGCGATAGGTCTTTGCTTTGATGGAATTCGGCGAGCACAAACGGATGGGGGTGAGCGGCAATGAGCGAATTTGTGAATCTGAATGCGGAAAATCTGGATTGCGAGCATCTTTGCTGCATCATTCGAAAAAAGCCGCATCCGGGCGTGGACGCGAAGCGGGAATGGCTGCGGGCGCGTTTGTCGGAGGGACACGTATTCAGAAAGCTGAATACGGAGGATTGCGCGTTTATTGAATATGCGCCGCTGGAGACGGCGTGGGTTCCGATGGACGGGGAGAATTTCTTCTATATATATTGCCTGTGGGTGCAGGGCGTGCCGAAGGGCTGCGGCTATGGGCGGCGGCTGATGGAGGATTGCATTGCGGATGCGCAGGAAAAGGGAAAGAGCGGCGTCTGTATGCTGGGGTCGAAAAAGCAGAAGGCGTGGCTTTCGAATCAGGCGTTTGCGGAGAAATTCGGATTTATGCCTGTGGACGAAGCGGGCGAATACGTATTACTGGCGCTGAGCTTTGATGGGACGCAGCCGCGGTTTCGAGAAGGTGCACGGAAGCAGGTGATCGATAAAAAGGGACTTTGCGTATATTACGACGACCAGTGCCCGTTTATTTTTCAGCGGATTGAGAAGCTGCGGGCGTATTGCTCGGAGCACGGCATTCCGGCAAGAATGATTCACATTCAATCGCCGGAAGAAGCGAAGGAAGCGCCGTGTCCGATGAACAACTGGGCGGTGTTCTGGAACGGCGAATTCATGACGGTCAATCAGATCGACGGGGCTTATGTGGAGAAAATAATTAAACGATAGGGCGAGAGAGGGAAGTTTCAGGTTCGCTATTGGATTTTGGGCAATCGGAGAGTGCATTCAAAAAGGATGCGCTCTTTTTTTATTTTGACGAAAATGACGAAACGGATGCTGTATGATGAGTGCGTCGGGAGGAAGGCGACGGAAAGGGGGCTTTGAATGGAGAGTATGGCGACGGCGGACGAGGTGCTTTCGTTTTTGTCCGGCGTGCTGCGCGGCACGGAGAGCGGGTCGACCGCGGCGATGAAGGCGGCGGAGCTGCTCGGAAAGCGGATGGGGCTGTTCGGCGAATGCGAGGACGTGCTGCCTGCGCCGGTGATCTACGACGATATTCCGTCCGAAAGCGGGGAGGCGGGCGAATGAGCGTGCGGCTTTCCGATTTGATTGCGCCGGCGTTTTATGGGGTGCACGCGGATATGAAGGCGTTTGCGCATTCGGAATTCTGGCTTTCCGGCGGGCGCGGATCGGGCAAATCGAGCTTCGTTTCGATCGAAATTCTGCTTTCGATGCTGCGGAATTCCTCGGTGAATGCGATCGTGTATCGCAAGGTGGGCGCGACGCTGCGCGAATCGGTGTACGGGCAGATGGTGTGGGCGATCGAAAAGCTCGGGTTGGAGAGGTATTTCAAATGCCGGCTCGCGCCGCTGGAGCTGGAATACCTGCCGACGGGACAGCGGATTCTGTTCCGCGGGGCGGATGATCCGGGCAAATCCAAATCGATCAAGCTGGCGCGCGGGTGGTTCGGGATTCTCTGGTTCGAGGAGCTCGCCGAATTTTCCGGAATGGAGGCGATTCGGACGATCAAGGCTTCCGTGCTGCGCGGCGGTCGGGCGATTACGATTTACACCTACAATCCGCCCAAAAGCCGGAACAACTGGGTAAACGCCGAGGCGATGAGCATTCGCGCCGATCGCCTGACGCATGAGAGCAGCTATCTGGAAATGCCGGAGGAATGGCTGGGCGAGACGTTTCTTGCAGAAGCGGAGCAGCTGAAGCGAACGAACGAACGCGCATACCGCCATATGTACTTGGGCGAAATCACAGGAACCGGCGGACAGGTGTTTGACAATCTCGCGCTCGGCACGACGCGGGAATCGGGTGGGACAGCGTTTTGCGGGCTGGATTTCGGATTTGCTGCCGATCCGGATGCGTTTATCCGCGCGGAATGGGAGCCGAGGACGCGAAGAATCCGCGTGCTGGACGAATTTTACTCGGTGCGCACGCCGGTGGAAAGGCTGGCGGAGGAAGTGCTGAAAAGGGCGGGCGACGCGGTGGTTCGATGCGACAGCGCGGATCCGAGAATTATTCGCGAGCTGCGCGAGCGCGGTGTGAATGCAATCGCGGTGAAAAAGGGGGCCGGGAGCATCGAAAGCGGCGTTCGCTGGCTTCAGGAGCTGGGCGCGATTGAGATTGATCCGGGCGTTTGTCCGAATGCGGCGCGCGAATTTTCCGGCTATGAATACCGGACGGATTCAAACGGCAATCCGATCGCCGAGCTTCCCGATCGCGACAATCACCTGATTGATGCGCTGCGATATGCGGTCGAACCGCTTTCCGCCCGGCGCAGCGCGGGAACGGTCAGCCGCGCGAAAATTGGATTTTGAATGGAGGGGATTGGATGATTGTAAGACCGAAAGAGGTTTTGGAGGGCGGGCTGAAGGCGTCCGTGCTGGAAACGTGCATCGGCGAATTCCTCATAGGCGCGGAAAAGCGGCGAACGCTGCGCGCGTATTACGATGGAACGCACGAGATCGAAAATCGCCGCCGCGCGTCCGGAATGCCGAACAATCGCCTGAGCCACGGCTTTCCCAGGTATATCTGCACGGTGGCGGCGGGGTATCTGGCGGGCAATCCGGTGGTTTATCAGACGGACGAGCGAAACAGTGCGGCGCTCGAAGCGGTGATCAACTGTTACGAGCGCTGCGCGGTGGACAGCGTGGACGCGGAGCTTGCGCGAATGGCGAGTTTGTACGGCCGAAGCGTGGAACTGGTATTTGCCGACGGAGATTCCATGCCGCGCGTGGCGGCGATCGATCCGGAGACGGCGTTCGTGGTTTACGACGATACGGTGGAGAGCAAGCCGCTGTTCGGCGTGAGAATGCTGCCGCGCCTTCGCGCGGACGGCGTGGAGGACGGGTGGATGACCGAGGTTTACACGGATTCGGAAATCATCGTTCATGCGGCGCGCGGATTCGGGACGGTGGGTTCGATCATTGAGCGGAGAAGGCATTTCTTCGGTGCTGTGCCGATGGTGGAGGTGTGGAACGGAGAGGACGAGAAGGGCGACTTCGAGGGCGTGATTTCGCTGATCGACGCGTATGACCGGCTTCAGTCCGATCGCGTGAACGATAAAGAGCAGTTCGTGGACGCGCTGCTTCTGCTCTCGGGCTGCACGATGGAGAACGACGATCGCGGCAGAACGCCTGGGCAGCAGCTGCGCGAGGACAAGGTGCTGGTGCTGCCGGACGGCGACGCGCGGGCGGAATGGCTGTGCAAGGATTTGAATAAGGCGGATACAGAGGTGCTCCGAAAGGCGCTGGATTCGGATATTCACAAGCTGTCGATGGTGCCCGATCTGTCGGACGAGCATTTCGCGGGCAATGTCAGCGGCGTGGCAATGAAATACAAGCTGCTGGGATTGGAGCAGCTGACGCGCGTGAAGGAGCGGTGGTTCCGCGAAGCGCTGCGCAGCCGGCTTGAACTGTTTTCCGGATTTCTTGCGCTTCGGGGTGAAGCGGAATTGGACGTCGGCGCGGTGAAGATGATATTCACCCGCGCGCTGCCCTCGGAAGAGAGCGAGCGATGAATTTGAATGCCGGAATGCGCGCACGGGGCAAATCAGGCGGGATGACGCGCGAATAACGGGCTCGGCAGGGGCGCGTTTCGGCATGAAAATGGGTGGGAAGCCGGAGAAGGGCGGCTGCGCGGAACAAATCGGGCGCAATGAGCGCGATGGATAGGGAGGTTCGGCGGCGCAGCGTTCAAAACCGGCGGGCGGGACAAAACGACAGCCCGATACGGGCGGAAAGGATGGTTTTATGGAGGAGAAGGAATTGAATGCGGAGCTGATTCAGCTGATCGAGGACAAGGTGCGGGCGCTGATGGCGGAGAAGGATGAAAATCCCGATCGCGCGGAGACGCTCGACGAACGCGAACGCCTGCTGCGCCAGCGCGAGCTGCGCGCGGAGACGATCGAGGCGCTGGCGGAGAAGAAGCTGCCGGCGGAACTGGCGGACGCGATTTCGTATGCGGACGAGGAGACCTGCCATGCCGGACTTCTGGCTGTGGAGCGCGCATTTCGAACGGCGCTTCAGAAGGCGGTGGACGAGCGACTGCGCGGCAATGCGCCGAGCGCGGGCAAGGCAGCGGATCCCGAGACGATGGACGATCGCGATTACTATCGCATGAAGATCGGAATGTAAGAAAATTAGGAGGAATGTGAATATGGCGAATTCTTTTGTTACCCTGAAGACGATTGCGCGCCAGTCACTGCCGCGGCTGATCGACAATCTGGTGTTCCCCAATCTGGTGTACCGCGATTTTTCCGAGGAAATGCACGATGTGGGCGATACGGTGCGCGTGCGCCGTCCGACCACGTTTACCGCGGAGGAATTCAATGCCGAAAGCGGTGTGAATTATCAGGATATGAACGACGATGTGGTTGACGTGACGCTCGATCATCTCGCGACTGTGGATGCGCGCGCTTCTGCGATTGAAACGGCGACGTGCATCGACGATCTGAACCGTGCGTTCGTGGAACCGGCGGCTGCGGCGCTTGCCGAGAAGATCAATCGCGACGGTCTGAAGCTGTACGCCGATATTCCGTATGCGACCGGCGCTGCCGGAACCACGCCGGGCACGCTTGCCGATCTTTCGGATGTGCGCCGTATGCTGAATGAAAACCGTGCGCCGCAGATCGGCAGGGTGGCGGTATGGGACACCGAAGCGGACGCGAAGCTGACGCAGCTGCCGGCAATTGTGAACGCTGAAAAGTCTGGCTCGACGCTCGCGCTGCGCGAGGGCTCGCTCGGCCGCGTGTACGGCATCGATCATTATATGTCCCAGAGCGTGGTCAAGCACGCGACGGGCATTATGCGAATGCACGAGCGATGGGTGCAATGCGATTGGATGGGGAGACGGCGGTCTGGTCGGACGTTTCAATGGAATGGCTGGAGAAATGAAGACGGCGGGGGAAACACATTCATGGCGGCGTGTTATTTTCATTTGAGCTGCAAACGGCTGGGGCTGAATTGATGCGCGCGGTTGAAAAGTACCGCCAGTGCTGGGCACGGCCATTTTCATTTAAGCTGTGGACAATCGGGGCTGAATTGGAGGGGTGCGGATGAATGAATCGATGCGCGCGGATTTGCGCGCAATTGGGGTAACGGGAGAAATCGTGTTTCCGACGGGCGCTTCGGCAGAATTGGACGAGATCATTTCCGTTCGGATTGAGGAGGGTACGGACGGCGCGCTGCTGCCGGGCTCGGTGCTTTCGGCGCGATATTCCGTTGCGCTGGCAAATGATTCGGGGCAATGGCGCGAGGGCGGCTCTGTACGCGGAACAAAACCGATCGTCGGGTCGACGGTAAGGCTGTTTTTGAATACGCTGCCGATGGGCGTTTTTAAGGTGGATTCGGTGAGTGCGCAGGAGCGATCGGGGCGCGCGGTGCTTTCGGGGTGCGATTCGATTGCTTCGGAGCTTGGCGGGGCGTTTAAGGATTTACTGACCTATCCCAGCACGCTTCAGGCGATATGGGCGCATTTTCTGGGACAGACGCGGTATGTGTTTTCCGGTGCGATTCCGAACGGTGATGCGATCATCGATTCCGCGCCCGATTGGGGCGGCACGTCGCTTCGGCGTGTGGCGGGGTTGATTGCGCAGGCAGCGGGGTGTTTTGTGCGGGTGAATCGGTCGGGCGCGCTGGAAATGGTGAAGTGCGCGGGCGAATCGGTGGGAATGCTGACGGCGGACGATTATTTTTCGCTGGACGACGGGTTTGATTCGTTCGGACCGGTTCGGGCGGTTTCGATCGCTCCGACTGGCACGGAGGAGGCGGCGCGCTATGGCGGCGAGACGGGCGAAGCGCTTGAAATTGAGGGCAATCCGCTGTTTATCGGCGGTGCGGCGCATTTGGATGTGCTTTGCGAGGGGCTGCTTACCCAGATTCAGGGGCTTGAATGGACGCGCGCGGCGTTTGTATGGCGCGGCGATCCGGCGCTGGAGGTCGGAATGCGCGTTTCGGTTCGCGACAGCTATGGATCGAGCCGCGAATGCGTGATCACGCGGCAGACATTGACGTTTGACGGCGGATTTTCTTCGGCGGTGGAATGCGCGATTCCGGAGATCGATTTAAGCGGCGTGCCGCGCGCGATTACGCCGGAGGGCGGTTTGAATGCCGATCGGCTGATCGGCGCGGTGGACGGAGGACTTTTGCGCGCGGGCTCGGTGGTTGCGCGAGCGCTGGCGGCGGGCTCTGTTACGGCGGAGAAGCTCGCAGTGGGCGCAGTGAGTGCGGATTCAATTCAGGCGAGTGCGATTACCGCGGATAAAATCGCGTCCGGCGCGCTGACGGCAGAAGAAATTCGCGCGCTGACGGCGCATCTCAGCGAGGTGGCTTCGGGAAAAATTACGACCGATGCGCTGTACGCCGCACTGGTGCGGGTGCAGGCGCTGGCGGCGAACGAGATTACCGCCGATACGATTCAGACGGACGAGCTTGCGGCGGCGCTGGGCAAATTCGTATCGCTCTATGCGGGAACGGGCGAGTTTGATTTGGCGGCGATTGAGAATCTGCTCTCGAGCGCGCTGGTTCTGAAATCGGGCGTGGCGGACAGCATGATGATTGCGAATCTGGCGGTGACGAGCGCCAATCTTCTGAACGCGACGATCGACAAGCTGGTTCTGAAGGGCGCGGACGGGAAGTATTACCGCGTGTTTGTGGGCTCGGACGGCGCGATTCATACCGAAGAGGTTACTGTGACGGACGGCGAGATTGAAGCGGGCGAAACGGAGGAAGGCAGACAGATTGTTGCAACGAGCGCGAACATCGGCGATTTGAACGCGACGACGATCAAGGCTTCCGAAGCGATCATCGGGACGATCGTGACCGATTCGCTTGCTGCGGGCAAAATTACCGCCAACGACGCGCTGATTGCGTCGCTGACCGCGCCGATCATTTACACTGCCGCGATTCAGGCGCTCGGAAATTCGCTCGATCTTTCGGCAAATGAGTCGATCAAGCTGACCGTTCAGGGCGTGCGCGACGACATCGACGAGGTGTCCGGCGCGGCGGAAACGGCGCTCGGTCTGGCTGAATCGGCGCAGGACGCGGCGAACGGCGCTCGAACCGAAGCGGCGAACGCGCAGGTTTCGGCGGATGAAGCGAACGAGACGGCGGCTGCGATTCAGACTGAGCTGGAACTTACGAAAAGCGGATTGTCGGTCGTTCAGAACGAAACCATTCCGGGGCTTGACGGCAGGGTCAAAACGCTCGAATCCGGCGTGCATATTTCCGGCGCGGAGATCGGGATTTACACAAATCAATCGCCTTATCGCAATACGATCACCAACTCGGGGTGGACGATTTCTGAAAACGGGAATGCGATCATCGAATGCGCCGAGACGAAGCTGACCGCGCCGCGCGTTCAGGTGACGGACGCGTTCATCATTGGCGGGGTCGCATGGAAATCGGATGCGAACGGGCACGTGCGGCTTTTGAAATACGGGAGGTAAGATTTATGGCGACGATCACATTGACCCCAACCGCCTGTACGTCCGCTGAAGGCTGGGTGGTTCTGTACAATTACCTGACGACGAACAGCTCCTATTATCCGCGGCAGTTCATATTCACCTATCCGGCAAACGCCGTTCTCGGCGGGGCGGGCGTGAACATCACGAAGGTGACGATTCACGGCTATGTTCGCAATTCGAATTCTGCGATCAAGCGTTTGCGTCTCGGATTCAGACCTTCCGATACGAGCGGCGCGGCGGAATGGGCTTCGATCGGGAACGAGAGTGTGCTCGATCAGACGTTTACGGCGATCGAAGGGCATTCGGGAAGCGGATTTTCTTACGCGGAGATTGCCCGAGAATTCGGCGGCAACAGCATTATCGCCAAATGGATTGGACAGCAGTTCAGCGCCGGTCAGCCGATTTATCTGGGCGTAATTCAGCCCGACAGCGGTCGATCGATCGGCGTGGACGTGACGCTTTCGAGATGGACGATCGAGGTTGAATACGAGCTGCTCGGGAATATTCCGACGGTGGACAAGACGACGATGAATCTGGGCGAAACCGTTACGGTGACGATCAATCGGATCATTGCGGACAGCACCACATCCCTGACCTATAAAATCGGGGACACGATATTGAAAACGATCGACCTTGAAACGGGGACGACGGACAGCTATAAGGCGCTCGCCACGGTAGGCGGTAATTTTCCGAACGCATCGACGGGCACGCTCGTAATCGAAGCGACCACCTCCAAGGATGGAACGACCTACGGCGTGATCACAACGACCGTCGTTTTAACGATTCCGGAAAACGGCGCACCGGTGCTGAATTGCGGAGTTGGGCAGGTTTGGGGCAGTGACGTTCCGAGTTCTGCGAAATTGTCCGCATTCGTGCAATCCCGAACGGGTGCGGTTTTGAACGGGCAGTTCATCGCCCAATACGGAGCGTCCACGGTGAAGCTTGTGTTTGAGATCGAAGGCGTAAAGTACGAAAAGGATATGGCGGGATTGCCCCAGACCTCCATTTCCGGGCCGTCGGCGATTACCGGGTCGGGCACGATTCCATGGAGCGCGACGCTTACGGATTCGCGAGGGCTGAGCACGACGCGCACCGGCAGCATCACGGTTCTCCCCTACTCAGCGCCGAAGATACAGTCGTTTTCGGTTTCGAGAGCGGACGAGAATGGAAAGACAATCATTGCCGGAACGTATGCTTACATTTCCCTACAGGCGAGCGTGTCCAGTCTGGTCGTGTCAAACGTTGAAAAGAATGCGCTTTCATTCCATGTGGAGTACAAAAAAGCGGATGAAACGGACTGGATGGTTTGCGATACGGTAACGGGTTCAGGCGTTTCCGGAACGTTCAGCGGGCTTTTGATGAAGAACGGCGCTGCGATTTCCGATTTTGACGATCTGTCGGGCTATTCCTTCCGTGCGGTGGTTTCGGATATTTACGGAAGCTCGGCGGCGCAGGACGAGATGCCGACGAAGGAACAGATTTGGGACATCGATGAATCGACCGGCAATATGGGCTTCGGCGGTGATGCGCCTTTGAGCACGGAGGATGCGGGCTATCGATTTTACAAATTTGCGGATTTTGCGGGCGGCTACAAGAAGTATTCCGCCGAAGAGGTAAATACCGGAAACGTCTGGCTGGATGGTAAGCCGATTTACCGCGCGTGCGTTTCGACGAAGACAAGCCTTTCGAACGCAATCGGGACGGTTGCGACGCTGCCGAGCGCCGTGCAGACGCCGATCAGTCTGAATGCGTTTGTGAAATTCCCAGGCGACGGCGGCTGGAGAAGCGTGCCGACCTCGTATCACGGGAGCCTGAACTGGAGCGTGCTGGTCTATATTGCCGGAAACGAAGTGAATATGGGCTTCGGCTCCGCGTGGGCGGGCGAGAAGCAGGCGGTTGTGATTGCCGAATACACGAAGGAGGAATGAATTTGGCGGAGGCTAATGCGCTGATTGCCGTGGCGAGAAGCCAGATCGGTTATCTGGAGAAGAAATCGAACGCGAAGCTGGAGGAATTTACGGCGAACGCGGGGAACAAAAATTTCACGAAATACAATCGCGATTACATTGCATGGTGCGGCTCGGGCGCGATCGATATGCAGTGGTGTGCGGCGTTTGTGTCGTGGTGCTTCGTGAAGGCGTACGGGCTGGATACGGCGAAAAAGCTGCTGTGCGGCGGACTGCATCGGTACACGCCGACCGGCGCGGAGCGATTCAAAAGGGCGAATCGCTACATTCGCCGCGGACAAGGTCAGCCGCGGACGGGCGACGTGGTCTATTTCTATTCAAAGGCGAAGGGGAGAATCGGTCATGTCGGGATTGTGGTTTCGGCGGATCAGAAATACGTGGTTACGATCGAAGGCAATACGACCGGTGCGAACAGGCTGATCACGAACGGCGGAGGGGTTTGCGAGAAGAAGTACAAGCTGACCAGCACATACATCGACGGCTATGGCCGTCCTGATTACTCATGCGCGCTGATGCGCGGTTCCGCGGGCGAGGACGTGCGCGCGCTTCAGAAGAATCTGAATGCGCTCGGCTATGAATGCGAGGCGGACGGCGTGTTCGGCACGGAGACGGAGCGCGCGCTCAAGGCGTTTCAGGCGGACTGCGCGCTGGAATGCGACGGCGTATTCGGCGAAAAGACGCGTGCGTCGATGCTGGAGCGGCTGGGAAGCGTCGTCGTAACGGGTGATTCCGTGTGGCTGTGGGATGCGCCGCCGGCGTTCGGGGGAAAGAAGGCGAAGATCGTTCATAAGGGCGATCGGTTTTCGGCAATCGCTGAATATATGCCGGTTTCAGAGGGCGAGACAGTTTTCTGGATTCGGCGGAAATACGCAAAGGAGGGTTAGAATATGCTGGAAACGATTACGGCGGTTGCGGTCGCGGCGCTGGCTTCGTCCGGCTTCTGGGCGTTTTTGCAGAAGCACGGCGAAAAGAAGGACGTTCGGACGCGGATGCTGCTCGGACTTGCGCACGATCGGATTCTGTCGCTTGGAATGCTGTACGTCGCGAGGGGCTACGTCACGCGCGCGGAATACGAGAATTTGAACGAATATCTGTTTCAGCCGTACCATAAGCTCGGAGGGAACGGCACTGCCGAGCGAATCATGAAGGAAGTGGAGCGACTGCCGCTCCGGGAAAGGAAGGATTCAATATGCTGAGCAATCGAACGTATGACATTCTGAAATGGGTCGCACTGGTGTTCCTGCCTGCGCTGGGCACGCTGTATTTCGCGCTGGCTGGCATTTGGAATTTCCCGTACGGCGAACAGATCGTGGGCACGATCACGGCGATCGACACGTTTCTGGGCGTGCTTCTGGGCGTAAGCAGTATGAAATACGATTCCGAAAGCTGATTGCTTGACACGGGGGCGGGCGGATGTTATAGTAGTAGAAAAAAGTTTTCCCCCGACCTTTTGCGGGGCTTTACCGAGGTTTGCATGAAGAATTTGACAGATCGCGAGCTGGCGTGGGCGATTGCCGAGGACGTTGCCGCGGCGGGTGGGCGCGTATATTTCGTGGGCGGAATTGTGCGCGACGAAATGATGGGCGTTCAGAGCAAGGACGTGGACGTGGAGGTTTACGGCGTTTCACCCGCGCGGCTGCGCGAGATCCTTTCACGGCATGGAACGGTGCTGGACAAGGGCGCGAGCTTCGGCGTGCTCGGGCTGCGTGGAAGCGATCTGGACATTGCGATGCCGCGATTGGAGAGGCGAACCGGCGCGCTGCACACGGATTTCGACGTGTCGGTCAATCCATTTATGTCGCCGCGCGAGGCGAGTATGCGCCGAGATTTTACGATCAACGCGATGATGCAGGACGTTTTAAGCGGCGAAATCGTGGATTGCTGGGGCGGCAGGGAGGATTTGAAGCGAAGAATCATTCGCTGCGTAAGCGAAAAAACGTTTCCGGAGGATGCGCTGCGCGTATTCCGGGCGGCGCAGTTTTCGGCGCGGTTTCGGGCGGAAATTGAATCAGAAACGCTTGAATTGTGCAGAGAGATCGATGTGTCCTGTGTGACGCACGAGCGCGTGTTCGAGGAAATGAGCAAGGCGCTTCTCAAGGCGGACGAGCCGTCGATCTTCTTTCGCGCATTGCGGCGGATGAATCATTTGAAGGAATTCTTTCCGGAGCTTCAGGCGTGCATCGGCGTTCCGCAGAGTCCGAAACATCATCCCGAGGGCGACGTGTTTGAGCATACGATGCTGGTGATCGACTGCGCGGCGAAGCTTCGGGCGCGCGCGGTGAATCCGCTGGGATTCATGCTGTCGGCGCTGTTTCACGATCTGGGCAAAGTGGTTGCGACGGAGATTCACGAGGACGGCAGGATTACGGCTTACGGTCATGAGGTGCTTGGGCTGGATACGGTCAGGACGCAGATGCTGCGGCTGACGAACAATCAGAAGCTCATTCGCTATGTCCTGAATCTGACGGAGCTGCATATGCGGCCGAACAAGCTGGCGGAATGCCGGTCGAAGAAGAAAAAGACGCGCGATCTGTTCGATCGGTGCATTTGCCCGGAGGATCTGATTCTGATTGCGCGCGCGGATGCGTCCGGCAAGCTCGATAAGCCATATCCGGATGAAAACGAGGTTTTCTTGCGCGAACGGCTGACAGATTACCGCGCGGTCGTGGCTCGGCCGATGGTCGGCGGAGATGATCTGATTCGCGCAGGCGTAAAGCCCGGCGTTCAGATGAAGGACATGATCGCCCGCGCACGTCAGCTGCATTTTTCCGGTATCGAGAAGAAGAATGCGCTGAAAATGGTGCTGGGAGAATATGGATATGACGGGAATTATTTGCGCAATCAATCAAAATGAATATTTAATTGCATAAACGGTTGGGGCAAATTGTGCTGAACGATTGCCTTAACCGTTATTTTTTTGTGAAACATGGAAAATTCGGGCAAATGGGACGAAACAGGGGGCTTGACATCGCGAAAAGGCTATGCTAAAATAATACACTGCGTTAGTATGGACGATAATTCGCTTTTCTGCTGCAAACGCCGAAAAAACCGCGTTTTGATCGGGAAATGTTGCAGAATTTAACGTAAATCGGATGCGGTTCATCCAAATTTTACGGCGGGTTTCGTGCCTTTCTGCCGCGGGATTCATGCGGCGGTTTCGAGTATGAAGACAGGGGTGATTGAAGGTATGGTTCATCCGGTGCAAATGGGCAAGCGCACGCGAATGAGTTTTGCCCGCATTGAAGAGGCGCTGGCGGTACCCGATCTGATTGAGGTTCAGAAGAACTCCTACCGGAGTTTCCTGAAGGACGGCTTGCGCGAAGCGCTGGCGGATGCGTCTCCGATCGAGGACTACAGCAAGACGATGTACCTTGAATTCGTGGATTATTCGCTGGACGAGGAGCCGAAATACACGGTTGAAAAGTGCAAGGAGCGCGACACGACATTCGCTGCGCCGCTGTACGTGACTGTTCGGCTGACGAACCGCGAGACGCACGAAGTGAAGGAATCCAAGGTCTTCATGGGCGATTTCCCGCTGATGACCGAGCACGGCACTTTCATTATCAACGGTGCGGAGCGCGTTGTCGTTTCGCAGCTGGTGCGTTCGCCGGGCGTTTACTATTCCAAGGCGATTGACAAGACCGGCATGGCGTTGTATTCGTCGCAGATGATTCCGAATCGCGGCGCGTGGATCGAGTATGAAACCGATACCAACGGCGTCGTGTTCGCGCGCATCGACCGCGCGAGAAAGCTGCCGGTGACGGTGCTGCTGCGCGCGATGGACGTTCAGACCGACGACGAGATTTACGAGAAGTTCGGCGCGGACGAGCGCGTGAAGGAAACGATCAAGCGCGACGCCGAGCAGGTAAAGGACAACGGCGAACCACGTTTCCTGAATCGCCGAGATCAGGCGCTGGTGGAGATTTACGCAAAGCTCCGTCCGGGCGAGCCTTTGAGCGTTGAGAGCGCGACGAACATGGTCGAGGGTCTGTTCTTCGATCCGAAGAGATATGACCTCGCGTATGTCGGCCGCTATAAGTATAATAAGAAGCTTGCGCTTTCTTTGAGAATTGCGGGTCGCGTTGCGGCGGAAGACGTCGTGCATCCCTATACCGGCGAAGTGCTGGCGGAAGAGGGCAAGGAAATCTCCCGCGAACAGGCGGAAGCGATCCAGAATGCCGGCGTGAACGAAGTGATGGTGGAAACCGATGGCGAGCCGTTCCGCGTAATCGGCAACAACTTCGGCTTTATCAAGCCGTTCCTCGCGGGCTACGATCCGGAGCTGCTCGCGCAGTACGACGAGAGCTGCGTCTCCTTCCACGAGCGCGTGCATCTGCCGAGTCTGGTGGCGGCGCTGGAAAGCGTGAAGAACGACGGCGTTCCGCTGAATCAGGCGCTGCGCGAGGCGAGCAAGACGCTCGTTCCGAAGCACGTTCTGAGAGACGATATCATTTCCTCCGTGTCGTATCAGTTCGGCCTGTTCTACGGAATCGGCGAATGCGACGACATTGACCATCTGGGCAATCGCCGCCTGCGCAGCGTGGGCGAGCTTTTGCAGAACCAGATCCGTGTGGGCCTGTCCCGTCTGGAGCGCACCGTGCGCGAACGCATGGCGACGCAGGATCCGGAGAAGGTAAAGCCCCAGGATCTGATCAACATTCGCCCCGTGTCCGCGACAATCAAGGAGTTCTTCGGATCTTCTCAGCTGTCGCAGTTCATGGATCAGCCAAACCCGCTGGCGGAGCTGACGCATAAGCGCCGTCTGTCCGCGCTGGGCCCGGGCGGTCTGAATCGCGAGCGCGCGTCGTTCGCCGTTCGAGACGTTCATTATTCGCATTATTCCCGCATCTGCCCGATCGAGACGCCTGAAGGCCCGAACATCGGTCTGATCGGTTCGCTGGCGACCTATGCGCGCATCAACGAATATGGATTCATCGAAGCGCCGTATCGCCGCATCGACAAGGAAACCGGCTGCATCACCGACGAGATCGACTACATGACCGCCGATGAAGAGGACCAGTACATCATCGCGCAGGCGAACGAGCCGCTGACCGAGGACAAGCATTTCCTCCATGATCGCGTAACCGTGCGCCGCCGCGAGGAAATCATCGAAGTGGAAGCCGGCAAGGTCGATTATATCGACGTTTCGCCGCGTCAGCTGATTTCCGTTGCGACCGGTATGATTCCGTTCCTCGAGAATGACGACGCGAACCGCGCGCTGATGGGTTCGAACATGCAGCGCCAGGCGGTTCCGCTGCTGGTTCCCGAAGCGCCGATCGTCGGCACAGGCATTGAATACAAAGCCGCGTGCGATTCCGGTGTCGTGCTGCTTGCGCGCGAGGACGGCGTGGTCAAGCGCGTTGCGGCGGATGAGATCGTCATTCGCGATAACGACGGCAAGGATCATACCTATCACCTTCAGAAGTTCGCGCGTTCCAACCAGGGCACGTGCATCAACCAGCATCCGATCGTTTCGGAAGGCGAAGTCGTTCGCGCGCGCCAGCCGATCGCGGACGGCCCGTCGACGGATCAGGGGGAAATTTCGCTCGGCCGCAATGCGCTGATCGGATTCATGACCTGGGAAGGCTACAATTACGAGGACGCGGTTCTGCTGTCCGAGCGCCTCGTGAAGGAAGATATGTACACCTCGATTCATATCGAGGAATACGAGTCCGAAGCGCGCGATACGAAGCTTGGGCCGGAGGAAATCACCCGTGATATTCCCGGTAATTCCGACGATACGCTGCGTGATCTGGACGAGCGCGGCATCATCCGCATCGGCGCGGAGGTTCGCGCAAACGACATTCTGGTCGGCAAGGTCACACCGAAGGGCGAAACCGAACTGACGGCGGAAGAACGCCTGCTGCGCGCGATCTTCGGCGACAAGGCGCGCGAGGTACGCGATACTTCGCTGCGCGTGCCGCACGGCGAGTTCGGCATCATCGTGGACGTGAAGATTTTTACCCGCGAGAACCGCGACGAGCTGTCCCCGGGCGTAAATCAGATGGTTCGCGTGTACATTGCGCAGAAGAGAAAGATTCAGGTCGGCGACAAAATGGCAGGCCGCCACGGCAACAAGGGCGTTGTGTCCCGCGTGCTGCCGGAAGAGGATATGCCGTTCCTCGCGGACGGCACGCCGCTGGATATCGTTCTGAATCCGCTGGGCGTTCCGTCTCGAATGAATATCGGTCAGGTTTTGGAAGTCCATCTGGGCCTGGCGGCAAAGGCGCTCGGCTGGAGAGTTGCGACGCCCTGCTTCGACGGCGCGCGCGACGAGGACATCATCGAGATGCTCGAAATGGCGGCGAAGAAGGAAGACGGCCCGCTCTACGACGAGAAGGGCAAGCCGACCATTCAGTTCAGCAAGATTGGCATCAATCCGACCGGCAAGCTTTGGCTGTACGATGGTCGTACCGGCGACAGGTTCGATAATCCGGTTACCGTCGGCTATATGTATTACCTCAAGCTGCATCACCTGGTCGACGATAAGATTCACGCGCGTTCGACCGGTCCGTACAGCCTGATTACGCAGCAGCCGCTCGGCGGCAAGGCGCAGTTCGGCGGCCAGCGCTTTGGCGAAATGGAGGTCTGGGCGCTGGAGGCTTACGGCGCGGCGTATACGCTGCAGGAGCTGCTGACCGTCAAGTCGGACGACGTCAAGGGCAGGGTGCGCACCTACGAGGCCATCGTCAAGGGACGCAACATCCCCACGCCGGGCGTGCCCGCGGCGTTCAAGGTGCTCGTGAAGGAATTGCAGTCGCTGGGTCTGGACGTGGTCGTGCGCGATAAGGACGACCAGCCCATCAACCTGCGCGACTATACGGAGGACGATGACCGCGAGGACGACCGTATGTCCGAGTCCGAGCTGGGCGTGAACGTCCTCGACACCGACGACGTGATGTATGACGACGAGGAGGGCGTCGTGTCCGACGCGGACGACGACGATGAAGACGAGTCGGTCTTTGACGACGACGAATTCCTGGCCGACGAGGAAGAGTGAAGGGGAGGACAGAACACGAATGGAAAATATGGAATTTGAGTCCATACAGATCGGTCTTGCATCGCCCGATATGATCCGGTCGTGGTCCTACGGCGAAGTCAAAAAGCCGGAGACGATCAACTACCGCACGCTCAAGCCCGAGCGCGACGGCCTGTTCTGCGAGCGC
>OLPR01001672.1_pt1 | contig 17827 bp, 15 predicted proteins | sample 1672761 | NCBI WGS metagenome assembly OLPR01 (sample SAMEA3136721, study PRJEB25190) | human gut metagenome | biome: human gut; feature: human-associated habitat; material: faeces | place: Austria | collected 2013 | reverse complement strand
AGTCATCATTGCCTTCTATTACCTTGTTTTGATAGGTACGGGGTTTTACCTCATTCCCACAATTCCCATAAGATTTCCGCCCAGAGTCACTGCAACCAGTACCCAGATTGCCGGCAGTCCCACAGAGTTTCCAACTACGTGAGGATAGATCAGATTTCCCTCAATCTGCTGCAGGATCAAGAACAATATAAGAAATGCCAAAGCTTTCAGAGGACTTACCATCAAAATCAGGAAAAATCCCACCCAGCATCCAATAATTCCGCCAAACACAGGAATCAGCGCCGTAAAACTGATCAGCACTCCGATCAGCATTGCATATGGAAATCTTCCGATCGTCATGGAAACAAAGAACATGCTTCCCAGGATCACCGCCTCTATGCACTGCCCGGTAATAAAGCTTGAAAACACCTTACTTGCCAGTGTACAAACATGTCCCAGATATTCCACTGTTTTCACAGGTAAGATCGCATAAGCCGCTTTCAGGACCTGCCTGCCCAGCTTCTCTTTCTGAAGGAGCACATAACAGGAAAACACAAAACCAATTGCAAAATTCATAGCCATACTCACCAGTCCCATAGTCACGGTAATAGTGGAGGATACCAGATTGTCCGCCCCACTTCTCAAAACGCTCACAATAGAATCAATAATTTTCTGCGGATCAATTTCTATGGTAGATGCCCATTTCACAATTTCAGAATCACTCTGGAAGGTATCTGTCAGCCATTTCTGAACTAACGGAATATCTTCTTCCACCTTTTTCACAACATTTACCAGAGTTCTTCCAAGCTCCGGTGCCACAATCAGTACTACAACGAGAATCGCCAGCACCACCAGAACAATGGAAAAGATCAGGCTCACCGGTCTTGCAAATTTTGCTGCTGCACGTCCCCTCCTGTTTTCTTTTTCCTTTGCTTTTCCAAAAACATGCCGCTCAATAAATGCCATAGGTACATTCAGCACAAACGCCATAGCTCCACCCAACACAAATGGCAGAAGAAGTCCCCACACAATTTTCACATACTTCAGCACCACATCCAGATTCTGCACTCCCAGATACAGAAGCACTGAAAAAGCGATCAGCCACCTTATCTTTTTCATATTTTCCTTATTTAGTTCCACTATTTTCAACCTCCTCCTTTCTTTCTCAGTACACTTTTGTTCTGCATATCTTACCACAAAATCCACTTTTTGACCAGTTATCCCTTTCTTTTTCCCACCTCTTTTAATTCAACGTGTTACTGTTCCCTCCGTGACCAGTAACACGCTTCGCGATGCAAAAGAATCATGCTTTACATGATTTCGCGCCGCAATTCTCTGGTTTTCTGTGAACTTTATTGACACTTTTCCACGTTAACGCTATAATATTGATTAAATATCGTTTGCTCTAGAGCGTGTTTGAAAAAGGCTTTCTGCAAGATGTGCGTCACAACTTGTGGAAGATTTTTTTATAATTATATTGTGGGTTTTTCCCCGGCGAAAAGGAGGTATCTTCACTAAATGAAACAGATATCAGGCAATAAGCTGCTGGTAAAAGCACTGAAAGAAGAAGGTGTTGAGTACGTTTTCGGTTATCCCGGAGCATGTACCATTGATATCAGCGATGAATTATACAAACAGGATGATGTCACCGTAATCCTTCCACGTCACGAGCAGGCACTGGTTCACGCAGCCGATGCTTACGCACGTACCACTGGAAAAGTTGGCGTATGTCTTGTAACAAGCGGTCCTGGTGCTACCAACCTTGTCACAGGCCTTGCTACAGCCAATTACGACAGCGTTCCTCTGGTGTGCTTCACCGGTCAGGTAGCACGTCATCTGATTGGAAACGATGCATTCCAGGAAGTTGATATTGTAGGAATTACCCGCAGTATTACCAAGTATGGAGTCACTGTACGCAACCGTGAAGATCTTGGACGTATCATCAAGGAAGCCTTCTATATTGCACGTACCGGACGCCCTGGACCGGTTCTCATTGACCTGCCCAAGGATGTAATGGCTGAACTGGGCAGTGCAGAATATCCAAAGAGCGTAAATATCCGCGGCTACAAGCCAAACACCAGTGTCCACATCGGACAGCTGAAACGTGCGATCAAAACACTTTCCAAGGCAAAGAAGCCTCTCTTCCTGGCAGGCGGCGGAATCAATATTTCCCATGCCAATAAGGTATTCCAGGAAGTAGTGGAAAAGACCGGTGTTCCGGTTGTAACTACTATTATGGGACGAGGTGCAATTCCTACCAACCATCCGCTTTTTATCGGAAACCTTGGCATGCACGGTGCCTATGCAGCCAATATGGCTGTAAGCAACTGTGACGTACTTTTTTCCATTGGAACACGTTTTAACGACCGAATCACAGGAAAGCTTCATGAATTTGCCCCTAATGCCCAGATTATCCATATTGACATTGACACGGCCTCTATTTCCAGAAACATCCAGGTAGATATTCCAATCGTTGCAGATGCAAAAGATGCCCTTGCAAAAATGTCCGAATACGTTTCCGACTATGCCAGCAAAAAATGGAACAGTGAGATAAACAGCTGGAAGCAGGAACATCCTCTTGTAATGCGTCCAAATGACAGATTAAGTCCGGTTGACATCATTAACCAGATCAACTGCCAGTTTGAAGAAGCCATCATTGTCACGGATGTCGGACAACACCAGATGCTGGTTTCCCAGTATGCTGAGATCACACCAGGCAAGCAGCTTGTTATGTCCGGGGGCCTTGGTACCATGGGATACGGTTTTCCTGGTGGTGTAGGAGCAAAGATCGGTAATCTGGACAAACCGGTTATCGTTATTTCCGGCGACGGTGGAATGCAGATGAATATTCAGGAATTTGCCACAGCTGTTCTGGAAGAGCTCCCACTGATTCTTTGTGTATTTAATAACGAATATCTTGGTATGGTTCGTCAGTGGCAGAAGCTTTTCTATGGCAAACGCTACAGCATGACCAATCTTCGCTCCGGTGCCCTTTCCCGCCGTACAAATGGCGAGGAATACCCGAAATATACACCGGATTTTGTAAAGCTGGCAGAAAGCTACGGTGCCAAAGGGATCCGGGTTTTCAATAAAAATGAGGTTGCCGCAGCCTTTGAAGAAGCAAAGAAAAATACCAAAGTTCCGACCCTGATCGAGTTCATCATTGATCCTGAAGAAATGGTTTATCCGATGGTAAAGCCTGGCGGAACACTGGAAGATTTAATTATGGATTGTTAATTAACAGGAGGTTTATCCAATGGCAGATAAAGGCATGAAAAAAAGATGGATTTCCCTCTACGTAGAAAACCAGGTAGGTGTTCTGTCCAAGATTTCCGGACTTTTCTCCGGCAAAAGCTATAACCTGGACAGCCTCACCGTTGGTACTACAGAGGATCCTACCGTTTCCCGAATGACCATCGGAACTGTAAGCGACGATGAAACGTTCGAACAGATCAAGAAACAGCTGAACCGAATGGTAGAAGTCATCAAAGTTATTGATTTCACCAATATGTTCGTCCGCATGAAAGAGATTCTTTACATCAAGGTTTTTAACTGCTCTTCTGAGGACAAAGTTGAATTATTCCAGATTGCTGAGACTTTCAAAGCCAGAGTCATTGATTACGGTAAAGACAGCCTGCTTCTGGAATTCGTACAGACAGCGACCAAAAATGATGCAGTTGTCAAACTGATCAAAGAAGAATTCGGCCGCATCGAAGTAGTCCGAGGTGGAAGTGTAGGAATTGAATCCATCAGCATGATGGAAAGATAATTTAAACGATGATGCCCCTCCTGTTAAAGGAGGGCATTTTTGTAAATTTTACGAGGGGATAATCCATTATGAAAAAACAACAAATACCATTAAAAAATTCACTGATTCTCCTTTTGACAGCAACGATCTGGGGAATCGCCTTTGTAGCACAAAGTGAGGGCGGTGAAGCTGTCGGCCCTCTCACTTTCAATGCCACAAGAAACATTATCGGTTCTCTGGTGCTGATCCCGGTTATTTTACTGCTCAATAAAATAAATCCACAGAGCAATTCAGCTGATTTCACAGAATCCGACAGACAGCCAATGGCATCCAGCGGTTCAAATCCATTTTCCCGCAACAAAACCTTAATTGCCGGCGGCATAATCTGCGGTATCTGCCTGTGTCTTGCTTCCAACTTCCAACAGTTTGGTATCCAGTACACCTCCGTTGGAAAAGCAGGTTTTCTCACTGCATGCTACATTATCATCGTCCCGATCCTTGGACTTTTTATGAAAAAGAAATGCAGTCCTTTTATCTGGGTTGCGGTTGTAATGGCACTGATTGGTCTCTATCTGCTTTGCATCACAGACGGCTTTTCCATTGGAAAGGGAGACTTTCTGGTCCTGATCTGTGCTTTCCTGTTTTCCCTGCACATTCTGGTCATTGATTACTTTTCACCAAAGACAGATGGAGTAAAAATGTCTTGCATCCAGTTTCTGGTCTGCGGAATCCTCACTGCTATCCCAGCCATAATTCTGGAGCATCCCAATCTTTCTTCATTCAGTGGTGCCTGGGGCGCTACTCTCTATGCCGGCGTTATGTCCTGCGGTGTCGCCTACACCCTCCAGATCGTGGGCCAGAAAAATATGAACCCAACCGTAGCCTCCCTGATTCTCAGTCTGGAATCCTGCATCTCTGTCCTCGCCGGCTGGATTATCTTAGGACAGAAATTAAGCACCCGGGAAATCATCGGTTGTGTGGTAATGTTCGGGGCTATCGTTCTTGCCCAGTTGCCGCAGAAAGAAACTGCCAGTGAAAAATAACGCGCTCTAGAGCCTGTTTGAAAAATTCTTGCAGAAAGCCTTTTTCAAACACGCTCTAAATCTTCCAAAACCAAAAGTAAGAGGTAACGCTTGAACCTTCCAAACGTTACCTCTTACTTATTTACCCCATATCACCCATTATACAGCTGATAATATTTACCTTTCTGCGCAATTAACTCATCATGAGAGCCTCTCTCAATAACACGTCCCTGCTCCAGAACCATAATACAGTCACTGTTTCTGACTGTGGATAACCTATGTGCAATTGCAAATGTAGTTCTGCCTTCCATCAGCTTATCCATACCATCCTGTACAAGCTTCTCTGTACGGGTATCAATAGAGCTGGTAGCCTCATCCAGGATCAGAACCGGCGGATCTGCTACTGCCGCCCTGGCAATTGCAAGCAGCTGTCTCTGTCCCTGGCTTAAATTAGCACCATTATTGCGAAGCATAGTATGATAACCATCCGGCAGTCTTCGGATAAAGCCATCCGCATTCGCCAGCCTGGCAGCTGCAATAACTTCCTCATCTGTGGCATCCAGTTTTCCATAACGGATATTCTCCATAACGGTAGCAGTAAACAGATTAGTATCCTGAAGAACGATACCCATGGAACGTCTCAGATCACCCTTTTTGATCTTATTTATATTGATGCCATCATAACGGATCTTACCATCCTGAATATCATAGAAACGATTCAGAAGATTGGTAATTGTCGTCTTACCGGCACCCGTGGAGCCGACAAATGCAATTTTCTGTCCTGGCTTCGCATACATCTTCACATCGTGAAGCACGATCTTGTCATCACGATATCCGAAGTCAACGCCATCCAGAACAATATCACCTTTCAATTCGATATAATCTGTTTTGCCAGTGGCTTTGTGAAAATGCTTCCATGCCCAGCGTCCTGTACGTTTCTTGGACTCAACCAGCTTACCATTCTCTTCTTTCACATTTACCAGGGTCACATATCCGTCATCTACCTCCGGCTTCTCGTCCAGAAGGTCGAAGATACGCTTCGCTCCGGCAAGTGCCATAACAATACTGTTAAACTGCTGGCTTACCTGGTTGATCGGCTGGCTGAAGCTCTTGTTAAAAGTAAGAAAACTTGCCAGGCCGCCAAGAGTAAATCCACCCACACCATTTACTGCCAGCACGCCGCCAACAATGGCACACAGCACATAGCTGATATTCCCAATCTGTGCACAGGTAGGCATCAGCACGTTTGCAAATTTATTGGCATTATTCGCGCTCTCAAACAGCTGGTCATTCAGCTCATTAAACTTCTCAAGGCTTTCTTCCTCATGGCAGAATACCTTTACAACCTTCTGGCCTTCCATCATTTCCTCGATGTAACCATTTACAATACCAAGATTCTTCTGCTGCTCCATGAAATACTTGCCGCTGAGTCCTGCAAGATTCTTACTTGCCACCAGCATCACTCCAACCATGACCAGAGTCACGATGGTAAGAGGCACATTCAAAATAAGCATACTTACCAATACACTGACAATGGTAATCACACTGGAGATCAGCTGTGGAATACTCTGGCTGATCATCTGGCGCAGTGTATCAATATCATTGGTGTAGATAGACATGATATCGCCATGTGCATGTGTATCAAAATATTTAACAGGAAGTGTTTCCATGCGCTCAAACATCTCATTTCGAAGATTGCGTAGGGTGCCCTGACTGACATAGATCATCAGACGGTTGTACGTATATGTGCACGCCACCCCAATTGCATAAAAACAGGCTACACGAAGAATTGCCATTGCAAGAGGATGGAAATCCGGAGTCTCAGATTGAAGCATAGGCATGATATACTGGTCAATCAAAGTCTTCATAAACATGGTTCCCTGCACATTGGCAAGAACACTTACCACAATGCCGATCACAACTACAATAATATGGATCCTGTAGTTCTTAAAAATATACCCCATCAGTCTTCCAAGCATCTTGCCCGGATTCTCTACCATAGGGCCTGAACGGAAGGCTGCCCCGCTGCGGCCTGGCTTCTTTATCGGTCTTTCATTGCTCATGCCTGCTCACCTCCTCTATTCTCATCAAAATCTCCACCACCCTTTATCTGTGAATTATAAACCTCCTGATAAATGGCATTGGTTTTCATTAGTTCCTCATGAGTTCCAAATCCGCTGATTTTTCCCTCATCCATGACAATGATCCTGTCCGCACTCTGAATACTGGAAATACGCTGTGCAATGATCAGCTTGGTAGTATCCGGAATTTCTTCTGCAAAAGCTCTTCTGATACGTGCATCTGTGGCAGTATCTACCGCACTTGTGGAATCATCCAGAATCAGTACTTTGGGTTTCTTAAGAAGAGCTCTGGCGATACACAGACGCTGTTTCTGACCGCCGGAAACATTGGTTCCGCCCTGCTCAATATAAGTATTGTATTTGTCCGGCATTTTCTCAATGAAGTCATCCGCACAGGAAAGCTGACACGCTCTGCGGCACTCTTTCTCCGAAGCCTCTTTATTTCCCCAGCGCAGATTCTCCAGAATGGTACCGGAAAACAGCACATTCTTCTGAAGTACAACTGCTACCTGGTTACGCAGACTATCCATATGGTAGTCACGCACATCCACGCCGCCAACTTTCACTGATCCGGAGCTCACATCATAAAGACGGCTGATCAGGTTTACCAGACTGGACTTGGCACTTCCGGTTCCACCGATAATACCAATAGTTTCTCCTGCGCGGATAGAAAGATTGATATCCTTCAGCACCGGCTCCTTACTGTCCTTCTTATAGCTGAAATCCACATGATCAAATTCAATACTTCCGTCTGCAACTTCCATAACCGGATCCTGCGGATCATGAAGATCTGCTGTTTCATTGATAACCTCAGTTACACGCTCTGCACTTGCTGCGCTCATGGTGACCATAACAAATACCATGGAGAGCATCATAAGGCTCATAAGAATATTCATACAATATGTAAGAAGACTCATCAATTCACCTGTAGTCAGACTGCCGCCAACGATCATATTCGCACCCAGCCAGCTGATTCCAAGAATACATGCATATACTGTAAACTGCATAACCGGCATATTCATAACTACCAGTTTCTCAGCTCTTACAAACATTTCGTAAACTTTATTGCAGGCTTTCTGAAACTTAGTGGTCTCATATTCTTCACGTACATAAGCCTTCACAACGCGGACTGCGCTGATATTCTCCTGCACGCTGGCATTTAAATCGTCATATTTTTCAAATACTTCCCGGAAATACTTAGTCGCCTTTTTCATAATAAATACGAGAAAACATCCAAGAAAAATAACGGCAATAAGGTAAATGCTGGCAATTCTTGCATTGATCATAAACGCCATCGCCATGGCACAGATCAGACTGGCCGGGGCACGGGTACACATACGCAGGATCATCTGGTATGCATTCTGCAGGTTGGTCACATCTGTAGTCAGACGTGTGATCAGACTTGCAGTACTGAACTTGTCAATGTTTGAAAATGAAAATGTCTGAATGTTAGTATACATTGCTTTACGAAGATTACGGGCAAAGCCGGAGGATGCGTATGCTCCATATTTTCCCCCAAGAATACCGGTAACAAGTCCTGCAACAGCAAGAAGCGCCATAATGGCACCCTTTCTGTAAAGATAACTGATATTACCGGTTTCCACACCGTTGTCGATCATATCTGCCATTACAAGAGGAATCATTGTCTCCACCACAACCTCCAGTATCATAAATACCGGTGTGAGGAAGGAGGCCTTCTTAAACTCCTTTACCTGGGCAAGTAATGTCTTTATCATCAGGTTCTCCCCTTTCTTTTTTGTTAGTTTTCATCCCGCAGACAGCACTCTCTTTGGGCATTTTCCCGGATTATGTCCAGAACTTCCATAAAGCATTCCAGTTTTTCCTGGGGAATGTCAGACTTCAATACTTTCTGGATCCGGTCAAAATTCTCCATAATTTCCATCTGAAATTCCATTCCCTTTTCTGTAAGCACCAGACGCTTCAGTCTGGCATCTCTTGGAATAGGTTCTCTGGTAATAAGCCCTTTCTTCTCCATTGCCTGAAGGATTCCTGAAGCAGTAGAACGCGCCATCTGAAATTCTGCTTCCAGGTCTTTCTGGAAAACAGCCTCTTCTGAATGTCGGTACAGATAACCAATGATCCACCCCTGCATGCGGTTAATTCCGGCTTTTTCATCCACCTTGGACTGATACGAATTCACCAGACGCCCAATTACCTGATTGAGAGTACGAACCTCATACCCTATTTGCCGTTCCGCCCTGCAGCACTCATCAGGACCAGTTTTCTTCTTTTTCTCCATCTTTCCCTTCTTTCATATACTTCCATACAAAATAGTTCATGTGCGAACTGTTCGGGTTCGAACTGTTCGTGCACGAACTAATTATAAGGGGCATGTTTCTGAATGTCAATCCTGTTTTTTCAATATCCGCTTTGCTATTTGCTCGCGGAGCGTTTTTTGTGTAATAGGAAATTACTCCGTAATATTCCTATTACACAAAAAAATACCAGAAGCAAAATTCCCATTGCTCCTGGCATCCCTTTTTATTTCGAATAAAAGCTCCACTCCCTTTCATCCACAGGCAGGTCTTCCATCTGATAATTCTCAATCCGGATGAAACTTCCCATCTCGATTTCCTGAATCATACGCTCAATTCCGGAAAGCTCTCCCTGGACTTCCATTTCCACTCTGCCATCCCACAGATTGTCCACCCAGCCGGTAAGATCATTGGCTCTCGCCGCATTTTTGGCACGGTAACGAAATCCAACGCCCTGCACCTGCCCGGAAAAATATATGTGTTTTCTCACTATCGCCATCTTTTGTCACTCCTTATGTACCTTATGATATACGTCAATACCGGCAGATGCAAGAATTTTTATTATTTTCCCTCAAAAATCTGAGCAATCGGGGAATCCGATGACAAAATAACGGTCTTGTTTTCTCCTTGCATAGAAGCTTTCAGTGCTTCAAGACTTCTTACGAAGGAATAAAATTCACTTCTCTCATCTTCCCCATAAGCCTGGGAAAGAATTTTCATATATTCCTGTTCCCCTTCTGCCTTCAAAATCTCAGCCTGCTTCTTCGCATCTGAAATCTGAATGGTCACTTCCTTATCCGTCTTGTTCTGGATTACTTTTGCTTCTGAATCGCCTTCTGCTTTATATGTAGCAGCAATATTATCACGCTCTGAGATCATTCTCTCATACACAGCAGCCTTATTATCGTCCGGCAGATCCAGCTGCTTTGTTTCAAATTTAATCAGCTCTATTCCATATTGTTCCATATTATCTCCAATGGCTTCCATCACCATATCCGATAATTCTCCGTCACGGCTTGTGATCACTCTGTCCTGGGAAAGACTGCTGATCACATTTTTTGTGGCATTATATACGGCCGTATTAATTCGGCTCTCGCTGTTTTCCAAAGAAGAGTTCAGAGTCTGTGCAAATTTAAGGGGATCTGTGATTCTCCACAAAACATAGCTGTCACTGATCATGGTTTTCTTGTCCTTGGTAATCACATCAGATGCTTCCAAATCATATAACAACGTTTCCTTTGGTAAAGACTGTGTTCTTTCTATCAATGGAATTTTAAAGCTGATTCCCGGTTCGCAGATCACTCTGTCAACTTTACCAAACTGACGGATCAGCTTGTATTCATTTTGTTGGGTTATAGTTATGGAAGAACCGATTATTACTGCTCCGAGAATGCCTGCTATAAGTGCCGCTTTTTTCATTTTCATAATTTTTTATCCTTTCTATCAGATACTTATCTTAACTTCACTTAGTTTCTTCACTTGTATCTTCTTCTGTTTTCCAGTCTCCGGAAAAAGAATCCAGCGGCAATATCTTTTCCACGCCACTTCCGTTGTCGATCACAATCTTCATACCAGGCAGCACATCTTCCATGGTTTCATAGAACATTCGCATTTTTGTGGTCTCCGGATTCTTCACATATTCCTCATACATTGCATTAAATCTTGCCACCTCAGCTTCTGCCTCATTGATCCTCACCTGTTTTTGTGCCTCCGCATCCTGAATAATCTGGTCTGCCTGGGCCTGCGCTTCGGGAAGCTTTTCGTTCCTGTATTTATTAGCATTGTTAAGCGCCGTTTCTTTTCCCTGTTTCGCAGTTTCCACCTCTTTAAATGCTTTCATCACTTCTTCAGTAGGCGGCTCGGAATCCTGTATTGTTATGTTGACCAATTGAATTCCCAGATCCTGTTCCTCCATCTGATTCAAAATCATTTCTTTGATCTTGCTCTGGATTTCTCCTTTTCCGGTGGTCAGAACCTCATCCACGTTATAGCTTGCTATTACAGTTCGGATACAGCTTTGCGCAATATTTTTTAAAATCTCTTCCGGCTGCTCAGAGGTGTAAAGGTATTTTACAGGTTCTGAAATTCGATATTCTACAAAGAAATCCACATCAATAAAATTGTAATCCGAAGTGATCATGATTCCTTCATTTTCCACCACCGCATTGTTCCCCATACTGTATCCTATTGGAAATCCCTGGATCGTGGTATTTACCTTCTGCACCTGCTGTACAAAAGGGACTTTGAAATGTAATCCCGTTTCATTCACTGCCTTTGGCACTCCAAAGGTTGTGAGTACTGCCTGTTCCTGCTCCTGAATCTGGTAAGTTGTATCCAGAGCCAATCCCCCTGCCGCTATAAGCCCAATAGCACCGATTGCCAGATATTTCATTTTTCCATTTCGCTTACTCATTTTTCTCCTCCATCTCTCTTACTAACAATAGTTGTAAAGCGTTCAAAAAGGGAAAAAAAAGACTTTTATCCCAGGCACTGTTATAATGCCTGAAATAAAAGTCTCGCTGATTATCTCATAATGCGGGTAGTTTCATCTACCGTTCTGACGCATTTATGCACCATTCAGAAAAAATGGATTTCCTTTTATCTCTTCATGGCCGCTACTCCCTTTTCTTTGAGCGATATCATATCATAAGTATTCATGAAAATCAAGATGTTTTTTTATGTTTTTCAGTTCTTATTAATGCCTTGTTGCTGTTCAGGGGCTAACCCTGTGTTACTGTTCACTCCGTTCACAGTAACGCGCTTCGCGATGCACAGAAATCATGCATTCGCATGATTTCGCGCCGCAATTCTCGGGTTTTCTGTGAACTTTGTTCACAAAAAACGCCTCGCGGAACGTTACCAGTGAACAGTAACAACCCTGTTTCAAAAAACAGGACAACTTTTTAGAGAATATGGATTTCTTTACATTAGCATGATACAATTAAGAAAGTAAAAAAACGGCACAGCATAGATCATCCGGCTTGCTGATTGGGATACAGCGAAAACAAACAAATTTGCAAACAGAGCAATAGCCAATAGCCTATCTTCTGAACTGTGAGAACGAAAAATTGCCCAAGGAAATGATGGCGGCCTTTGAATAACGAGGGAGTGAGATACATGGAACAATTATTGATTATTGAAGATGATATAGGGTTGAATCAAGGTTTAAGTAAAGCACTAAAAGCAGATGACCGTCAAATTATATCCTGCCATGAGCTAAAAGCGGCAAGAGAGCAATTGCTTTGCGGTAGTGTATCCCTGATCCTGCTGGATATCAATCTACCAGATGGCAGTGGGCTTGAGCTGCTCCGGGAGGTCAAGAAAAACCTGCCCGGAGTTCCTGTTATTCTGCTGACTGCCAATGACACTGATCTGGACATCGTAGACGGACTGGAGCGGGGCGCTGATGATTACATTACCAAGCCCTTTTCTCTTTCGGTTTTGCGGGCAAGGGTGAATACCCAACTGCGAAAGCAAGCGTCAAACCATAAAAATGCGCCGTTCCATATGGATCTATTTCACTTTGACTTTGAGGCTATGACCTTTTATGTGGGAGATTCAAAAGTGGAATTGAGTAAAACAGAACAAAAATTACTGCGTCTGCTTGTTGAAAACCGAGGCCGAACCATGACCCGTGGAGACCTTGTCGACCGGATCTGGACAGATGGCGCAGAATATGTGGATGAAAATGCTTTGTCTGTTACGATCAAGCGTCTGAGGGATAAGCTTGGCGCACAGAAATACATTAAAACCGTCTATGGAATCGGTTATAGCTGGGTGACAAAAGATGAATAAAACCGGCATTGTGATCATACTGCTGTGTTTTCTGGCGGCGGCAGCTGTTGTGTTATGGGAGCGGAGAAAGGCCAGAAAAACGATGGAAGAAATCGAAAGAATGCTGGACGCTGCCATGACCGGCTCCTTTTCTGAAACCAATTTTGATGAAAGCCAGCTATCTGCATTGGAAACGAAGTTTGCGCACTATCTTTCCGCCGCAGAAGCATCTTCTCAAAACATAGCGCAGGAAAAAGACAAAATCAAAACCTTGATTGCGGACATCTCCCACCAGACAAAAACGCCGATTGCAAACCTGCTGTTATACAGCGAGCTTTTGATGGAGGAAACTCTGCCTGCATCGGCGAAGGCAAATGTGGAGGCGCTGTACAAACAATCGGAAAAGCTGCGATTTCTGATCGATTCTCTCGTAAAGCTTTCCAGACTGGAAAACGGGATCATTTCACTCTCCCCCCAGCCGACAGCGCTGCAGCCGCTGCTTGAAAGTGTGGTAGAACAATATACTGCCAAGGCTTCTGAAAAAGGATTGTCTTTGCAAATGCAGGATACAGATGCTTTTGCTGTATTCGACTTCAAATGGACAGCGGAAGCGCTGGCTAATATCGTAGACAACGCCATCAAATATACAGAGCATGGCACCATTACTATTTCTGCCGTAAGCTATGAAATGTTTGCAAGGATCGATATATCGGATACCGGTTCAGGCATCCCGGAAAGTGAGCAAGCGAAGATATTTGCTCGCTTTTACCGCTCAAATAGTGTGCAGAAACAAGAAGGGGTCGGCATCGGCTTATACCTTGCCCGACAGATCATATCCGGCGAGGGCGGTTATATCAAGGTTGCTTCCGTTCCGGGAAAAGGAAGTACGTTTTCCATATTTCTGCCGAAATAACAACAATTCTATCAAAACTGTTAGATTTCATTTTCCGCCGGAAAGAATGTGGAAAGATTCCTATGCGATAATCTGTATGTATCAAAGGATCATTTCCTTTCATACATACAGATTTTTTCATGGAGGTACTCATTTATGGAAGTTTTACAGGCAAAAAACCTGAAAAAGATTTATGGCTCCGGCAATAACGCAGTTCATGCGTTGGATGGAGTTGATTTAAGTGTAAAGAAGGGCGAATTTGTTGCAATTGTCGGCACATCCGGCTCCGGCAAATCCACGCTGCTGCACATGCTGGGCGGGCTGGATCGCCCTACAAGCGGCACGGTCATGGTGGACGGACAGGATATTTTCTCCCTAAAGGAGGAAGCGCTGACCATCTTCCGCCGCAGGAAAATCGGCTTTGTGTTCCAAGCATATAATCTTGTTCCGGTGCTGAATGTGTATGAAAATATTGTTCTACCCATTGAGCTGGACGGTGGCAAGGTCAATAAGGATTTCGTACAGCAGATTGTACAGACCCTTGGGCTAGATGACCGTCTGGATGCGCTGCCCAATCAGCTCTCAGGCGGTCAACAGCAGCGAGTAGCCATTGCCCGTGCGCTGGCGGCAGCACCCGCTATCATTCTGGCAGATGAACCCACCGGCAATCTGGATTCCAAAACCAGCCAGGATGTATTGAGCCTTTTGAAAGTCACCAGTCAAAAGTTCGCCCAGACAATCGTAATGATCACTCACAACGAAGAAATTGCGCAGATGGCAGACCGCATTATCCGTATCGAAGATGGTCGGATCGTCTCCCAGAACTAACGGGAGGTGGCTACGATGAATGTCAAAAACAGAAAATGTATTCGAAAGCTCAGCTTAAAATCTCTTTATGCGAACCGTCGCCGCAATCTGATCGCCATTTTTGCCATTGCGCTGACAACGCTGCTATTTACGTCCATGTTCACCATTGTCTTGTCGTTGAACGCCAGCTATGAAACCTACCAGTTTCGGCAGGTAGGCGGCTATGCACACGGCACCTTTAAGGATGTTTCCCCCGAGCAGGCGGAACGTATCGCCGCCCACCCGAAGGTAAAGTCTGCGGGGGCACGGAAGGTGATCGGCATCACTGCGGATGGTGTCTTTTCCAAAACGCCGGCAGAGATCAGCTACATGGATGCCAACTGCACCAAATGGAGCTATGCCACCCCTACTACCGGACGGATGCCCGAAAGCGGCAAAGAGGTGACCATGGATACGGCAGCGTTGCAGCTGCTTGGCGTGACGCCGGAACTGGGCGCAGAGGTCACGGTTTCCTATTCCATCACGGACAAGGATCAAACCGCCTTTACTGTAACAGATACCTTTACGCTGGTGGGCTATTGGGACTATGATGAACTAATGCCTGTTCATTACATCAACATCAGCCGTGATTACGCAGATGACATCGAAGCGCAGGCAGTAAAAACAGGTTTACAGCCTTTCCGCACCGATTTGAATGTCATGCTGGCCTCCGGCACAAACATTCAAGGGCAGATGGAGCAGGTGGATACCGATCTCGGCTACACATGGGACAGCTATACCGATCCCAACAGCGTCCGGATCGGCGTCAACTGGGGATATACCTCATCCCAGCTGGAATCGCAGCTTGACCCGGAACATGTGATCGCCATAGCAGCTTTTTTGCTGCTGGTGATTTTCACTGGGTATCTGATCATCTATAACATTTTCCAGATCTCTGTTGCGGGAGATATCCGGTTTTACGGACTTCTGAAAACCATTGGCACAACGCCCCGGCAGCTGAAACGTATCATTCGCCAGCAGGCACTGTTGCTTTGCCTTGTCGGCATTCCGGCAGGGCTGCTGTTGGGCTACGGCATCGGCGCTGTTCTGGTGCCTGTTGTCCTGCGCTCCACCCAGTTGGGGGTGGGCATCACTACCATCAGCACCTCGCCTGTGATCTTTGTTGGCTCCGTGCTGTTTGCCCTGCTGACGGTGCTTTTGTCCTGCTCCAAGCCCGGGAAAATGGCAGCCAGGGTTTCTCCGGTGGAGGCTGCCAAATATACGGATGTGATGCAGACCAAGAAAAAACGGCGCAGCATCCGGGGAGCAAAGCTCCATCAGATGGCCTTTGCCAATCTGGGACGAAACAAGAAAAAGACGGTGCTGGTGGTGGTGTCTCTGGCACTGTCGGTGACGCTGTTCAATGCACTGTGTGCCTTTGTGGGCGGCTTCAGCATGGAGAAGTATGTGTCCTTCACGACCTGCGCCGATTTTATCGTCAGCACTCCCGACTATTTTCGTTACAACTTGAGTGCAGATGAATTTATCACCCAGGAGCAAATAGAGGAGATCGCAGCAAACACAAAGGCCAGTTTTTCCGGCACGGGATATGCTGTGCGAAAACCCGTATATCTTTGGATGACGGAGGATGCTCTGCGGCAGGACTATGCAAGGTACGAAAGCGCCGAGCAGTTGGACAGCCATATGAGCCGCATGGAGCACCGGGGCAATAGGGTGATGGGAGATACCAGAATCGAGGCTCTGGATAACAGCCTGTTTGACAAGCTGCAAGTGTTCGACGGAGATATTTCTCCTATGCTGGAGCCGGACAATAACGCCATTGCCATTGCGGTTTCCTTAGATGACTACGGTAATCTGCCCAATCCTGAATACTATCCCAAGGTGGGAGACACGATCACCGCCACCTATGCGGACGATGTGAAATATATCGACAGCCGCACCGGGGAACTCCGCACCGAAGATACACCGGAGGAGTACTTTCAGGAAAAACTGTATGGAGCTAGAGATGTAGAGTACACGGTCTGCGCCTTGGTAGAGCTTCCGTATTCCATGAGTTATCGTTATGGTGGTATTGGATATGAGACAGTTTTGTCTGTGGATACCGCACAGAGGGACAGCGGCGGTGCGGCCATTCCGATGCTCTACCTGTTCGACACAGCAGACGACGCAGACGAGGCCGAAGCAGAGCAATATCTATCGAAGCTCACTGCCGGTGAGTTTTCACCCTTGATGTATGAAAGCAAGGCCACGGCTCGCTCTGAGTTTGCTCAGTTCCGGCAGATGTTCCTTCTGGTAGGTGGTATCCTCTGTGCTATCATCGGGCTGGTGGGACTCTTAAATTTCTTCAACGCCATGATGACCGGTATTCTTTCCCGCCGCCGTGAATTTGCTGTGCTTCAGGCTGTAGGAATGACGAACCGGCAGCTCAAAACCATGCTGATCTACGAGGGATTGTTTTACGCAATGTCCTCCGTATCGGCGGCCTTTATTCTGTCGCTGGCGGTGGGACCTCTTGCAGGAAAAATGCTGGGCAGTATGTTCTGGTTCTTTGAGTATCGATTCACCATTCTGCCTGTCCTGCTGACAATTCCGGTATTTCTTCTGCTGGGGTGGCTGATTCCTTGCATGATGTATGACAACGCAGCGAAATGCAGCGTTGTAGAGCAATTAAGGGATGCTCAATAACTGTTAAGCAAAAACGGCCCTCTGCCAATGAAAAGGCAGAGGGCTGAAAATCTACGGGTTTATATTCCGTCACAGTTTTTAAATAGGTTTCGGGGTTTCGTTCAAAACAAGACAACCGTCTCGTGTATTGCACTCCCGCAATCCTGGTATCTTATAAAAACTTCCACGCTTCCACATCAAAAACGCCTCTTGGTGTAATTCGGATCTGCGGAATAACCGGCAAAGCCATAAAGGACAGCGTAATAAACGGATCATGACCGTCTTTCACACCCATTTCATGAGCTTTATGGATCATTCGCCCAAGAGTCTCATTGTCTTTCTCAAAACCATTATCACTCATCAGTCCCATTACAGGAAGGGCAAGAGTGTCAAATACTTTATGATTCTCTACGATCGTATAGCCTCCCTGAGTACGCATCAGTTCCCGCACAGCAAGCTCCATGTCCTCATCATTATCTCCGATCACAATAATATTGTGGGAATCATGGGATACACTGGACGCAATTGCTCCACCACGGATACCAAAACCTCCGATCACGCCACAACCGATTTTCCCCGTCATC
>OLPR01001668.1_pt1 | contig 17853 bp, 16 predicted proteins | sample 1672761 | NCBI WGS metagenome assembly OLPR01 (sample SAMEA3136721, study PRJEB25190) | human gut metagenome | biome: human gut; feature: human-associated habitat; material: faeces | place: Austria | collected 2013 | reverse complement strand
CTACACCTCACCACCGCCTACGGCGGAGCCTCTCCTCAAGGAGAAGCCTTTTGGTAGATGGTTTTGCCCAGCTATCGCTAATCGCTGCGCAGAATTCCCGCACTCAACTATGTCCCCGTGGCACGCCGATGCAATCGGCGCAGGGCTGGCGAAGCCAGACCAAGGGGAAAAGCAGGAAACGAACGGAGGAAAGCTTGCTTTCATCTGGGCGGTTCAGGCTTTTCCCTGCCACGGGGGCAGGTGGGCGGCAGGGGGCCAGGGTCACTCCCAGTTTAACTCAATAGACTTTCACGCAAAACCGGTTCTTTGGTGCTTTCTTGACTCAAGAAAGTACCGTCCCTCCTCGTCTCCCTCGTTCTCCCCTCCCGTCCCCCACACAAAGCAGCAGCCGCATGCCTCATCGCTGAGACATGCGGCTGTTTTCTTGCAAAAAACGCTTAGTTAGCCGGAATATCGCCCACCTCGATGGGGTAGCCCTTGGGCATGCGGGCAATCTCCTCATTGCGGGTGTTGACGTGATCGTCAAACTTGGGATAGAAGGACAGCGGAGCCTGACGCGCAGGGCTTTCCATCACGCGGGTATCCACCTGCGGGCAGCAGTCGGAGGCCATGTGCGCATCCAGCAGCGTCTTGAGCTCCTGGCAGCGGGGATTGGCAGGATCATAGCAATCATGCGCTTCCGGGAAGGAATCGAAGTAGAAGTAGCGGTCGCCAATAGCGCTGTAAACCAGCTTGTCATGGTTGGACGCCACCATGTAGGTAGCGCTGGGGCCGGAAGAATACTGGGAATACACCACATCGTGATGCTCGTCCATCAGGTTCACGCCATCGTACTCCGCCTTGTCATAGGGAATATCACACAGGGACAGAAGCGTGGGCGCCACGTCCACCAGCGAGCATACCTCGGTGCGGCGCTCATGCGCCATGCCGGGCACCTTCAGCAGGAAGGGAATGTGGCTGGCGCCATCCAGCATGGTACGCTTGCCCATGGAGCGGTAATCGCCCATCAAATCGCCATGGTCGGAGGAATACATGATGATGGTATCCTCATACATGCCCTTATCCTTGAGCGCCTGAATGATGCGGCCCACCTGATAATCCACAAAGGAAATGCAGGCATAGTAATGCTGATTAAGCAGCTCCAGTCGGCGAGGCGAAATGCCCAGCGCATCCAGGGTGTAGCGGTTGCGCAGCAGATCCTCGTAGCTGTCCCGATCCTCAGGCTGGAAGGCGCGGCGGATGGGATGACGATACATCTTGTTCCACGGCGCAGGCGGGCAGAACGGCGGATGCGGATGAATGAAGGACGATACCAGGAACATGGGCTCGTCGGGATTGCAGCTTTCAATAAACTCCACCGAACGATCGCCAACCCACTGGGTGGGATGCGCTTCCATGGGCAGCTGCGACACCTGAGGAATATAATACAACTCGGTGCGCTGGCCGTTATAATCAAATACGTTCTTATAAGGAGAAGCCTTCAGCCACTTGGTATAGTCGTCATCCGGATGGGCCATTTCTTCCTGAGAAAGGCGCTTCTTGAAGCCCATGGGCGCATACAGATCGGTATAATAGTGCATCTTGCCGATGCAGCAGCTATTGTAACCCGCCTTGGTAAATTCGGAATAGAAGCCCTCGCCGTTGTATACCTGGGCCTTGTTATTGGTGTTGTTGCCGGTGCGGGCGCAGTACTGGCCGCTAAGCATGGACAGGCGGGCAGGCACGCACACGGGAGAGGGCGTATAGCACTTATCGTATACAATCGCGTCGCCGCTCAGCTGATCCAGGGCAGGGGTGACGATCTCATCGTTGCCCAGCGCATGGATGGTATCATAGCGTTGCTGATCGGTAAAAAACATCAGCACGTGTTTTCTTTTCATCGTTTGCATCCTTTCTATTTTCTCTCAAGTTTTAGCCGGAACACGTTAACATATTTCATTATACACAATTCAGCTTGTTTTGTCCAATCAAAATTCCAGCAAATTGTGATAAATATTGACATGTTTTTATTTTGGCGTTATGATAAATATCAAGTTTAGGGAAGGATACGAACGCTTATGGATTGTATGATCGCTTTTGATGTAGGCGGCACCAAGACTGACGCGGTGCTTTTTGACTCCACGGGACGCGTGCTTCGCCGCAGCGTTACCCCCGGCGCCAATCCGCTGGACGTAGGTTTTGACGAGGCCTGCCGCCGCTATCTGCACGCCATCCACACCTTGTTAAAAGACTTTGAAAACATTCATATTCTCAGCATTTACGGCGGTATCGCCTGCCTGGAATACTTTGGCAATCGTGTCAACGAGGCCATCGCTGCGCAGGTGCAGGCCGATCATATCCGCACCGAGCCGGACGGCAACTGCCTGATTTCGGCCATGCTGGGTCACACCGACGGCGCGTGTATGATCTGCGGTACCGGCTCCTCGCTGTGCTACCGGCAAGGCGAAAGCTACGGCCACATCGGCGGCTGGGGCTACCTGGTGGATAGCTGCGCCAGCGGCTTTATCCTGGGCAAAAAGGCCCTGTTGGCCGTAGCGCGGGAGCAGGATGGCCGCGGTGAAAAAACGCTGCTTACCCAGCTGATCGCCCAGCAGTGCGGCGAATCAATGGAAGCGCACTTTGAAAAAATCTACGCGGGCGGCCGGCCCTATATCGCCTCCTTTGCCCGTCTGTTATTCGAGGCGCGGCGCGCAGGCGACCGCGTGGCGGCGCAGATCTTCGACGAATGCGTCGCCGACCTGAACGAGCTGGTATGGACGGCCTATCGCCGCTTCGGCGGCGGCTATCCGCTGGTGCTTAACGGCGGCATCTTCCAGCACTTCCCGGAATATGTGCAGGCCGTTAAGGCCCATGCGCCCCAGCAGGTGCAGATCATCGATTCCGACGCGCCCCCGGTCTATGGCGGCGCAGTCGAGGCCATGTACGATGCAGGCATGACCTGCGACGCTGCGTTTAAGCAGCGCTTCCTGGAAGGATACAATCAAGCATAATACAAACCCCGCTTTTGATTTTCATCAAAAGCGGGGTTTATTTTACAGTTTCAGCACATCCAGCAAAAAGTCCCGCAGGCGCTTTTCAAAACCGCTGTGCGTCGCGTCGTTCTGCTCAGCGCATGCCTGCGCTTTCAGCTCCGCATCCGCAAAGTAGCGCCCCGTGGCAGGCAAGATGGATAGACTATCCAGCGGCCAACCAGGATTTCGCAGCGCATGCGGCGTATCCACCATGTAAAACATGCCGTGGCAAATTTCCTGATCATTTTCGGTCAGGCTGCTCACTTTGCCCGCAAGGGACACTGCCACAGCATCCCGATAATAAGCCTGCAACCGGCCGCCCAGCGAGGCAGCCAGCGCGCTGTAATAGGCAATCATCTCGTCATCATTCAGCCGCGCACCCTGCGGGCTGCGCACATGCAGGCCAGGCTGCCGGGGATCGCCCTCGGGCAGGTTCAAGAAGTACAGCCCCGAATCGTTGCCGATCACACGATCGCAGTACCGCCCATAAAAGCGCGCCTTGATACGCGCGTTCTCCTCGGGCGAGCGCCCCGTTTCTTCAGGCTCTCCGCTAATATGCAACATCGGCGGAGTCAGAATCTCCACATCTTTCCCATCCAGCAGCCGCTCAAAGCGCTTCACCTTAGCTGGATTCGTCGTGCCAATCAGTACAGGAACGCTCATGCGATTTCCTCCATGGCCGCAGCAGGCGGCGTAATGGTTTTATGCCGGTAAACATGCGCAAAATAGAGGATTTCAGCCGTCGCGGTAATCGTCCAGGAACAAATGTACAAAAGATATAGCGACATGATGGTGTGGAAATAGGCAAATACCGTATAGACCCAAATCACGCGGAATACGCAGGAACCCAGGATAACGATAACCGTCGGCACAACGCTTTTGCCAAGCCCGCGCGAGGCGGCAATGGTGCAGTCCATAAACGCGGAAAAGGCGTAAGAGCAGCCCATCACAGTCAGGCGAACCATGCCTGCCTCCACCACGGCGGCATCCGTGGTAAACAAGGAGAGGAATTCCTGTCCAAACAGCACCAATCCGCCTCCCAGCAAAGCACCCGCGCAGAAGGAGAAGCCCAGGCTGATAAAATAGCTGCGCAGCACGCGCTTTTTGTTGCCCGCGCCCACGTTTTGCGCCATAAAGCTGGAACAGGCAGTATACAGCGCAGCCATCACATCATAAACCAGCGCGTCAGCGTTGGTCGCAGCAGCCGTGCCTTCTACAATCACCGCGTCAAAGGAATTAACACTCGCCTGAATGAACAGATTGGCAATGGCAAAGATGGCATTCTGCGCACCGGCAGGTAAAGAAAGCGCAAGCAGCTGGCGTGCCTTATCCTGGCAGATACGCAAAGCGCTGCGGCGCAGGGCGTAGATATTTGCGCTTCTGATCAAGGAAAGCAGAATCAGCCCGGCGGACAGATACAGCGAAATCGCGCTGGCCAGCGCTACGCCTGCAACGCCCAGCCTGCATACGATGACAAAGAACAAATTCAGGATCACGTTGACCACGCCCGCGATGGTCAAAATATACAGCGGGTTTTTGGTATCGCCCGCCGCGCTGAGCACACCGTTGCCGTAGTTGTACATGGCAGCCGCCGGGATACCCAGCAGATAGATGCGCAGGTACAGCGTCGCTCCATCAATCAGCTCATCCTTGGTATGCAGTAGCTCCAGCAGCGGACGCGCAAAGATCTGTCCCAGTGCCATTTCGACCAGGCCAATAATCAGGCACAGCAGGAAGGCCGTATGCACCGTTTCCTCCACGTCTTTATGCTGCCGCGCGCCCAGGAACCGTGCCGTAACCGCATTCACACCGCTGCCAACGCCAATCAGGAAACCGGTAAACAGCGTGACCAGGATGGCCGTCGAGCCGACGGAGCCAAGCGCCTCCGCCCCGGCAAAGCGCCCCACCACGGCGATATCCGACATGTTAAACAGCGCCTGCAATACGTTTGACAGCATCAGCGGAAAGCTGAATGCAAGAATCGACCGTGCCAGCGGCCCTTCGGTCATGGAATGAACGGCTTTTGCTCTCATGAAGCTAAGGCTTCCTTTGTTCTGTTCGTTGTGCCGCGCCAAAAAGCGCATACGCAGTGTATCACGGAAAGCCCCTGATTTCAACCTGCTTTTACGGTTGAAATTCGGCGGTTTCTTACAGCCACGCCGTCCTCGGGCAAAGCAAAAGAAAAAGCCCCATGCTTTATTGGCAAGCATGAGGATAAACGCGCCGCAGGCATTCACATACGCCTGAATGCAGAGCCGCGCCTGCGCAGCAAAAGGATATCCGCCCGTATGGGCACGGCTGTCCTACGCAGTTTTAACATTCACGCAGATTTCAGGATAGCCCCATGTCCGGGAGAGCAAATGATCCAGGGATACATTAAAATAATCCGCAAACAGCATCAATTCTGCATAGCCGGCTTCCCGCTGACCGTTTTCATACCGGCTGATTGTGTTTTGCGACATATTCAGATCCATTGCCAGCTTCAGCTGCGTAATGCCGCGGGCTTTTCGCAGTTCCTTCAGTCTAAAGTTCGGCATGCTCTCCATGGCTTGGTTTCCCCCTTTGCATATCATTTGTTTTCAAAAAGCAAAGAATATAGGCAAAACATTTTCATGTTCTGCCTATATTTTACCTGATAATGCATGGGGATATCAAATTACTTCGCTTGCGGAATGTCCATCCGGTTGACCTTTTCAGGCATTTGTAAAGGCAGCTCCTCGCAGTCGGACAATCTTTGAAGCGCATTGCGGATGGAAAGCGCCATCACAGCATTGCATCGGCTTGCAATATAGGCCGGCGTCAGATGCATATCATACTCCATCCAGCGGTTGATTACGCCGATGAAAACATACACATACATGCGCATGATATACACCAGATCCTGATCCGACACGTTGATCGCCATATCCGAAGCACATTGAGCGATGGCATGGCTGACCACCGTGCTGCCGTAACGCTCGAAGATGCCAAGCAGCTCGTTCCGGCTTTTGGAGCGATACACATGAAGCAGCATCATCTTATGCTCGCGCATGCACGAGAGGATGCGCTCAAAGCCGCTTTCCCATGTCAGATTGACATTCTGCTCGCCCAAAGCCTGCTTCATCTGGCGGGTAATCATGTCTTCCAAAACAGCAATGAGGCTATAATAATGATTATACAGCGCTTGACGGCTGATGCCCGCCTTTTCGCAGACTATGCGAACGGTGATCTTATCCATTGAAGAGCTTTGAAGCAGCTCTTCAAGCGCCTTGCAGATAATTTCCTGGGTAGGAATATGCATCTGAATCCCTCCTTTCTCTGATTCCTTTGTTTCTGGCGCAGCTTAAGGGGAACCGCCAGAGTCGAGCGAGCTTGGGAAGAATGGAATGCTCAAAGCGCCTGCGTTACCAATGATTGCGAACAAATTCAGCAAACCCCCAAAAGTCTTTTACCTCCAACACGGTACCGTCATCGAGCACGGCCGTTCCGTTGAACTTTCCGAATACCTGATCCTGCTCCGAGCAGGGCTTTACCGGCATTCCGTTTTCATCCTTGGGGCCAAAGGAGTAGCGATCATACTTGGGCGTAAAAACCATATCGAATCTGTGATCCGCCTGCCCGTTCTCATCCTTTGTAAAAATCCGCCATTCATGGCCGACAGTGCAGTCAGCCTGCCCGTTTTCAACGGGAATGCCGAAGGAATCTATTCTTCCCAGCTTATGGCACTTGTTGTTATAGAAAAGCATGTTTTCCGTAGCGTTGCTCAAATCGCCAAAGCCGTATCCGATGTTCCACCCAAACGGGACCTGCTTCAGCCTTCCGCTTGCGCTGCCCCAGTACCATACGTTTTCATTGGGCCAAATGCCGCGGCCAAAGTCCAGCACAGCCATATCCTTATCCCGGCTGAATGAATACGCGGCAGAGCCCAGTATAACACGACCGCTTGCGGGAATGCAATTGGTTTTCCCGTTATAGTAGAAGCACTCCTCCCCATCCTCTTTTGAAAAAGGCGTGGCAATGACCATGGAATCGGTCTCCGGCAGGTCGAAGTCAAAATGGGCGGTCAGATCATTTTCGCCATCGTATTTGGAAAATGTCACATCCAGGGAAGCGCTCTTTTCGCTGCGCTTCAGATCGGCGCATGCCTGGGCGGTGGCAATGTGGATGCTCCCCTTCATATCGCCGGGCATAACGGGCGGCTGATCCGTGACGCTGGTCCTGTTGATATCGCGCTGCGCGTCATAATCCATCAGCATCACCGTCATGAAGCCCTTTCCGCCGCGGTTGCTCATGCTGATGGAAAAGCCGTAGTGCTCATTGGTAATCAGCATGTAATCCCATTCGCGCAGGCGGTTGAGCAGCGCCTCGGGGATCGTATCCCGGTTATAGCTCCAGTTTGTCGTTTTGGCCCAGCCGGGATTCAGCAGTTTCCCGCCTGCATCCAGCAAGTCAACGCTCGTTGTGATTTCCCGCTGCATATGTTTCCTTCCTTTCCAAGCCGTCACAGTCCAAGATATGCGGTCTTGACTTCTTCATTATTCAGCAGCTCTGCGCCTTTTCCGGTCATCGTGATTCTGCCGTTTTCAAGCACATAGCCGCGATCGGCAATTTTAAGCGCCTGCTGAGCATTCTGCTCAATCAGCAGAATGCTCATATGCTCGTGATTGAGCTGCTTAATCAGCGCAAAAAGCGTGCTGATGACCTTGGGCGCAAGGCCCAGCGACATTTCATCGATAATCAGAAGCTTGGGATCCAGCATTAAGCCGCGACCAAGGGTAATCATCTGCTGCTCGCCGCCTGAGAAGCTGCTGGCAATGCGGTTTTTGTTTTCTTCCAGCACAGGGAACAGGTTATAGACGCGGCGCAGGTTCTTCTCAACCTCATCCTTGTTTTTTCTGTGCGTATACGCGCCCATGAGAAGATGCTCCTCGACCGTCATTTCCGCGAAAAGCTGCCGGCCTTCCAAAATCAGGCACAATCCTTTTTTTACGATGTCCTGGCTCTTCATGTGCTCCATATGCTCGCCCATAAACAGGATTTCGCCGGCGGTGGGCTTGACCAGCCCCATAATGGAGCGCACCAGCGTGGATTTTCCGGCGCCGTTTGAGCCGATTACAACCACCAGCTCGCCTTCATGCACCTCAAGCGATACCCCATGCAGAACGGGAACCTCTCCGTAGGAAACACTCAGATCATTTACTTTAAGCATCATAATCATCCCCCAGATAGGCAGTAATCACCAAAGGATTGTGGCGGATCTCCTCCGGCATCCCCTCGGCGATCAGCTTTCCGCTCTCCAGCACATACACGTAATCGCACATTTCCATAATGGCGCGGAGCACATGCTCTACGATGAAGACCGATACGCCCGATTCGCGCACCCTGCGCACCTGCTCGATCATCAGCGGAACCTCGGAGGGCACCAGTCCCGCAAACAGCTCGTCCAGCAAAATGAGCTTCGGCTCTGTCGCCAATGCGGCGGCAAGCTCCGCCTTTTTGCGCTCGAACATGTTCAGCTTGGAGGATACGACGGCTTCCTTGCCCTCCAGCCCGACAAACCTGATTTTTTCCAGCGCGATCCTGCGCGCCTCGCTCTTATTCTTTCCGTTGCCGTAGGCCCCGGCCATGACGGCTTCCAGCAGCTGCAGATTGGGAAACATCTGGGCATGCTGGAACGTGCTGGCGATTCCCTGCCGGCTGATTTTATAAGGCTCCTTATTCTGGATTTCACGCCCTTCAAAAAAGATCTTACCCCTGTCAGCGCTGTTGAAGCCGCTGATCATCTTAAACAACGTCGATTTTCCAGCGCCGTTCGGGCCGATCAGGCCGACAATTTGTCCCTCGGTAATCTGCAAATCGATGTTTTCATTTGCGGCCAGGCCACGATAATACTTGGTCAGGCCCTCCACCTTGAGCAATGCGGTATCCTTCTGCATTTTAGCCTGCCCTCTTTTCTGTCTTTTTTGTAAAGCCCTGGAAGAGGCTTACCAGCCCGGCAGGACGGAAGATAACAACAACAATCAGAACAATCGCGTACACGATAACGGAGATCGGCGCGAATTTATTGGGCATTGCGCCGCGGACAAGCTCGTCCAGGATAATCATCCCGGAGCCCAGCACAGGCCCCCAAACATTGCCTGATCCGCCCACCATGGTGACCATAATGATTTTCAGCGCGATCGTGCCCGAGAAGATCGTCGGCGCGCCGGACATCATATAGAGGCAATAGAATGCGCCGACAACGCTTGCCATGCAGGCGGAAATGATGCTGGCAACAATGCGCCACGCACCAACATTGATGCCAAGCGCGTTGGTCAGGTTGGGGTTTTCCTTCACGGCAAGGAAGCATGTGCCCATCTTGCTTTTACGTATGATAACAAACAGAAGCATCATGAACAGCGCCATGGCCAGCGCAAGCCAGTACAGCTCCACCTTCGTCATCAGGTATTTCTTAGGCATGCTCAGGCCCTGGTCGCCGTTTGTCAGGCTGACCCACTGGGAGGCCATGGATGTAAGCACCTGCTGCAGGCCAAGCAGCGACATGGAAAAGTACAGTCCGGACAAATGCGACACGATCCTGCCCACCAGCGCGCCAAAGGCGATGTTCAGCATCAAACCGATGCCGAAGCCGACATACAGGGGCAGATGAAACTTCTTAGCGCAAATCAGCAGCGCATACATGCCAATGCCGTAGAATATACAGTGCGCAATGGAGAAAATGCCAGTCAGACCCGAAAGCACATTCCACGATTCCCCCAGCGCAATGTACATGAATACGACAATCGCAATGTTCAGCACACGTCTGTTGCGAGTAGAGGGCATGTAAATCAGCAGCGCAATCATGACGATTGCCAGCAGCAGCTTCAAAAGCTTTTCCTTTGAATCGATTAAACTCCTGATCGGTTTCATGGCAAGCCTCATCCTTTCTCTTATATCGTGTGCGCAAGGCTGTCCTTCTTGGTGAACAGGCCGTGAGGACGAACCAGCAGAATAATTACAAAGAGAGTAAAGATAACGGCATCATGAAGCGCCGAGGGAAGAACGGAGCTGATCAGAGAGGAAAGCACGCCAACCAGGATTCCCGACCACAGCGCGCCGCTGATATTGCCAATGCCCGCTGCCACGCAGATCAGGAAGGCATAGGTCTGCAGCTTGCCGCCGAATGTGGGCTCCACCTGGAACATGGTCATCAGAATGATGGCGGCAATACCGATCAGGCTGTAGCTGAGGGAATAGGCGATGCTCACAATTTTTTCACCGTCGATACCCATCATTGCGGCAGCCTCCGGATTCTGCACGACCGCGCGGATCGCGCGCCCTGTCCAGGTCTTTTTCAGGAACATCTGGAACGACAGCATCACAACCAGCGCCAGAACGAAGCACATCACATAGGTCAGGCCAATGCTGATTTTGGGCGTGATGAAAATACGGGTCTGCACATAGCCCAGGTTGCGGGGATATGCGCTGCAGATCATCGTCGCCAGGTTTGTAAGGATCAGCTGCATGCCCATGGTCGCCAGGATCATTGTGCTGTATACCTTGCGGCGAAGCACTGTTTTTCTCATAAACAGGCCGAACAGCGCGTTATAAAGCAGGATAAGTGGCACTGCCAGATAGATTGGCACATTCCATACCGCCAGCATATAGTAAGTCAGATACATCGAAACCATGATGCTTGCGCCATATGCGAAGTTTGCATATTTCAATGCGCCGCACTGGAAGGACCACGCGCTTGACATCAATCCGTATACGCCGCCGATACATATGCCATTGATGATGACAGCAATATATGCTTCAAAGCTCATCATGACCGCTCCTTTGTTTAGCCAACTGGTTTTTGTTTGAAGATAAGAATATAGCACCGATTACGTTGATTCGTTATTGAAACACACAACCGGTGCTATATTTCTTATTCGCGTATTAATACATGACGGGGTTATCTGTTTTTTCCTTAGCCGATATGCAGGAATTACTTGCCGAAGGGAATGCGGGCTTCGCTGGACGCAAGATCCTCGGGGCTAACGCACAGATACTCGCCGTTGACCCACTGACCAATGATGAACCTGTCCGCGCGGACGTTGTTGTTCAGCTCGTCAAATTTGATACCCCAGTACCAGGACAGCTCGCCGTAATCAAGATCCAGCTCGCGCAGGGTGTCGGCCAGCAGCTTGGTATCCTCCCACTGGGACGGGTCGACGCGCTTGAGCACTTCAAAGATCGCCTGCATGCAGCCGTAAGCATGAAGCGCATGGGTCAGCGGAATGTGGCCAAACTGCTCTTCGTAGTCCTTCCTAAACTTCGCAATACCTTTTGCTGCCGATTCGGACATGAACGGAACAGGGAAGGAAACGGACAGGCAGCCATCGGTGATCTCGTTGCCCAGATCAGCGAAAACGGGCAGATCGTAGTAAATGCCGCCGCCCATCGTCACATTGGGCTTGTAACCCAGCTCGTGCATGGTGGTCTGGAAGTTGGTGCCGTCCGCCTGCTGCTGCAGGGGAACGAAAATGTCGTAATCGCTTTCCATCAGCTTGGTCACGGCAGGCACAAAGTCCGTCGCGTCAGAGGCCACGCCTTCGCAGAGGACGATCTTCGTTCCGTTGGCCTTGGCATAATCAACAACATAGTCCACCATGTAGGTCAGATTCGTACCATAGACGATGGCAATTTTCAGCTCGTCGGCGGACTTGCCAAGATAGTTTTCGCCGATATAAGCAGCGCCGTCCGCAATCGCCTTGCAGAAATCCGTGACGGCAGCGCCAACGCGGAAGAAGTAATCCGATTCATCCTCCGTCAGGTCAGCAGCCCAGTTCAGGGAGAAATACAGCACTTCCATCTCGTCGCACATGGATGAGAAGGTGCGGTCGCAGCTATTGCCATAGCCCGACAGGAACAGGCGGGAGCCCTTATTATAAAGGCGCTCGAATTCGGAAAGGGTAGATTCAGTATCCGGGCCATCCGCGATGGCGGCTACGATCTTGCGGCCGTTGATTTCGCCGCCGATGTGCTCAAGCGCAAGGTTCATGCCATTGGCGTATTCATTGCCGCCAAACGCATTGGCGCTGGTCAGAGGCGTAATCATGGAAATTACATAGGGGGGCAGCTCGTCCGCAACGGCGGTGCAGCAAACGCTGCTCAGGCAGAGCGCGAGAATCATCGTGAGGGCAAACAGCTTTTTCATTTCATTTTTCCTTTCTTATCATCCGTAATCATCCTGTAAAACCTGAATTAAAACCCTGGTAACGAATACTGCTCGTTCTTCCCTCCTTGCCATATTTCATTGCTTGCAGTTATCATACACCAAAAGGAACGCGCAAACATCCCAATCTGGGATGTACGGGTATTTCTTATGGCGCGTTTTGCAGCATAACGTCAGGCTGCAGCGCGGCAACACAGGGAAAGCAAAAAGCACCAGCCTTGTCTCAAAGGCTGATGCTTTACAGGATGGTGCCGGTGGCCGGACTCGAACCGGCACGCCATCGCTGGCGGTGGATTTTGAGTCCACTACGTCTGCCAATTCCATCACACCGGCAAGGACACGGTCTAAAGCCGTATTTGATTATGATTATATAGCAGAATCCCCCAGCTTGTCAAGCAAAAAACTTATCGCGCAAACCCAAACAAAAACTTATCGCGCAAACCCAAGATCTTATCGCGCAAACCCAAGATCACAGCGCGCGGCAGATGCGCGCCACAGCCTCCTGGGTATGCTCGGCCGTGCCAAAGGCCGTCAGGCGGAAGTAGCCTGCGCCACTGGGGCCAAAGCCCTCGCCGGGCGTGCCAGCCACCTGCGCGTGCTCCAGCAGGAAATCCAGAAACTGCCAGCCGGAAATGCCGCCCGGCGTTTTAAGCCACACATAGGGCGCGTCCACACCGCCGAAAACCTCCAGCCCCGCGCCGCGCAGCGCGTTGCGAATCACGCGGGCGTTGTTCATATAATAGTCGATATTTTCACGGCAGTCGCGCATGCCCTGCGGGGTGAATACCGCCTCGGCCGCGCGCTGAACGGGATAGGATACGCCATTGCGATGGGCAGACTGCATGCGGCTCCACATGCGGTGCAGCGTGCCGCCGTACAGCTCGCGCGGCACCACGCAGTAGCCGCAGCGCACGCCCGTAAAGCCCGCCAGCTTGGAAAACGAGCCGCATTCGATGGCGCAGCTCTTGGCCCCGCGGCACTCGTATATGGTATGCGGCACAGTGGACGATGTGATAAAAGCGCTATATGCAGCGTCATAAAAGATCAGCACGCCATTCTGCACAGCCCGATCCACATAGCGCTGCAATTCAGGCAGCGTCAGAGCCACGCCCGTGGGATTGTTGGGAAAGCACAGGTAAATCGCATCCACATAGTGCTGCGGCAGCGGCGGCACAAAGCCGTTTTCCGCCGTACAGGGCAAATATTCTACCTGCGACCACAGACCGTTGCGGTATTCCCCCGCGCGGCCAGCCATAGCGTTGCTGTCAATATAGACCGGATAAACCGGATCGGTCACGGCGATGCGTGCCTCAGAGGACAGCAGCTGCTGCAAAGCGGCAGTATCGCTTTTGGCGCCATCAGAGACAAAGATCTCGTCGCTGGACAACGTCACCCCGCGCGGCTCATACAGATTTTTATAGATCGCTTTGATCAGGAAAGGATAGCCGCCCTCCGGGCCATAACCGCGAAAGCCCTCTTTTGTGCCCATTTCCAGCGCGGCAGAGGCCATGGCGCGCGTCACCGCCGCAGACAGCGGGCGCGTAACATCGCCAATACCCAGGCTGATCACCTTATCCTCGGGGTGGTTGCGCTGATAATCATCAATACGCTTGGACACCTCGCGGAACAGGTATCCCGCCGGCATGGAGGCAAGGTAGGGGTTCAGGGCAGGCATAGCGAAACAGGCTCCTCTCCGCGCAATGCAATGATATCAGTCCAAGCCTCAGCCCAGCCATTCGCCGTCAAACACAAAGGCGGCCGGGCCGGTTTGATATACATGGTTGTCCTCGGCGTTCCAGTTGAGCATCAGGTTGCCGCCAGCCAGCTTCATCTGCACCTTGCGGTCGGCATGACCGCACAGCACCGCCGCCACCAGCGCCGCGCACGCGCCCGTGCCGCAGGCCAGGGTTTCGCCCGTGCCGCGCTCCCAGACGCGCATTTGCAGCACATCACGGCTGATCACGCGCACAAATTCCACATTGGTGCGGCGTGGGAACAGGGAATAATGCTCAAAGGCTGGGCCGATGGAATTGAGATCGAGCACCTCGGGATCGCGCACAAAGATGACGCAGTGCGGATTGCCCATGCTGACGCAGGTGATAAACCACATCTGCCCCAGCACCTGCAGGCGATGGCGCAGCACCATCTGGCCGGGCAGATCCACCGGAATTTCGCTGGGATTGAGCACCGGCGTGCCCATATCCACGGTGACGGATTCTACCCTGCCATCCTGCACCTGCAATTGCAGGGCACGGATGCCGCTCCTGGTGTCCAGCGAAAACGCCGTATCCGCAGTCATGCCGCGCTCATACACAAATTTTCCGATGCAGCGGGCGGCGTTACCGCACATTTCAGCCTCGCTGCCATCGCGATTGAAAATACGCATGGCAAAGGGCGAGCTTTCGCCCGGCTCCAGCAGCACAATGCCGTCCGCGCCCACGCCCACATGCTCACGGCACATTTCCACCGCCAGACGCGAAGGATCCGGCACATATTCCTCAAAGCAATTGATGAGCAGATAATCGTTGCCGATTCCTTGCATCTTGGTAAAACGCATGTAATTCCCCTCTTCCAACTATTTCAAGCAATACCGCACAAATCAATTGCGCGGTATTCCCTTCACTTTATCTTGCGCAGCAGCGCGCGCTTACATGCGCTCAGGCGCTTCCATGCCAATCAGATACAGACCGGTCTTGATCACCTGGCGCACAGCGTCGGTCAGCTGCACACGCGCGGCGATTTCGCCCGGCTCTCCATCCAGGATGCGGTGCTCATAATAATACTTGTTATAGGCCTTGACCAGATCGGTAGTGGCGCGGGTGATCATAAAGGGCTCGTTGGTGCGGCAGGCTGCGCGCACATCCTCAGGGAAGCGCGCCAACAGGCGCAGCACCAGCTGGGCCTCGTCATCCAGCAGCGCGCTGTAATCGGGCTGCGCGGCCGCCTCGCCCGCCTTGCGCATTACCGAGCAGCAGCGGGTATAGGTATACTGCACATAGGGGCCGGTGTCTCCGTCAAAGTTCAGCGCGCGATCCCACCAGAAATCGATATCCTTGATGCGGCTGTTCTGCAGGTCGGAATAGATCACCGCGCCCACGCCCACCTGACGGGCGACTTCTTCTTTATTTTCAAGGTTGGGGGATTTTTCTTCAATGATAGCCAGCGCCTTTTCCACCGCGCGATCCAGCAGCTCGTCCAGGTACAGCACATGTCCCTTGCGGGTGGATAGGCTCTGCCCCTCATAGCTGACCATGCCGAAGGCCACATGCACCAGCTGATCCTTGGCCCAGGGATAGCCCATCTTTTCCACCACGCGGAATACCTGGCGGAAGTGCAGATCCTGCTGATAGGCCACGACGTACAGGCACTTATCAAAATGGAAGGTATCCTTGCGGTAGAAGATGGCCGCCAGGTCGCGGGTAGCATAAATGGTGGTACCGTCGCTCTTGAGGATCAGGCAGGGCGGCATGTTGTCATCGCTCAGATCCACCACCTGTGCGCCGTCGCTTTCGGTCAGCAGTCCCTTCTCCTTCAGCTCGTTCACCACACGGTCAGTCTTATCATGGTAGAAGCTCTCACCCGTGTAATAGTCAAACTGCACGCCCAGCTTTTTGTATACGCGGCTGGCGTCCTTGAGGGTGACGTCCTTAAACCAGTTAAAAATCTCCAGCGCTTCGGGATCGCCGTCCTCGATCTTCTTAAACCAGGCGCGGCCCTCGTTTTCCAGCTCGGGGTTCTTTTCGGCTTCCTCATGAAAGCGCACATACAGGGCGGTCATCGCGTCCACGCCGCCCTTTTCCACTTCTTCTTTATTGCCCCACTTTTTGTAGGCGCAGATCATCTTGCCAAACTGCGTGCCCCAGTCTCCCAGATGGTTGACGGACACGGTGTTCCAGCCCAGGAAGCCATAGATGCGGCACAGGGAATTGCCGATCATGGTGGTGCTGAGGTGGCCGATATGGAAGCGCTTGGCAATGTTGATGCTGGAATAATCCAGCACCACGGTTTTGCCCTCGCCCTCATTGCCGCTGCCCCAGCGTTCGGGCGCGGCCATCACCTTCTGCAGGGTATCCTTGGCAAAATTGCCGCGATTGAGGAAGAAATTGAGATATCCGTTCACCGGCTGCGCGGTGCAGACCTCAGGACGGTCAATCGCCGCCGCAAGCTTCTGGGCAATCATGGGCGGGCCCATGCGCAGCGCCTTGGACAGCTTAAAGCAGGGAAAAGCAAAATCGCCCAGCTTGCTGTCAGGCGGAACCTCCAGCAGCGCCTCATAATTGATGCCGGCGTCCACGCCGGGGTACGCTGTCCGGACAGCCTCGTCCACAATCTGCGCAATCAGCGTCTTCATTTCCATGCGTTCATTCCTCCCCAAAATAGTACAGCGGTTATTGTAACATGAAATGCGGAACTTTACAATTATTTTAACGTCCTATTTTGCATAAGAAACGGGCAGGATCGCGCGCATGCCGCGCCTTTCCCCTGCCCGCTCGTTCGTCAGTCCACTTTTGCCGTTTTGGCCGCATCCAGCCGCGCCACAACGCCGGCATAAGCCGCCGTCAGAGCCGCGCCCAGCAGCACACCGCCCAGCACGTCGGTCAGCCAATGCACACCGGAAGCCAGACGACCCACCGACATGACCAGCATCATCAGCACGCCCAGCATATCCAGCAGGAACAGCACTTTCTGATTGCCGATGCGCCGCTCCGCCTGCACCAGCGCCGAGGAAACCAGGCACACGGCCAACATGGTATGCGAGGACGGGAAGGAGGCCTCCAGCGCCGTCTCCGTGGGCAAGATGACGGGGCGATAATTGATAATCACCTTTTCAAACAGCACATACGCCGCGCCCAGCGCCACATACAGACCGGCCAGCGCCCAAAGATCGGCGTCCACGCGCTTCAGGCTCCTGCGCCGGATCAACTGATACAGCCCTAAGAGCGCAAAGCAGGGCGCGATCAGGATGCAGATTTTGCCCAGCTTGTCGGTGATATCATACCAGCCCATCTGCAATCCTGTGCGCTGATGCACGCGCAGGTTCAGCGTCGCCAGGCCGATTTGCGAACCGTTCGGCCCAACGTTCTGCACGTCCACCGTCTTGATCGCCACAATCAGCGCCGCAAAGAGGATCAGCAGCGCCGCGGACAGCGCCAGCAGCGCACGGGCGCGCCTTTGCAGCCTTGCTTGCTTATACTGGGTCATAGCGTTTTCCTCTCATTCATTTTCCAGCCGTTCCATGGCCTCGTAGATGGCCTCCAGCTCCTCGGCGGAATCATACTGCAGGATAATCTTTCCCTTTTTCAGGTTTCCATGCAGCGCAGTGCGAACGCCAAGCACATTTTGCAGACGCTCCTGCATATCGTTCAGCTCCGAAGGCAAGGGCTTAGGCTCGGGCTTGGCGGGCTTTTCGCCGGGCTGGGCAGCCAGCCTTTCCAGCTCGCGCACCGACATGCCCTCGCGCACCGCGCGCTCGGCCAGCGCCAACTGACGGCTTTCATCCGCCAGTCCCGCCAGCACGCGCGCATGACCGGCAGACAGCTCGCCCGCCTTGACCAGCTCGCGGATGCTCTCGGGCAGCTGCAGCAGGCGAAGCAGGTTCGCCACCGCAGGGCGCGAACGCCCCACGCGCTTGGCGGCCAGTTCCTGGGTATAGCCGCACTCCTC
>OLPR01001666.1_pt1 | contig 17858 bp, 15 predicted proteins | sample 1672761 | NCBI WGS metagenome assembly OLPR01 (sample SAMEA3136721, study PRJEB25190) | human gut metagenome | biome: human gut; feature: human-associated habitat; material: faeces | place: Austria | collected 2013 | reverse complement strand
TTCGCTGCTGGCGTTGCCGCCCAGCACCGGGCGGTCGTTGACCAGAGCGACGCTGCACCCCAGCCGGGACGCCGCGGCCGCGGCGCACATGCCTGCGATGCCGCCGCCCACGACGAGCACCTTGCGCGAACGGGGCGAGCGCGCGATGTCCATCCCCTCGAACTCGCGTCCGATGAGCGGGTTTACCGCGCAGCGGCGCGTCTGCGTCACGGCACGCTCGGCCATGCACACGTAGCAGCGAAGGCATTTCACTACGTCATCGCCGCGATTTGCCATCACCTTAGAGGGTAGTTCGGGGTCGGCCAGAAGGCCGCGCGCCATGGCGATAGCGTCGGCCTGACCGCTCGCGATGATTTCTTCCATCTGTGCGGGGTCGGAAAGCCCGCCGATCGCCACGACAGGGATGCTCACGTGCTTCTTGATCTCGGCCGCGAGATGCACGTTGCAACCGTGGTCACGGAACATCGACGGGTGCGTGACCGAGAAGCCGAATTGATAGGACCCTGCCGATACGTGCATGAGGTCGACCAGATCCTCGAGCGCATGGGCGATGCGGGCGCCCTCGGCCACATCATAGCCGCCCTCGAAAAGCTCGGCTCCGCTTATGCGCAGCTCAATGGGGAATCCGGGGCCAACGGCGCTGCGCACCGAAGCGAGCACCTCGCGCGCGAAGCGGATGCGGTTCTCAAGCGGCCCGCCGTATTCGTCCTCGCGCTTATTGAAGTAGGGGGAGAGGAACTGGTTGATCAGCCAGCCGTGCCCCGCATGCACCATGACCATCTGGAAGCCGGCGCGCTTCGCGAGCGCAGCCGCCTCACCATATGCCGCAACGATGCTCGCGATCTGCTCATGCGAAAGCGCGCGCACGGGCATGCCGTCGGGGCGCACGCCATCGGAGGGCCCCCACTGGCACAGGTCGCCCTTCTTCTCCTTGTCGACCATATAGGTGCCGGCATACTGCCCCGAATGCGAAAGCTCGATGGATGCGACCGCGCCGTGGCGTTTGATCGCGTCGGCAAGGTAGGTGAAGGCGCCGAGCTGACCGGGCGTCTTCAGCGACAGCCGCAACATTTGCGAGCCGTCGGTTTCGGGATGGACCACCAGCTCGCTCACAGTGACGACGGCCGCACCGCCCTTTGCGCGCAGCTCGTAGAATCCCTGGGTGCGCGGCCCTGGCGTGCCCTCCGCCGTAATGTCGGTCGCGCCCATCGGCGCAGATAGCATGCGGTTTCGAAGCGTCAGGCGCCCCACCGTAAGCGGCGCACACAGATGCGGATAATCTCGCTTCATCGAACTCCCCTTCTTATCGAAAATCCCCTCGCCACGCTGACCGGGCGTTTGCATCGCGCGGACCTCGCTGGCCGCCGGTCGCGCCCACGGGTTGCATCTCGCGGGCCGTATCGCGCTGGCCGCTGACTCCCGCACGATTGCAGCCGGCAAGCGCGACGAGCGGGTGCGGCGCCCCTCCCCGTTCGGGCGCCGCCAACCAAGTACTGCGCAGTCTAGTTCGACGGATGGTGCTTTTCAACCCAGCCTTCGTGGTTTTCCTGACGCCCGCGGGCGATAGCGAGCGCGCCGTCGGGCACGTCCTTCGTGATGACGGAGCCCGCGGCCACAAGCGTATGCGCGCCCACGTTCACGGGAGCCACCATCATGGTATCGCTGCCGATGAAGGCGCCGTCGCCGATGGTGGTCGGCCACTTCTTGGCGCCATCGTAGTTGCAGGTGATCGAGCCGGCGCCGACGTTCACGCCCTCGCCAAGCGTCGCGTCGCCGATATAGCTCAGGTGAGGGACCTTGCTACCGCGGCCAATCGTGGACTTCTTGATTTCCACATGAGTGCCGGCCTTCGCACCCTCGCACAGGTGCGCGCCGGGGCGCAGGTACGCACGCGGACCGCACGTGGCCTCATCGTCGATGCGCGCCTCGATCGCGACCGTCTCGTCGATCGTGCAGCCCGAGCCGACGACGGTGTCGGTCAGGCGCGTGTTCGGACCGATGACGGAATCCTCCCCTACCTGGGTTTTCCCCAAGAGGAAGGTCTGCGGGAGAAGCTCAACATCGGGCGCGATCTCCACGTCGGGGCCGATCCACACCGAGGCGGGGTCCCACATGGTAACGCCCGCCGCCATGTGCTCCTTGTTGATGCGCGACTGCAGGGCGCACGTCGCCGCGGCCAGCTGGACGCGCGAGTTCACGCCGAGGCACTCGGAGACGTCGCTTGCGGGAAGCGCAAGCACGTCGCGCCCGGCACTGCGGCAAATTTCGAGCACGTCGGTCAGGTAGAACTCGCCCTGCGCGTTATCGCTTCCCACCTGTTCGAGCGCTTCGAAAAGCACCTGCGCGTCGAAGCAGTAGAAGCCAGAATTGCATTCAGTGACGGCGGCCTCGGCGGCGTTCGCGTCCTTCTGCTCGACAATGCGCTCGACGCGCCCCTCGCCGTCGCGGATGATGCGCCCGTAACCGAACGGGTCGTCGAGCTCCATGGTGAGCACCACGACCGCCGCGTTCGAGCGGGCGCGCATGTCGGCGAGCTCGCGAATGGTATCGGGCGTGATAAGCGGGCAGTCGCCCGACAGCACGAGCAGCGAGCCATCGAAGCCGGCGAGCGCTTCCTTGCAGGTGAGCACCGCGTCGGCCGTGCCGCGCTGCGCCTTCTGCACGACAACTTCGGTGTCGGACACCAAAGGCTCCACGATCTCGCGAGCGTGCCCCACCACCGACACGATGCGGTCGGCGCCGGCTTCGCGCGCGGCGTCAACGACCCAGCGAACGAGCGGCTTGCCGAGAATCTCGTGCGCGACCTTGGGTTTTTTCGACTTCATACGAGTTCCCGCACCTGCGGCGAGCACGATGGCGGCAGTATTCATTGAAATGACCTTCCGATTGGTTGAAAAATACCAGGGAAAGTATAGCGCAACCCGAAACTGACGCGTTCCCGCAGGCTGTAGGCATCCCCAAACGCACCTGATCGCGTGCTTGGGCGGCGCGAGGTGCCGCCCAAGCACGAGCGCCCCGAAGGGACACACCGCGGCGGAGCTAGCGCTTCTCCTTGAGGGAGACCGCCACTTCCGCAATGCCCTTGCACCCCGCAAGAGCCTGCTCCACCTCGCGAATGACCTCGGGATCGTCAATTTCGCGAAGGAGCCTCTCGGATGCGACGTTGGCTTCCTCGCCCGCAGTCTGCCGCTGCATCTCACTCGGGCCGAGCGACATGAAAGCCACGCCCTGCTTCTGCGCCGACTTCGCCTGCACCGCGAGCAGCGAGAAGCCCGCGACGCCCGCAACGAGCGAGGCTAAAAGGATGCCGAGCTTCGCCGCGGCGATTGTGGCCGCATCGACGTAGGCCAGGTTCGCCACAAAGATTGCCATCGTAAAGCCGACGCCGCCCAAAACCGCCGCACCGAGCATGTGCATCCAGGTCACATTCTCGGGCAGGCTCGCCGCCCTCAGCTTCACCACAAGGAAGCTCGCGGCCATAATGCCAAGCGGCTTGCCCACCACCAGGCCGAAGAACGCACCAAGCAGCGCCGGGTTCAAGAACAGGGCGCCCAAATCGCTGCCCGCAAGCCCGACGTTCGCGTTCGTGAGCGCGAACAGGGGCAGGATCGCGAAGTACACCCAGGGGTAGAGCAGATGCTCCAAACGCGTCGCCGGAGGCACAACCTGCTTCGATACGCGCGCCAGCGAGGAGACCGTCTTCAGATAATCCTCCTGCCCGATGACGGGTTCTTGCGCGTTGAAGGCACTCTTCGCCTCGACGACGCGCTCGCCCGTCCAGCGGATGAAGCTCTTCACGTTCACGCGCGAGCCGGAGGGAATCGCAAACGCGAGTAGTACGCCGGCGATGGTCGAGTGCACGCCCGACATGAACACGCAGTACCATAACACGGCCCCCACCAGCAGATACGCATACAGCGAGAACACATGGCGCTTGTTCATGAGCAACAGCACGCAAAAGACGACCGCCGCACAGCCAAGCCACGGCAAAGACGGCGCCCGCCCGTAGAACACCGCGATGACGATGATCGCGATGATGTCGTCGGCGACGGCCAAGGTGCTCAAGAACACGCGTACCCCGTTCGGCACGCGATTGCCGAGAAGCGCCAAGATTCCCAGCGCGAACGCGATATCGGTCGCCGTCGGGACGCCCCAGCCGCCCGCCGTGTCGAGGTTGCCCACATTGAGCGCAGAGTAGACGGCCACGGGCACGAGCACACCGCCCACCGCAGCGACGATGGGAAGAATCGCCTGGCGGATGTTCGTCAGCTCGCCCACCGTCATCTCGTATTTGATTTCCAAGCCTACGAGCAGGAAGAACACCGCCATAAGCACATCGTTGATGACGTGCGAGAGCGGCATCGTCGCCTGCGTCTGCCCGAACACGAAGCCGACGTCGGTGTGCCAGAAGTGGGCGAACGCGTCGGCAACAGGGGAGTTCGCCACCACAAGCGCCGCGATCGCCGCAAGGAGCATCGCACCCGCCGCCTTCGTGGACGAGCTCGTGAACTGGATGAGCTTGCGATAGCGGGCCTGATGGCGCTGCACTTCGCTGATGTAGATGCGCCCCGGATCGGGGTTTTGCGCACTGGGGTGCTCGGGTGCTGCAGGCGCATCGTGAGCCACGCCTTCCGCAGAGCTCGCTTCTTTGTGCGCAGGTGAGGCGCAATGTTCGGTCATGGGAAATCCAATCTATGCGCGGGCAGCGCATACCACGGGGTCGGGCGTTTGTTGCATTATCCCTCAAATAACGGGTTCTTAACTCGCAAAACCCCCTTTCACCTGCGATTGTAAGAGAAGCGTTGCCAAAATGGTCGCAAATACTCATCTCCCCCGACGCCGTTTTGCGCTATGCTGTACCTATCAGCTTCGAGGTAAGGAGCCAACATGTTCCATGCAGACGGGTATCGAAATCGCAGATAAACCCGCATGGACAAGGGCATCCTCCCAGGCTGTTTTTTATTCGCCACGATTGTGAGGTGGTAACTATGAGCATTACCGTATCCGGCCGCAAAATGCCTGTAACCGACGCGCTGCGCGCCTATGCCGAGGAGAAAATCGGCAACTCGATGAAGGTCATGGATATCGACCCCCTCAACGCCGAAGTCGTCCTGAGCAAAGAAAAGAACCCGGCGAACCCCTGCCCCGACACCTGCGAAGTCACACTGCGCACGAAGGGCCACATCATCCGCGTGGAAGAGCACGAAGACGATATGTACGCGGCCATCGACGTCGCCGCGGCGAAGGTGCTGCGCCAGCTGCGCAAGTACAAGACGCGCGTCATCGATCGCAAGACCCGCAACGGCGAGAAAACCGTTGACACCTCGCCCATTCCTGTCTCCGAAGGAGAGCTCGACCTCGACGGGCTTATGAGCGAGCTGTCCGACGACGAGGTCGTACGCGTGAAGGAGATCGAGTTCGCGCCGCTCACCGAAGAAGAAGCACTCGTGCAAATCGACCTTCTGGGCCACGATTTCTTCGCTTACACCGATCGCGACACGAACTTGGTGAATGTTCTTTACCGTCGCGACAATGGAGGTTACGGCCTTTTGAAGCAGAAGGAGTAGCGATAGGGTACAATACCTTCGCTAGTTCACTGTGAGAAAGGATGCCTTCAATGGCTACGCTTGATACCGTTAAAGAAGTTCTCGAATCGAACCTCGACATCGACCCCGAGAACGTAACCGAAGACGCCACCTTCGAAGACCTGGGAATCGACTCCCTGGACATGGTCGAGCTCATCTGCGACCTCGAGGAGAAGTGCAGCGTCGACTTCGGCGAGCCGGAAGGCCTCACCACCGTCGGTGACCTCGTCGAGTACATCGACAACCTGTAAGGTTTCACCACCGCAACGAAAGAGCCCGCATCTGCGGGCTCTTTTCTTTTTTGGGAAATGCGCGTCGGGGCGAAAACGCGTACGGCAACGGGAAAACACGGGGACATGCACCGCGGCCGCAGCGAGACGCGAGGGCGCACGCGGAGGCTTCGACAAGATGCCGGGACGCGCGCGCCCGCTTCAGCAGGAAACCTACGAGCGAGCGCGGCGAGAAAGCCACGCGAGCACGACGGCGGCCACAACGAGCAGGCAGATCGTCGCCACGCGTCCGACGCTTAAGGACTGATACCCTACAGCGAAGATGCCCACCCCGAACACCGCCAAGACCACGCAAAGGACGGAGAGCCATTTCAGGTAGTGTTTCCTCTCCATGCTACGCCACGTCTTCCTCGCTCAAGCGGCCGCGGAACGTGCGGTAGACGATGACGTGGTACACCAGCACGAGCGGCACGCCGATGCACGCGATGCCCGTCATCCAAGCAAGGGAAATCTCCGAGGATGCTGCCGTCGCCGCAGTGATCGAGGCGCCCACGCCGGCGGAATCGGCAACGACGAGCGTCGGGAACATCGACGTCGCCAGAAGCCCGATAAGGCAGACCGCGCCTGCGGACTGGGCGAGAAACGCGCCCAAGTCGCTCCCCTTCGCGCGGCCCAGGTATATCGACACGATGAGAGCAATTGCGAAGAGTACGGCAAACACGCAGGCCACCGGCCACATTGCGGGCTCAATAGCAGGACGGATGACCCCGAGCGTCATAGCACCGCAGACCGCGAAGAGCGCGAGCGTTACAATCTGCAGAATGCCCCCGAGCTTGCGCGCCCGCGCACGAAGGTCACTCCCCTCGGGCGTTTTAAGCGCGATCCATAAGCACCCCGCCGTCAGACACATCGAGAAACCGAGAAGCCCCACGAGCAGCGTGTACGGGGTGATGAGCCCCAGAAGCGGGACACCCGAGTAATCCCCGTTCGCCGCCATGGGAATACCCGCAAACGCATTGCCCACGGCAACCCCGAGCAGAAGCGCCGGCAAGAACGATCCCACGATGAAGCACACGTCCCACACGCGCGACCAGTTGGCGTCATGGGCGCGGAATTCGAGCGAGACGGCGCGTACGATAAGCCCGAAGAGCACGAGCATCACCGCGAGGTAAAAGCCCGAGAACGTCGTGGCGTACGCCGCGGGAAACGCCGCGAACAACGCACCGCCCGCCGTGAGCAGCCAAACCTCGTTGCCGTCCCATACAGGGCCGATGCTGCGGCGGATATACGCGCGCTCGGTCTCGTCCTTCGCGAGGACCGGGTAGAGCACGCCCGCGCCCAAGTCGAATCCGTCGAGCACGAAATAGCCCGCAATCAGCACGAAGATCAGAAAGAACCACAGTATCTGGAGAATCGTCATTACTGCTCACCACCCTTTTCACCCGCACCGGCAACCGCAAGATTCCCATCGGCCGCCTTGGCGGCACCCTCATCAGGCCCCTGCTTCACGAAATGGGAGATGACGCGCACCCAGCCGATGAGGAGGAACAGGTAGACCGCAAGGAACAGCCCCAGCGTGATCAAAAGCTCGGGCGCCGACACAGATTGGGAAATCGCGTCGTTCGTCAGAAGAGCCACGCCGTCGGGACCAGTCGTCGAAGGATAGACGACCCACGGCTGACGGCCCACCTCCGCCGTGATCCAACCAACTTGAATGGCCACGAACGGGAACAGCGGCGAGATGACGAACAGCTTCTGCAGCCAGCGCATCGAGCGGACGCGCTCACCGCGCATAGAGAAGACGATCGCAAGGATCGCCGTCACCATGATGAGCCCATACATGGCAACCATCAGGTGATATGTCTGGAACACAAGGTTCACGGGTTGGTCGGCGACGTTCATGTCGGAGTACTTCTCCTCCTGCGCGAGCGAGTGCAGGCCCTTGTACTCGGTATCCCACGTGCCGGTTGCAAGGAAGCTCGTCCCGCCGGGAATCGCGAACGGGGTGATCACTTTCTCGTTTTCCTCGTCCACCCAACCGAATGCGTAGAGCGGCGGCACCTCGTCGTTGTACATGCCCTCCATCATGGCGAGCTTGGTGGGCTGCTCTTCGGACACCTGAACGGCGGACGCGTGCGCGGTCACGATCATGGCGCACGAGGCGACGATGCCGACAACAGCACCGATGCGCACCGTTTTCATGGCGAAGTCGGTGTGCTTGTTCTTGAGCAGGTACCATCCGCCCAAGGCGAGCGACGTGAACGCACCGATGATCAGCAACGCAACGATCACGTGGAAGTAGCGCGGAGCAATCGAGGGGTTCATGGCTGCTGCGAGGAAGTCGGTGATGATAGCCTTCTTCCCATCGGCTGCGAGCTCGGCGCCGGCGGGCGTCTGCATCCACGAGTTAGCGATGAGGATCCAGAGCGCACTCAAAAGGGAGCCTGCCCACACAAGCCATGCCGACACGGTGTAGAACTTACGCGAGACTTTGTTGCGACCGAACAGCAGCACGCCTAAGAACACCGACTCCAGGAAGAAAGCGAACAGCGCCTCTGCGGCAAGCGGGGCGCCGAAGATGTCGCCTACGAAGCGCGAGTAATCTGCCCAGTTCGTGCCGAAGGAGAACTCCATCGTGATACCCGTCGCCACACCGATGGCGAACGTCGCGGTGAAGATCTTCACCCAGAGGCGCACCGCCGCGCCGTCCTTCTCGTCGCGCGAACGGTAGTACTTCGTCGCGAAAATCGCCGTGATCAGGCCCAGCCCGATCGAGAGCGGGACGAATATGAAGTGGTACGCAACGGTGAGCGCAAACTGGATACGTGAGAGCAAAGCAACGTCGGTCAAGATATCCATAACGCAACCCCCTCCTCTTCGCATATGCGATGGTTGATTATTGGATGCCAGGATAGCACATTATCGATAACAGTTCTCATTATTATTGGGAATTATTTTCGATAATGCCACTTACAGGAAATCCCTCTGCAAGCGAACAGCAAAAGCCTAGCCCCGTCGCACGCAGTAGCCAAGCGCCGTATATGCGAAATGTTGTCGGGAAACCCTACGGCTGCAAAGAGTTGCTATCCGCAGCGCGAAGAAACGCCGCCTTGACATCGGCAATCGAATAGAGGCTGCCGAATGCGCAGATAAGGCCTTCGGAGCCGGCGATTTTGCGCGCAGCAGAGGCGGCATCGTCGAAATCGCCTGCAACCTCAATCGTTGCGCGAGCGCCGAGTTCACCGCATGTCTCGCGAATCACCTCAGCGAGATCGGCCGCATCGAGAGCACGCGGATTAGGCGGCGTCACGCACACGAAGGCACTCGCCAGCGGCGCGACTGCCCGAAGCATCGAGCGATAGTCTTTATCGGCAAGAATGCCTACAAGGAATACTGGCCGCTTATCGGGGAAAACGTCCCGCAGCGAATCGGCGAGCACACCCGCGCCCTGCGGGTTGTGGCCGCCATCGATCACCACGGTCGGCATACCCGCCAGTTGATCAAGCACCTCGAAGCGCGCAGGCCACCGCGTCTCGGCAATTCCGCGCGCGATAGCCTCATTAGGAATCTCCCAGCCGCGCTCACGCAGCGCACCAGCTATCTCGATAGCCATCGCCGCGTTCGAGGGTTGATACGACCCCAAAAGCCGCGTCGCATACTCCCGTCCACGATACGAGAACTGACGTATGGGAACAGCGCTCTCAACCTGCGACATGGGAGTTCGGTGGGCATCAATTGACGAACTCGCCTGGAGCTTCTGCGCGGGGACGGCGTGCTCCGCGCGCAGTTCCGCAGCGAAGCGAGGACTGTCTGAGCACGGAGCATGCCCCTCGTGCTCAAGAGCGGTGCCGCGAGTCAACAGCGCAGCGCCCCTCGTCACCTTCCCCACCGAAAGCAGCGAGAAATCAGGCACGACGAGCTTGTCGCCCGCGCGCCGTGCCGCATCTTCCACCACTTCCATAGCGGAAGGCTCCTGCGGCCACGACACCACGGTTGAACCCTTCTTCACGATGCCCGCCTTCTCATGGGCAATCTCGGCAAGCGTGTTGCCGAGCAGGTTCGTGTGGTCGAGCGCAATCGACACGATTGCCGCAACCTCGGGCGCAGCGATGACGTTGGTGGAATCGAGCCGGCCGCCAAGCCCCACCTCGAGCACCACGATATCGCAGCCGACGTGCGCGAAATGCACGAGCGCCACAGCAGTCATCAGCTCGAACTCGGTGGGGTGCTCCCCGCCTTCCGCTTCCATCGCCTCGGCACACTCGCGCACACGAAGCGTTGCAGCCGTGAGGTCCTCATCCGAGATGTTGCGCCCGTTCACACGGATGCGCTCATGGAAGGTCTCCACGTAGGGGCTCGTGAAAAGCCCCGTCTTAAAGCCCGCCTCCGCAAGGATCGACGCCGTGAAGGCGCAGGTCGACCCCTTGCCGTTCGTGCCAGCGACATGGACGAACTTCAAGCGGTCCTGAGGGCGCCCCAGCCGATCGAGAAGCTCGCAGATGCGTTCAAGGCCGAGTCGGGACGTCAGCCAACGAGGCGTGTTGATGTATTCGATTGCGTCGAAAGGCATGCTTCCACCTTTTTAGAGAAGTTTTTGCTGCGAGAACGATTCATTCTCTTTTGCTGGAGAAGATTGCGGCGCAACCCCCAACTCATCAGGGGGAACAGGAGCGGCCGAGCGCACTTGCGGCACCCCGTCTTCCCCACCTGGCTGCAAACCATTGGGGACAGCGGCAACGATGCCCGCCTGTCGCAAAAGCTCGCCGAGCGTCGCAAAATCGTTCTCCAACGCCTCGCGCTTGCTGCCATCGTAGAGCGCGGCCGCGGGATGGTAGATCGGGAAGACGCTGAAGCGGCCCGCATGCTGCAAGGTTCCATGCAGCCGCGTGATTCCCACCTCGGTCTTCAGAATGAACTGCGTGGCGAACTTGCCGAGCGTCACGATGAAGTCGGGCATGATGGTCCGCGTCTGTTCGCGCAGGAAAGGCGCACACAGCTCGATTTCCTCAGGCCTGGGGTCGCGGTTTCCAGGAGGGCGGCATTTCAGCACGTTCGCGATGTAGACGTCGTCGCGGGAAAGCCCCGCGATCGCAAGCAGGTCGTTGAGCATGTGCCCAGCGGCGCCCACGAATGGCTCGCCCTGCAAATCCTCATTGCGACCAGGCGCTTCCCCTACGAAAAGCACGCGGGCACGAGGGTTTCCCACCCCGAACACCGTTTGCGTGCGCCCCTGCGAAAGCGGGCAGCGGCGACAAGCTTCCACCGCGGCGCGAATCTCGGGAAGGGGTATGTGCGGCTTGCCCATCTATACGTACACCTTCGGCAGGCGCATTCCAAAGGCGCAGGCCAGCTCATAGTGGATTGTGCCGAGCTTGTTCGCCATGTCGTCAAGCGTCACCACGGAATCTCCCTGGCGGCCGACGATGACCACCTCGTCACCGATCTGCGGATCGAGGCGGCGACGGGTGCCGTACGTGCGCAAATCGACCTCGAACATGCACTGGTCCATGCAGATGTTGCCCACCTGGCGCACGCGCGTGCCGTCGACGATGAAGTCGGTGCGACCGGAAAGACCTCGGTTCAAGCCGTCCGCATAGCCGACGGGCACCGTGCAGATCTTCACGCTGCCGGGGCTGCGGTAATTCAACCCATAGCTCACGCCCTCGCTCATGGGAAGCGTGCGCGTGTCGGTGATGCGCGCATGGACGCTCATCGCGGGCTTGAGATTGATCATCGAGCGCGTTTCCTGGCAAGTATGCAAGCCGTAGAGCGACACACCCCACCGCACCATGTCGAAGTGAACCTGCGGATAGCGAACCGTCGCAGCGGAGTTCGCGCAGTGCACGATGCCGGGGTCGATGCCCACCTCGCGCAGTGCGGAAATCGCCTCCGTGAAGCGCTTCACCTGGATGCCGAAGTCGAGCGTTCCCTCGCAGTCCGCCGTCGCGAAGTGCGTGAACGTGCCCACCAGATCGAGCGCACGATGGAAGCTCACCTTCCGCATGAAATCGACCACATTGTCATAGCGTACGCCGATGCGGTTCATACCCGTGTTCACCGCCAGGTGGAACGGTGCGCGAATGCCGTACTCGTCAGCCTTCTCGGCGTAGGCAATGGCAAACTCAGGCGTGTAGATGGACGGCATGATCTTGTAGGCGAGCAGCAGGGGCGCCGCCGTCGCGGGGGGCTCGGACAGAAGCACGATTGGCGCTCCCACCATGCCCTCGCGCAGCTTGATGCCCTCGTCTACCGTAGCGACAGCCAGGTAGTTCGCGCCCGATTGCAACGCGGTCTTCGCAACACGCACGGCGCCGTGACCGTACGCGTCGGACTTCACCACGGCGAGAAGGCGCGTGCTCGGCTTGATGAGCGATCGCGCGACACCGACGTTGTGGCGGATGGCCGAAAGATCGATTTCCACCCATGACCAGCGACGATCGGTTTCAGGAATCAGGGCGAGCTGGTCGGGATCGAACACAGGCTTTTCCGCCTGCTCATCCTGGGCGCCAGCCGCGCTCGTCTCATCGGGGGTCATCGCGCCAGACCGCCGTGCAGATTGTTGTTGCTGCTGTTGAGCTTTGCGAGCGAACCCCGTGAAGCCGTTGATGAGCTCCTCCACCGCTTCCAAGCCTTTCTCGTAACCTGTTATCGGTTGCAAAGTATAGCACTCATGAAAAACGCGCCCGAGCAATCAGGCTGTTCGGGCGCGTTTCGAAACAAAGCGGCAATAAAGCGGCAGGGGAATTAGTGCCCGCCGCCGGCCATCATCTTTACCGCATGGGGAAGCGCGGCGACGATGCCGTCCCAATTCTCGCGGGCGGCCTTCTCGCTTCCCGGTAGGTTGATAACGATGGTGTTGCCGCGCTGCATGCAGATTGCGCGCGAGAGCATCGCGTAGGGAGTGATCTGCAGGCTGTGGTAGCGCATAGCCTCGGCGATGCCGGGAACCTCGCGCTCGCACACGTCGCGCGTCGCCTCGGGGGTGTTGTCGCGCGGGGACAAGCCGCTTCCACCGCAGGTGAGCACGATGTCAACCTTCAAATCGTCGGTGCAGCGCTTGATAGCGGCGGCGATGCCAGCGCGGTCGTCCTTCACGATCATGTGCGTACGGCAGGCCCAGCCCTGCTCTTCAATCAGCGATTCAAGCGCGTCACCTGCGGTATCGCACTCAGGGCCGCGCGTATCGGAACAGGTGATGATGGCGAATACCGGTTTCTCGACACTCATGGTTTTATCCTTTCATCTTCCATTGGCGCCTCTGCGGCGCGAAATCGTAGGGTTCTTTTAGATCAGCACTTCCTCGGAGACGTCGAGCAACATGCAGTCGATCATCGAACCCGCTGCGCGCGACTCCAGCCCCTCGGGCATGATCGCCATGCAGTTGCTGCGCTGGATCGGCCCGAAAAGCCCCGAGCTCTGGTTCTGCGCAGGGGTGACCAGATAGCCTTCATCGTCTTTCGTGAGCGTCGCGCGCAAGAAAATGCGGCGCGGATCCCTCTTCTTGGTGTCCTGGGATAAACGTGCGCGAACGACAGGACGGTTGAAGTGGCTATAACCCTGCATCTTGCGCAGCGCCTGACGGACGATCATCTCGAAGCCGCAGTACGCCGCGGCGGGATTGCCGGGAAGGCCGAAGACGGGCGTACCTTTCACCAGGCCGAACGTCTGAGCTTTGCCGGGACGCATGTTCACGGTGGTCATGAGCAGCTCGCCCGTTCCCTCCACCACCGGCTTGATGAAGTCGAAATCGCCGTTCGCTGCACCGCCGGTCGTGACGACGAAATCATAGGTTTCCACCGCGTCGAGCACCGTCTTCTCAAGCGCCTCGTAGGTGTCCTCCACGATGGGAAGGATGGTGGGAATGCAGCCAGCAGACTTCGCGCATGCCGCGATGGCAAGACTGTTCGAGTTGCGGATCTTTCCAGCAGAGGGGACCTCGGAGGGGTCGATGAGCTCCGATCCAGTTGCCGCGATGGCGACCTTCGGACGTCGATAGACCGGCACCTGCAGCACGCCACAGCCAGCAAGGAAGCCGACGCCAGCTGAGCTGATGACCTCGCCTGCATGGACGATGACCTCGCCTGCATGGGCCTCTTCGCCTGCTTCGCGGATGTTGTTGCGCAGCTTAGTCGGGGCGGTGAATGAAACGCGGCTGCCCGGCTTGCCGTCGCCCGAAACGACGCCGACGATCTCGTATTTCACCACTGCGTCCACGGCGTCAGGAACGGGTGCGCCCGTCATGATTCGCACGCACTGGCCCGCCTCGATCGGCCCGTCGTACACTTCACCAGCGCCAATCTCGGCAATGACGTCGAGTTCCACCGGCGCGTCCTCGCTCGCGCTCTCGAGCTCTGCCGCATGCACCGCATAGCCGTCCATCGCCGAATGCGCGAAGGGCGCGATGTCGATGTCGCTCGCCAAATCGGCAGCCGACACACGGCCCACCGCGTCGAGAACCTCGACCACCTCCGTCGAAAGCGGCGCCACGTTCGCGAGAACGAGCGCTTGCGCCTCTTCCAGAGAAATCATCTCTGTCATCGAATCCCCTTTCATAGAAAAACGCGCCGCCGCGAAAGCGACGGCGCGCACACGTTCGATGGCACCTATTATAGCGGTTCGACTCGAAAGGCCACCGAGCGATTTCTTCTTACGCTTGCGGCACCTTGATGTTGTAGAACGCGGAAAGGCCTGCATATTCGGCCTGATCGCCCAGCTCTTCCTCGATACGGAGAAGCTGGTTGTACTTCGCGACGCGATCGCTTCGGCACGGCGCGCCGGTTTTGATCTGGCCGGTGTTGCAAGCAACGGCCAAGTCGGCGATGGTCGTGTCCTCCGTCTCGCCCGAGCGGTGGCTCATGACGCACGCATAGCCCGCGCGCTTCGCCATCTCGATCGCCTCGAGGGTCTCGGTGAGGCTACCAATCTGGTTCACCTTGATGAGGATCGCGTTCGCGCAGCCAAGCTGGATGCCCTTCGCAAGGCGCTTGGAGTTCGTGACGAACAGGTCGTCGCCGACGAGCTGCACCTTGTCGCCAATGCGGTCGGTCAACGCCTTCCAGCCATCCCAATCCTCCTCGGCCATGCCATCCTCAATCGAGATGATGGGATACTTCTCGACGAGCGTTGCCCAGTAGTCGACCATTTCGGCGCTCGAAAGTTCGCGGCCTTCGCCCTTAAGCTCGTACTTGCCCGTCTCGGCGTTGTAGAACTCGGTGGAAGCCGGGTCCATCGCGAACATGATGTCGACGCCCGGCTTGTAGCCCGCGGCCTCGCACGCGCGGACGATGTACTCGAGCGGCTCCTCGTTGGTGGTGAAGTTCGGCGCAAAGCCGCCCTCGTCACCCACGCCACCGCCAAGGCCGGCCTCGTGCAGAACCTTCTTCAGCGTGTGGTAGATCTCCGCGCACCAGCGCAGCGCCTCGGCGAACGTGGGCGCGCCAACCGGCATGATCATGAATTCCTGGAAGTCAACGTTGTTGTCAGCATGCACGCCACCGTTCAGAATGTTCATCATCGGCGTGGGCAGCACATGCGCCCCGATGCCGCCGACGTACTTGTACAGGGGAAGCTGCGCTGATTCGGCTGCCGCCTTAGCGCAGGCAAGCGATGCGCCCAGAATGGCGTTCGCGCCGAGCGCACCCTTGTTGTCGGTGCCATCGATCTCGAGCATCGTCGCGTCGATAGCGCGCTGATCCTCGGCCTCGAAGCCGATAAGGGCCTCGGCGATTTCCTCGTTGACATGGGTCACAGCGTCCAGAACGCCCTTGCCCATATAGCGATGCGTGTCGCAATCGCGCAGTTCGACAGCCTCGAATGCGCCCGTCGACGCACCGGAGGGAACCGCAGCGCGACCGAACGAGCCGTCGTCAAGCGCCACTTCAACCTCAACCGTCGGGTTTCCGCGAGAGTCGAGAACCTCACGCCCGAATACGTCGATGATCATGCCCATGCAAAACCTCCCTGAAGGATTCTTTTCGTCCGACCGACGCAAACGCGGCCGAAACCTAACAGGGAAACTATACCACTACAACCGCGTATAGCCCCGCACCCGCACCTGAACCGCCCGCCTGGGCGCGTCTGCGGGGAACGTACGCAGGCGGAACGGCGTTCTAGAAGAAGAGGGCGAGAATCGCACAGGCCGCAATACCGACGACGATTGCCGCCACCCCCCGAATGCCGAGATGCGATTCCCCGAGGGCACTTCGACGCCCATCCTTCGTCGGAGCGCCGTAGCAGCGTGCGTCCATGGCTGCCGCCAGGCGATCTGCACGGCGGAAGAGGGCAACGAAGAGCGCGACGAACACGCGCCCCCATGCGCGCAGCGTCTCGACAACGCCCGACCCCGAGAAACGGGCGCATCGCGACCACTGCGCATCGTGAACCTGGCACAACTCCTCAGCCGTCACGGGAATGAAGCGAAGCGCGATCGAGAGGGCGCACGCAGCATCGTCAACGGGAATCGGCGTGCGTTTGAGGGGAGCCATGAAGCTCGACGCCGCGCTCATCATCTCCGTCGAGGTCGTCGTGAAGCTCACAAGCAGGCTTGCATACACCAAAATCACGACACGGATCGCGTTAAACGCCCCCTTGGCGAAGCCAGCGGGAACGAAGCCGAACGACCCCGCAAAGGCAATGGGGTCAAACCCCGCAAACGGGGCAGCCATGGACACCTCGGCGTCTGAAAGGTATATCGGCAACGAAACATCACAGGTGAAAGAGCAGAACGCAATGGCAACGGCAACCAAGACGTACGTCGGAGCCGCAAGCACGAAGACGCTTCTGAAGGGGACGCGGCTTATCGCGTGAGCAAGCGCGTACAGCACCGCAGCAATCGCGAGCCCCGTCCAGGTCTCAAGGAGAAACAGGGTGATAGAGTACGCGAGGAGCAGCGCGATCTTTATGCGCGGATCAGCCTGGTGGAAAGGCGATGTCCCGAAATGATATGTCTTCACAGCTAAATGCACGCAAGCAGTATACCGACCAAAGCGCGCAGGACAGCGTTAAGTCGGCCCAAATGCAAAAAGAGAGCCGAGGCAATGCCTCGACTCTCTCGTACATCCCATAGGGGAAAGGCTATTCGGCCTTCTCCTCGGTTGCGGCCTCCTCGGCAGGAGCAGCTTCCTCAGCTGCAGCTTCCTCGACGGGAGCAGCCTCTTCGGCAACTTCCTCGGCCTTGGCTTCCTCAGCAGCCTCGACCTTCTTCGGAGCAACCTTCTTGGCAGCCGGCTTCTCCTCGGTCTTGGTCTTCTTGGAAACAGGCTCAGTGCACAGCTCCATGATGACCATCGGAGCATTGTCGCCCTTGCGGAAACCCAGCTTCATAATGCGGGTATAGCCGCCCTGGCGATCGGCGAACAGGCCCTGCTCAACCTTCTCGAAGATCTCGCGAACGAGCTCTTTGTCGCCGAGAGCGGCGATAGCGAGACGGCGAGAATGCAGGTCGCCACGCTTGGCCCAGGTGATGATGCGGTCGACGTCGGGACGAATCTCCTTAGCGCGGGCTTCAATGGTCTTAATGCGATCATTGGTGAACAGCGCCTGCACCAGGGACTTCTTCATGGCCTTAGTATGGCTGGCATCGGTGCCCAGCTTGCGGCCCTTCTTGTAATGCCTCATTGAATCTCCTACGTACTAAAGCTTCAAGCTGAGGTCCATCGACTGAAGCTTGTCCTTGACCTCTTCAATGGACTTCGCGCCAAAGTTGCGGATGTTGAGCAGGTCGTTCTCGGAGAACTCGACCAGCTGACGCACCGAATGGATGCCTGCGCGCTTCAAGCAGTTGTAAGAGCGGACGGAAAGGTCCAAATCCTCAATCTGCTTGTCGAGCTCGGCGTTGGCCTCCTGGCCCGCCGGTGCGAAGATGGACGGAATCTCGCCCTCTTCCTCGTCGACAATATCAGCCAGCGAAAGGAAGGCACCCATGTACTGGTCGATGATGTTCGACGCACGGCACACCGCTTCGTTAGGAGCGATGGAGCCATCAGTCTCAACTTCAAGAACCAGCTTGTCGAAGTCGGTGCGCTGACCCACACGGGTGTCGCTC
>OLPR01001664.1_pt1 | contig 17864 bp, 11 predicted proteins | sample 1672761 | NCBI WGS metagenome assembly OLPR01 (sample SAMEA3136721, study PRJEB25190) | human gut metagenome | biome: human gut; feature: human-associated habitat; material: faeces | place: Austria | collected 2013 | reverse complement strand
GGACCTGGCTGTTGACGGCGAGCTTCAGTTCGACGCTGCTGTTGCACCGGAAGTTGCTAAAGTTAAGTGTGCAGGCTCTCCGGTTGCCGGACAGGCGAACACATTCATCTTCCCTGATATCAATGCCGGCAACATCGGCTATAAGATCGCTGCTCGTCTGGGCGGATACGAAGCGATCGGTCCTGTTCTGCAGGGTCTGAACGCTCCGATCAACGACCTTTCCCGCGGATGCAACGCTGAGGAAGTTTACAAGATGGCACTGGTAACAGCTGCTTTAAGCTAAGCCGATCCAGAATAAAGAAGATACAAAAACCGATCCCGCAGGATCGGTTTTTTATTGTAGAGGGAAAACCCCGCGTTTGATGCGGGGATCCTTTTTGATCTGCAAAGAGTTTGGCTGAGGGTTGCTGCCAGTCAGCTATCGGCTGTCCGGAATCGTTTCTTGTGATCGTTTTAGGGGATTGAAAACAGAAAAAATACCGCAAATGGCATTACAGTTGGCCCGAAAAGATAGTTTGCGGCTAGGGACCTTGTAATGTGATTGCCAGAATACCACGATCACAAATTATATTACGTAATAGGATAGTTCAAGGACAGGATTCCTGCTTATTATGGTGCTGGAACGACATTGAAGTTAGTAAACCACAGTGAAAGGCAATTTATTAGAAAATAAAATATCCCGGTTACAAAACGCAGCCTCGATTGCGTTATTTTTCGTGAAACGCAAAAGCTGGCCTGACCGAAACTGTCCGGAGGAGCCTTTGCAGAAGGAAACCGGGCATTCTGTCCGTTCTAAGAGGAAACCGGATAATCTGTCCGTTCCAAGAGGAGTGAGGTCGGCATGTAAAAAGGAGTGAGGCTGGCATGTAAACCGGTGAGATGGTATACTGTAACCACGAAAGGAGCGCCGAGACGTCGGCGTGAAGGAAGATCGAGCATGAAACTGATCCATTTATCGGACCTGCATCTTGGCAAGCGGGTCAACGAGTTTTCCATGATGGAAGACCAGAAGTACATATTGAAGCAGATCCTGCAGCGGATCGATGAGGAACAGCCGGATGGGGTGATACTGGCCGGGGATATCTATGACAAACCGGTGCCGCCTGCAGAGGCGGTGGAACTGTTTGACGAGTTTCTGGTCGATCTGTCGCGTCGGGGATTGCAGACCTTTATTATCAGCGGCAACCACGATTCGGCAGAGCGGCTGGCATTCGGCGGGCGGCTCATGGAAGGCAGCGGGATACATTTTGCACCGGTATTTGATGCAAAGGTCGCTCCGCTCCATTTAGAAGATGAGTTGGGCACGGTGGACGTGTTCCTGCTGCCGTTTGTCAAGCCGGCACACGTCCGGCGTTTTTTTGAGGCGGAGGCGGCTGCGCCGCGATCGGGATCCGTCCCGGAAACTGTATTGGCAGCTGCCCCCGAAATAAAAACCTATACCGATGCTATCCGTGCAGCGATCACCTGCATGGACATCGATCCGAGCCATAGAAATGTGCTAGTGACTCACCAGTTTGTCACAGGCGCAGTAAGATCTGACTCGGAAGAGACTTCCTTGAGTGTCGGCGGCACGGATAACGTGGATGCCGCCGTCTTTTCAGACTTCGATTATGTAGCTTTAGGGCATATCCACCGGCCGCAAAACATGGGCGGTGGCAGCCTGGTACCGGAAGCGGGTGACGGTTCGGATCAGAGCTTATCGACTGCGGGACTTCCTCTGATCCGCTACTGCGGAACCCCGCTGAAATACTCTTTTTCCGAGGCGAATCACGAAAAATCCATCACAGTAGTGGAACTGGGAGAAAAGGGCAAGAAAGACATCCGAACGATCCCGCTGAAACCTCTGAGGGATATGGTTGAACTCCGAGGAACCTACGAAGAGCTGACTGCGAAAAACTTCTACGAAAACACATCGTATCCCGCTGATTATGTCCATATCACGCTGACTGATGAGGAAGATATCCCGGAAGCAATGGGCAGACTGCGGGTCATCTATCCGTACCTGATGAAGCTGGACTACGACAACCGGAGAACCCGGACCAGCAATGAGATCCAGGGAGCATCCACTATGGAAGATAAGACACCGGGTCAGCTTTTTGCAGAATTCTATGAGCTGCAGAACAATGCGCCATTAACGGATGAACAGGAACAGTTCCTGACAGAACTTATCGGGAGCATATGGAGAAAGGAGGGAGCAAGTTGAGGCCGTTGAAACTTATCATGTCCGCTTTCGGCCCTTATGCAGGGAGCACCGAAGTGGATTTTACCAGCCTGGGAGAGCGAGGGCTGTACCTGATCACAGGAGATACCGGTGCCGGAAAAACGACCATATTTGATGCGATCACTTTCGCACTTTACGGAGAAGCCAGTGGTGAGATCCGGGAAGCTTCCATGCTCCGGTCTAACTATGCAGACGAGAAAACGCCGACTTTTGTGGAACTGAGCTTTGTGCTGGGAGGCAAAGAATATCGCGTTCGCCGTAACCCGGAATACAACCGTCCAAAAGCCCGCGGTGAGGGATTTACACTGCAGAAATCCGATGCGGAACTGACCCTTCCAGACGGTAAAATCATCACAAGACAAAAGGATGTAAACCAGCAGATCGTCGAGATCCTGGGCATCGACCGCAGCCAGTTCACACGGATCGCCATGATCGCCCAGGGCGATTTTCGCAAGCTGCTCTTTGCCAGCACGGAAGAGCGAAAAAAGATCTTTCAGAAGCTGTTTCACACTCATCTCTATCAGAGCCTGCAGGAGGAACTGAAACAGATCTCCGCTCAGATGCGAAAGGAATTTGAGAAAGCTTCGGCAAGTCTGGATCAGTATGCAGAAGGAATCCTCTGCGGGGAGGAGGATCCACTCTTTGATATGGTCTTACAGGCACGGGAGCACCAGATCCCTGTGGCAAAAATCGCAGAGCTTTTAAAACAATTGATCGATTCTGACAGAATGTCAGAAAGTGGCTTGGAGCGGCAGGAAAAGGATCTTTCTGAAAAGATTTCATCGTCAGACAAAACGCTGACGGTGGCTGCCGAACAGAAGAAGCAGAAGGCGTCTTTAGCATCTGCGAAAGCGCAGCAACAGCATGAAATCGACAGGGCATCTGCATGTCAGGAAGCTCTTAAAAAGGCGAAGCTGCAACAGCCGAAAATCGAAGAGCTGACTCAGAAGGCGGCGGATTTAAAAGCTCAGATCCTGGAGTACGAACGACTGGATGAATTGATCAGCGAAGTTACAGAGGTAAGCCGAAAAACGTTGGATAATCAACGGGATCTCAAATATAAAAGCGAGAAAATGGAATCGCTGCAAATCACCCTTCAGGCACAGAAACAGGAATTGGGATCCCTGCAGGATGCAGGCGAACAGGAAGCGAAGCTGACGGCACAGAGGGATAAAATGCAGCAGCTAGTCGAGGATCTGGACGGACTGCAGATGGAGCTTGCCCATCTGCATCAGATAGATAAAAAGCTGAGCAAGACACAGCAGGAGTACCGTGCGATACAGGAGACTGCGGAAAAATCGCAGGCTTCCTATGATCACATGCGAAAGGCATACCTGGACGAACAGGCGGGGATCCTGGCCCAGGATCTTATAGATGGTCAGGCGTGTCCGGTCTGTGGTGCGACGCATCACCCTCATCCTGCGAACATTTCAACAGAAGCACCGACCAAGGAACAACTGGAACAAGCTGAAGAACTGGCGGATCAGTCTGCAAAGAAAGCTGGCGATGCCAGCCGAAAAGCCGGAGAACTTCGCGGTCGCTTAGAGGGGCAGGAACAGTTGGTAATGAAAATGGCTTCTGAATTGCTGGGAGATGGTTGCTATGATTCCATGGATACAGGGCTTGCAGTCGGCAATGATTTCGAAGAAATCGCCGGAAGCGGCATCTGTGCCGCTTCCGACTTCTCAAATATCCAGGAAATGCTGGAAGCGCGGCAGCAGGAGATGAAAGCCGCGCTGGAAGCTTTGCAGGAAGAACTGAAGGAAACGGCGAAGCGGAGAAAACGGCGAGATGAACTGGGGCTGCAGATCCCAGAGACGGAAGCAAAAATCGGACAGACGGAGGCTGCTTTGCAGGAATTAAAAGCGGTGGAAGCCTCTTTGACCGCACAGCAGGAAGCAGCCGAAAAACAGCGCGATGTTTTGCAGGAAAAACTGGCATATCCGGATAAGTCCGAGGCTGAGGCCGCGATCCGAAACCTTGTAAAGGAACAGAAGGCGCTGGCCGATGATATTGCCGGGGCGGAGGAGGCTTGTCACGAGAGCGAGAAAACTCTGGCGGCGCTGGAGGCAACGATCGCCGAAGCGCAAAGACAGCTGGCGGAGCACGATGATGTCGACTTTGAGTCAGAGGAAAAGCGGCGCAAATCACTGGCGGATGAGATGCAGGTGATTTCAAGCCGGCGGCAGGAGATCCATGCGCGAGTGACGGCAAACCAGACGACTTTGGAGAAGATCCAGGAGCGACAGGCACAGCTGGAAGAGGTCGAGACCAGGTGGCGGTGGATCAAGGCACTGGCGGATACGGCAGGTGGAACGCTTGCTGGCAAGGAAAAAATCATGCTGGAAACTTATGTGCAGATGGCGTATTTTGACAGGATCATCGCGCGGGCCAATGTTCGGTTCCTCGTCATGAGCGGCGGTCAGTATGAGCTGAAACGTCGGCGGGAAGCTGAAAACAACCGGAGCCAGAGCGGGCTGGAGCTGGATGTAGTGGATCATTACAACGGCAGTCAGCGAAGCGTGAAAACTTTATCGGGAGGCGAGTCGTTCAAGGCATCGCTGTCTTTGGCGCTGGGACTTTCGGACGAGATCCAGGCTAGTGCGGGAGGAATCCGCCTCGACACCATGTTCGTGGACGAAGGGTTTGGCTCTTTAGATGAGGAATCTTTAGCACAGGCCATGGAATCTCTGGCGGGTCTGGCCGACGGCAATCGTCTGGTAGGGATCATCTCCCACGTGCCGGAGCTGAAACAGCGGATCGAGAAACAGATCCTGGTGCGCAAAGACCGCAGCGGCGGCAGTTTTGTGGAAGTGCGGGGAGAGTAGGCTACTGCTTTTGACAGGCGCAGGGATACTGGATCATTGGAGTGCCAGGCGATGCGTGCATGGGCTCTTGTGTATCAGGCGATGCGTGTAGAGGCTCTTGTGTGGCAGGAAATACGTGCAGGGGTGCGAGGAATATTTTTCCAATGTGCAGATTTCCGCTTAATTGCAGTCAAAAACAGAATTTTGTTTTGGTTGCCAGTTGTGATGACTCTCCAAATGCTTAGAATGCCTGTACAGGGCGTATAATTATATGATATTCGTAATTATTATACATAACTATCTCGAAAACCATTCGTCAGAAACCAATTATTGTAAAGAATACCTTCCTGAGATACCCTTCAGGAATCCTGATCTGCAACAGACGTCAAACAACCTGATTTCTGTTGCAGATTTTTCTGTTTTTGACTCGAAAAAATCCATCAAAAATAGAAAATCGTGCCGGGTAACCAGGCTATAAACCCTCAGCCAGACGATTCACATGTAATCGATAAATATGCAAATGAAATACAAGTACACTACCGCCCGGGATTTTGTATTTATAAATCATCGCATTGCTCTCGAAACGTGTTATAATAATAGAATCTAAAGTGAAGCGTCGGGAGAGGACTGGTGTTATAAAGAAGGCGAAAGATAACGTATTAAAAGACTTGCTAGGTATTATTGGTGTGTTTTTATCCGTTTATGGCTTTTTCCTGGTTTGCGTGCTGATTTTGATGGCTGTTACGCATACTGCCTGGGTGACGTATGACACGAATTGGCTGAACGTATTAAAATTTATGCTGATTGCCCCACTGGTCATAATGGTCTTGGTTGCATCCTGGCTGATTGCAAGTTATATTCGCACCGAACGGTTGCTGAAAACTTTTATCGAAACACCGGCCGAAAGTCCTCGAATGGAGGAGGCTGATACATATCTGAGGGCATTACTTTCTTCAGGAACTCTTCGAGAACGCAACTACCCCAAAGTCCGTGAAGCCCGTGCCGCCTGCTTCAAAGACGGCCGCATCGTTTCCCGTAAAATCCGGGACTACTGCCAGATACTCTACGATATCAATCCTGAATATGCAAAAAAAATGATTTCAAGGATCCCCGTGCTGACAAAGCATCTGCATCCTCTGAGCATTCCTGTAAAGCAGCCTCCGCTGCTGATTCTACCTCCGCTTACGCTGCTTCTTCCAGCACTTTCTACATACCGCCATCGGGCAATTATGAAGATGATGACCGCATCGCTCTTGACATGGAAGAAGCCATCGACGATGATATCATGTTCCACGGGGGCAACCCCTTCGACTGGGATACTCGCAGCGACTACCTGGATGATCCCTTTGGATTCGGCGGTGTTGATGGAGACGGGGGAGAGGACTGGTAAATAAAACTAGTCGAATTAGGAGCATTGAAAAACATATTTCTTTGCTTCAAACCGCTATGCTATAATAAATAGTAAAAATTGATTGATGGTATGTTTGGAGGACATATAAATGGCAAGAGTATTTTTCGGAAAAATGAATAGTCAGGCTGATACAAAAAAACTGGTATATACAACACCCAATCGAGGACTCTTGGGAGATCTCCAGATTGGGGATTATGCCTTCATTAAGTTGCAAAATGAAACAAAACCGGCTTCGGTAAAACGGTTGTGGAAACTTAATAGAATACAGGGGAATGATGGAGAATTTGTTGCGTCCTTTGATGAAATCTGCCAGTTTGATCCTGTACCACTTTTAAAGTTTGAAGCACTTGATTTGTTTGTTCTTGATATGAATCTGCTCAATAAATGCAATAAACAAACCAAAGGACTGAGTTTCTATAATCTTTCATTGATTAATGAGAAAAAGTTCAAAGAGCTGACTTCATCCTCAGAGGAGCTTTGCAAATATCTTGCAGATGAGAATCATTATAGAAAGTTTACTAAGGCTGAAAGAAAAAAAGATGTGGCATCAAAAACAATAGATGTTCAGTTTTACAAAGAAGGTGACTCATGGCTTCTGAAAGACGCTGAATATATAGGCGATGATCTTAAAAATAATTATGATGCCAGCCAGTTTCGTTTATTTGATAAATATGGAAATAAAAGATTCAAAACACCAAAGTACAAAATGTACAGCTTTCTTGCCGGCAGTGCTACAGATGCCCCTATGATGGGGCTTTGGGATCTTTTCTGTGGTACAGTAAAAGAAAATACTGAGACAAAAAAACAGAAGAGAACTTCCAGTAAGAGGGAGGACTTCATCGAATATTGCAAGATAAACGGAGTAGAAAGAGCTGCATCTGCTTATGAATCGGGCATTCGTGCCATGGAATCTGATATGTCCGAAAACATAGATGCCGAATTTGACAAGGACGAATGCAAGAATTTGCTAAATAAGGTTGAGGGTTATGTTAAGTCTGTAGGGACCTCCCAGATAGGAAACCGGCGTAACTGGATTACTTATATAAAAAAGTATGTAGAGTATAAAAAAACATTTGAATCAAGTGAAGAAGTGCCGAGTACATATGCATCATATGAGTATTCATTTGCAAAACATAGAGGTATAAATAAAGTATTCTATGGAACGCCAGGCTGCGGTAAATCTTATTACGTGGAAAATGTGGTGCTTGTTCAGGAAGAAATAGATGAGAATTCTGTTTTCAGAACTACTTTCTTTCAAGACTATACGAATACTGATTTTGTTGGTCAGATTATGCCTAAAGTAGACGCAGAAGACAATGTGACTTATGAATTTATTCCAGGACCATTTACACTTGCACTTAAGTGTGCTATTGATAATCCAGATGAGAAAGTCGCTTTGATCATTGAGGAGTTAAACAGGGGAAATGCACCAAGCATTTTTGGTGATATTTTTCAGCTGCTGGATCGTCAGGATGGGCTCAGCAGATATCCAGTTGTGAATGTTAATATTCAGAATTATCTGAAAAAAGAGTCGCTCTATGATTTGGGTTATATAATGATTCCTGCAAATCTATATATTTATGCTACGATGAATACTAGTGACCAGAATGTATTTACGCTAGACACGGCATTTAAGCGTCGATGGAAATTTGAGAAGCTTACGAATGAATTCCTTGGCAAAGACACAATCGGCAGTAAACTTGTTCCGGGACTACAGGATGTTACCTGGAGAATGTTTGTTGAGACAGTGAATGAATTTATTATCAGTCATGCAACATCTCTCTCTGCAGAAGATAAGCAGCTGGGGAAATATTTTGTAGATGATGATTTGCTCATGGAAAGCACAGAGGATTATTCTGATGAAAAACTTAAAGAATTCGCATATAAGGTATTCGAGTATCTATGGGCAGATGTTGCTAAATTCAATAGAACAGATTGGTTTATTGATGAAGTGAAATCGCTGGATATCCTGATTTACAAATTCATGAATCACGAAAATGTTTTTGTGCTGGAGCTTGCATCGGAGCTTCCAGTTTATATGCCTGACGAGGAAGAAGAATGAAAATAGACAACCTTATTCCTCACATCGCCACTGGCGAGGCAGATAATTCATTTGTGGGAATGAAGATAATTGGAAATCAAATTCATTTTTACTTTCCTGAAAGTTATCATTTCGATGCGGATAATTTTGAAAGGGATGATTTTCTGGATCTTCTCAAGACGATTTCAACAGCAAAAAGTTCATCAACTAATATGGCAGAAACTTTCGCCCCCTATAAAGAAGAAAGCAATCTTGCATTACTATCTTATATTTGGATATTGGAAGATTATCTGAAAAATGGGTATTATATTAATTCAGAAAAGGTTTTTAAGGCTAATCAACGTGGAAAAGTAAATTGGAAAAGGACACTTCAGAAGCAGCCCATAATATCAGGCAGGAATATCGTATATCCAAATCTGATAACAGAAATAAAGAGTCCTCAGGATACTATCCTGGTTGAAGCGCATAGATACTGTGTGAAAAAAAGTGCAACTCTGATCGGCTGGTTATACGGAGTGAAACCGGATGTGATTGAGGCGGCGGCTGATGCAACTCAAATGATACCAAGATATTTGGCGGCGATTAAATCTGAACTGGATTGTACATTCGATGATGAGAAACATTCCAGGCTTGAACACATGGAAAATGTTCTAATTGGTCTTGATGAGATTTCTGATGACAGTAATATCGTGTATGGCGTTGACTCCTATCATTATGTGTTTGAGCGGATGATAGATTGCATCTTTGGCACTGAAAAGGTCGAAGAATACTATCCAACTTTTACCTGGCATCTGAAATATACAGTAAAAGCAGAAGGATTAGCTGGACCCACTATTAGGCCGGATACCATTATGAGAGCTGGAGCAGAGTCTGATATTTACATCATCGATTCTAAGTTTTACAGATATGGGGTCCTTGATTTTTCTCAAACCAAGGGTTTGCCAGAAGCTTCATCGATTGTAAAGCAGATTACATATGGATCCTATGTGCAGTCAAAATATCCGAATAACAGAATTTACAATGTATTTATTCTTCCATATGACGCTAAATCAGCTAATGCTAAACTGATTGAAAAAAATGATAAAAACCTGGTATATATCGGGGAAGTTTCATCCGATTGGAATAGTGACAAAACGTATGGGAATATATATACTTTCCTCGTTGACCTGAGATACATCGTAAAAATATGGAATAGAGTGATGCATGAAGAAGACAGGGATAAACTAGTAGAACAGGTAAAGGCTAATATAAGCACATCACATTATTAGCTTTTATCAAAATATTCTCACATTTACCCTTGATATGCTATAATAGACACTAGAATGAATCGATAAAGCCGCTTCATCCAGCATGGTAAGCGGTGAAACGCAAAGAACACAAGGAGTTCCCCATGCAAAACTTCCATCTCCTGACCAGACATCTTTCAATACTTGAAAAGGATCCCATCGGCGAATGGATGGATCTCAATAAGGTAATTCTATAATATACGCTTAAAGGAGACTATTGTGTTTCATTTAAAAACTACAAGAAATAGTTCTAACAATTATATATATGCAATTTCAATCGGAATTTTTTTAATAGGTTTTGCAATGGATATCGGTGTTAATCTTACAGGATATTGTTTAATTAAAGTCTCATCAAGTTATATAGGATATATTTTTTCTGCAATTACAACGGTATCCGTATTGTGCATTTCTTTGGTGGCACTTATTTCAGGCACATATAAAGAAGTATTCTATGGTTATAAATTCGGTGAAATTGTACAATTTCCTGAATCTCCAATCAATGTAAACAAGTATATTACAACCTCGATGGTTATTATTGGTGTCGGTATGTTAGTTATGTTTATAAGTAATACCTATAGTTGTGTTAATAGCATTACAGCTTTAATGATTGCTTTACTTTGCATAGAAATAAGAAATGCAACATTATTTCATGAATTGTTAACTAACGAGAAGAAAAAAACAGATATTATTGAAATGCACTTGATAAATTCACAAAATCTGTCAAATTTAAATGACAATGAATTTCACATGAAATTTAACAAATTAATATATGCTATTGAACAATGTATTCAAAATAAAGATTATTTTGAGAAAAATGTAATTACTAATTTTATTACAAGTTTGAGTAAGGCTATAAATACTGAACAGCAAATAGTTCAAGGAAAATATTATCAAACTAAGATAAATGGTATCTTAATTCCATTTTCGAAAGCATTTGGTTATAAAGAAACTGTACAATTTATTAATAAAGTATATCCATCTAATTCGAATTTTAGTTATATTCGAAGCGATGCATACATACAGCCGTTGTCAGAACTTCAATTTTCAAATTCAGAATCTTTAGCATCTATAAATTATTTTAAGGAACTCGAATCTTTGAAATGCTCAATTATGGATAATACATTACATATTTCAAAGAAAGATTGCACTCGAATTTTATTTACATATTTTAATTATGTAAGCAAAAATTTTGTTTGCTTGTCAGAAGATAGACATAGATTACAAGATGAATTTTTGCACTCTCTAATGAGGTTTGAATGGAAGTCAAAATGGTTTGAAGCAAATGACAATAAAGAATCCGATTTATGTGATCCAGATGTTTATGCATTATCTATAATACTCAAACAATTTATTTTAACAAATGAAAATATTGAAGAAAGAGAAAGTATTTTTTTATTAATTATTAAGTATGCATTTTATGATGACATTGGTTTTCACGAAGATAAATATTATGAATATCTCTCTTTATTATTTCAAGCTTTTTATGCTTATATTTTTTGTGAAAAAGAAACTTTAACAGTTTCATATCGTGAGAACTTAAAAGAAACTTTTGTAAAAGAGGCTCAAAGTCCGCATAAAACAAATATGAAAGCCCCCAATTTATTACAACATCATATTACGAATATTATGTTCGCTATAGGTAGACGCATTGTCAACGGCCATTCATTAGATCGTTATTTTGAAAATCTTCTTCCATATAGTTCAGGTAAATTATGTATATGGACTGATGCATTCAATATCGATTATTTACTCATTTTATATGTAATATATTACCGAGATATTGGGGTCTACAATATCTGTGAAGATTTTTGTAATTGGAACAGTACAGAGGTAAATAGACAACATGCATTTGTGACAGAACTACTAAGTAAATTTGACAATAATACAAAATTATTTAAAACCTCATTTCAAGAACTATGCAATAAATACCAGAACCTTTTAGATCGAACCAGAACAACTAATTTGACTTCTCAGGATCAAGAAAAATTATTTGATCTTATTAATGAAAAAAAGAAAAGTTTTATCGAACAAGAATGTAGAGATTTTAAAAATAATGAATTGGATATTAATAGTGAAGAAATTATGGAGAAAATCGATTCATTAATGAATAGAGACGGAATTATAGGTTGGGGACATGATTTAAATGAATCCCATGGAATAATATATACAGGTCCCTTGTTTTATTTAAAAATTGATATTAGTCAAAATTTTATTGTGGACATAATTCAAAAAAGCATTTTACGTGCTGTAGAAACTTTTATAAAAAATAACATAGAGGCTATTAAATTAACATTTGATATAGATGGTATTAGAAATTTAAACAACTTTTTTAAAGATAATTCTGTACAATATGATTCTAGAAATTATACTTTTACAGATGATTGGGCGTTGTATGACTTAAGAGATGACCCTTTGTTTCTTGATGTAAAGAAAGCACAAAATAAAATCGAATTAGTCCAAACTCCTAAATTTAATCTGCATATTTTCTTCCTTAAAAATGAGTTCAAATTTGGTGTTAAAAGTTTGGAAATGATACAGAAAAAACCTAGCGAGGAGGAATGTGCTAGAAAACTGGAAAATTCACGTGCAACCAATGGACTTTATGTATATGAAGGCAGCCTAATGGACAAAGGTATGGCCATTAAATTTATGCAAAACCAGTATCAGATTATAAGCTTTAAATTCGAATTAGTCACAACAATTACGAACGAAAATACTAGATATATCGAATTTATTCGACCAACTAGATGCAAGTAAACAAGAAAGGAGTCGCTATGTCATCACTATACTTAACAGATATCATTAAACGAGTTGGTTTAGACCCAAGTCGAGTAAAGTTAATACGCCATTCTTTCAACGAAAAAGCTTTTAGAGACAGCGAAGCAAATCATATGGTTCGCGAATATACATCTTTGCAGAAAGAAAACTTTTCAAAAGATGCAGATTATTGGATGATATTTCTTGCGGACCAAAGTACCTTGGCGCGATTCTTATGCTGTTACAAAGTAAATGGCTGTGTGAAAGCGGATCCTTCTATGTGTCCGAAAGGGTTTACGCATAAAGAAATGTACGAAAAAGGTTGCGTGTATGATTTAGAAGAAACTGATATCATGGCTGACTTAAGAAATCGGCTTGTTATTGAATGGGGAAGGGGGACCATTAGTTGGGCGCAGAAAGCGACTAATGAAAAAGAGGTTGTTGCGATTAAGGCAAATGAAAAGAAAGTATTTACAGGCTTTGAAACTGTTTGTTTAAAATTTGAGGAACTAAAGGAAATCGTGGATGATCCTGCAATTTATGAAAACTGGTATACGGCATTATCTTCTGTAAATGCGATTTATTTGATTTCAGATTTAGAAGATGGTCAGTTGTATGTTGGCTCTGCTTACAATAAAGACGGCCTTTTAGGCAGGTGGAGAGAATACGTACAAATAAAACATGGCGGTAATAAATTGATGAAAGAAAAACTGAAACAATATCCAGAAAGATATAAAGAATTTCAATTCTCTATTTTGCAGATTCTTCCTAAAAATCTATCTGACGAACAGGTTATTCAGACTGAATCATTGTGGAAGAAAAAGCTTTTAAGTTTGCAGTTCGGGATGAATGATAATTAGTAATTTCATTAGAGGAAAATCATAGACTCGCATGAAACGGCGTTTTTATGTGGAAATGGAGTTACTATCTATTTATGATATAATAGTTTATCAAACAACCATCACACCCCCACAGGAGATCAACATGCCTAAAACTAACGTTACATGGGAACTAAATAACTACTCGACCGACGTGATGACAGGCGGTTCTAATCGGTATGCGCAGCTTTATTACCAGCTGATCGGCAGCCTGAAAAAAGCGGATAGCGTGGATATCATTGTTTCGTTTCTGATGGAATCAGGAGTGAAGATGCTTCTTGAGGAACTGGACAATGCACTTCAGAGGGGTGCGAGGATAAGGATCTTGACCGGAAACTATCTGGGAATCACGCAGCCGTCCGCTTTATATCTCATTCGAAAAAAACTCGGCAAACAGATCGATTTGCGGTTTTACAATGAGAAAAACAGGTCATTCCATCCCAAGTCATATATCTTTCATTACGAGGATCACAGTGAGATCTACATAGGGTCATCAAATATATCCAGGAGTGCGCTGACGTCCGGGATCGAATGGAACTACCGCTTCAACAGCCGTACAGATCAGAAAAATTACGATAAGTTTTTCCACAGTTTTGAGGATCTGTTTGAGAATCATTCCATTGTGATCGATGATGAGGAGCTTAGGAAGTATTCAAAGAACTGGCACAGACCGGCGGTATCAAAGGATCTGCAGCGATACGATGAAGAACAAGACGACCATGCGCCGGATCAGGGCGTAGACGCAAACAGCAATATCATACCTCTCTTTGAGCCTCGTGGCGCACAGATCGAAGCTCTCTGCGCTCTCGATGACACTAGAGCAGAAGGCGCAGAAAGAGCGCTGGTAGCAGCGGCAACGGGTGTGGGCAAAACCTACCTGGCTGCCTTTGATTCAAAAGACTACGCGCGAGTACTCTTTGTAGCACACCGGGAAGAGATCCTGGAGCAGGCAGCGATATCCTTTAAAAACGTCAGGCATTCGGAAGACTACGGATTTTTCAACGGAAAGGAAAAATCAACAGACAAAGCCTTGATTTTTGCATCAGTAGCAACGCTGGGACGCACGTCGTACCTGAACGAAAAATATTTTGCACCGGACTATTTTGATTATCTGGTGATCGACGAATTTCATCATGCGGTCAACGACCAGTACCGGCGGATCGTTGACTATTTTAAACCAAAGTTTCTGCTGGGGCTGACGGCAACGCCTGACCGGCTCGATGGGCGGAACATCTATGAAATCTGTGACTACAATGTTCCTTATGAAATTTCGCTAAAAGACGCCATAAACAAAGGCATGTTGGTGCCTTTCCACTATTACGGCATCTATGATGACACCGATTACTCGGGCATCCACATCGTTCGCAGCAGATACGACGAAAAAGAACTGAACGAAACCTACATCGGGAATGTGCACAGGCACGATCTGATCTACAAATATTACTGCAAATATGGATCTCGCAAAGCATTAGGCTTCTGCTGCTCCAGGGAGCATGCGGAAGAGATGGCGAGGGAGTTCTCTTCAAGAGGGATACCTTCGGCTGCTGTTTATAGCAATGCAAATGGCGAGTTTTCGGAAGACCGGGCATCTGCCATCCGAATGCTGACAAATGGAGAAATAAAAGTGATCTTTTCCGTGGATATGTTCAATGAAGGTGTGGACATTCCATCGGTCGATATGGTTATGTTCCTGAGACCTACCGAGTCTCCGATCGTATTTTTGCAGCAGCTGGGAAGGGGACTTCGTAAAAGTAAAGGGAAAGAGTTCCTCAACGTGCTGGATTTCATAGGGAATTATGAAAAGGCTGGTCGTGTGCGATTTCTGCTTACGGATAACAGTGCATCTGCAAAGGGAACTTATGATCCTGCCGACCGATCGAATTTCCCGGACGACTGCCTGATCGATTTTGACATGAAGCTGATCGACCTGTTCCAGGAAATGGACAGAAAACAGATTAAGCTGAGAGACAGGATCCGTAGTGAATTTTACAGAGTGAAGGAGTTGGTGGGGCATACGCCGTCTCGGATGGAATTGTTCACCTATATAGACGATGATGTATATCAGAGTGCTATTAGTAATGCAAAGGAAAATCCCTTTAAAAGGTATCTGGAATATCGCAAACAGCTCAACGAGCTGACGGACGAGGAAGAACTGATTTACAAAAGCATTGGCCGGGAGTTCATCAGCCTGATCGAAAATACGAACATGACGAAGGTCTACAAAATGCCTGTTTTGATGGCATTTTACGATAACGGAAAAGTCCGCATGGCAGTGACAGAGCAGCAGCTTTTGACAAGTTGGAAGAAGTTTTTCCACACCGGCACTAACTGGAAGGATCTTGAGACGGGAATCGATTACGAAAAATTCTGCGGGATTTCTGACAGTGAACATATAAAGAAAATCTTGAAGATTATGTGGCTGGAAATGGAATGCGAAAACAAGCAAAGATACGTATTATGTGTACAGTGACAGTATTAATGAGTATTGGATTCATTCTGATGAGTAGTAAAGCCTGTGTTTGCAAAAGAAATAGCAGATGTGATCCAATACAGGGCAATGGATTATTATCAGAGACGTTACAGGAAGAACGAGACATAAGGAGAACGCAGAACATGAAGAACGATCCATTAAAAGAATATTTAAAAGCTTCCGAGCCGGATCAGGTCAGCAAAGGCTATATCTGGCGAACTGCCATCGGACTTCAGGCGGTAGATGGACTGAATCCTTCCCGGTATTTGATCGATACGGCGATCCAGAATATCGAAGGCAAAATTACTGTAACGGAGGCCAGGGATCTCATTGACGGATACTATAAGGCGAATCCTGTGGAATTGTCAGCAGATGAACGCACAGAAGAAGCAGACAAGGTCTCTTCACGCATTGCAGAAATACTGGCAGAACCGGCTTTTTCCTTTTCTCCTAATGAGTACATTGGAATCCACCGAAGACTTTTTCAGGGGATCTATAAACATGCGGGGAAAATTCGCGACTATAATATCACGAAAAAAGAATGGGTGTTAGATGGTGCAACGGTTTTATACGGCAGCGCATCAGAGTTGAGAGAAACGTTAGAATACGATTTTCGTCAGGAAAAGAGCTTTGATTACCATGGCCTTTCTATGGACGAAATCATTCACCATCTTGCTTCGTTTATTTCCAGGCTGTGGCAGATCCATATCTTTGGAGAGGGAAATACGAGAACGACAGCGGTGTTTTTTATTAAATACTTAAGGTCGCTGGGCTTTGCTACAACGAATGATATTTTCGCAGAAAATGCATGGTATTTCAGGAATGCTCTTGTTCGTGCGAACTATACGGATCTGCAAAAGGAGATCCATGAGACGACCGAGTATCTTGAAATATTTTTGAGAGATCTTCTTTTAGAAGAAAATCATCCACTTCAAAATCGGACTTTGCATATAAGCGGACTCTGCTTGGACTAAAAAGCTCGGGGACGTCCAAGCTGCTGTCTAATTTAAACGCAAAACCCCGCTTCGGCGCATCGTCAATCAAGACACATGCCGGAAGCGGGGTTTCCTGTTCTTCGTGTTTCTTATTCTACAACACATACGTTGGCAGCACGTGACTTGCCATTGTTGTGTGGATCTTCTTCAATTTCGAACGTTACTTTCTGACCTTCCTTGAGAGTCTTGAATCCGTCCGCCATGATGGAAGAGAAGTGAACGAATACATCAGCACCACCCTCATCGTTGGAAATGAATCCAAATCCTTTTTGCTCATTGAACCACTTAACAGTACCATTGCACATAGATCTGTACCTCCTTAAAAAATTTCCTTCAGATCTACCGATAAAAAAACCGCAGCGTATGAATCAAAAGTTAAAAATTGATCCATAGGCTACGGTAATCAATCTATAAATTCAGAATACTCTTATAGTATACATTAGCTTCCAGATAAAAGCAATCCCGAAATGAATAAAATCCACCCTTATCTGCGAAGCACGGCGGTCACAACAGCTCCCGCCAGTGAAATTCCAGCCATCAGCAGCAGGCAGGATGTAAGTCCGAACGCATCCATCATGGCGCCCAGCGAGATTCCTGCAAAGGATGCTCCCAGGTATGACCAGCCGTTGACAATGCCCACTCCGGTGCCTCCCAGCCGGGTTCCCAGGATATCTCCCGGCAGATTAAAGAGGGGGGCCTGAACTCCCTGGATACAACCTCCTGCAAAGAACAGCAGTGCTCCCAGAATAACGACGCCGCCCGGGAGTATCAGGATCCGAAGCCCCCAAAAGTATATGATCAGAAGACCTGCCGTGCTTACGAGAAATCCCATCAGGATAGTCTGCCAGCGGCTTCCGTGAAAGACAGTATCTGAAATGTGGCCCAGTGCGATGGAAAAAAACGCGCCGCCCCAGTGCATGGCCGATGCCGCAATGGTAGCCGCCATCAGAGCCATTCCGAAACCACCCGACTGGCTTCCTGCAAAGAGTCCGCCTCCG
>OLPR01001659.1_pt1 | contig 17899 bp, 15 predicted proteins | sample 1672761 | NCBI WGS metagenome assembly OLPR01 (sample SAMEA3136721, study PRJEB25190) | human gut metagenome | biome: human gut; feature: human-associated habitat; material: faeces | place: Austria | collected 2013 | reverse complement strand
GGGGATATTGCCTCCTCAAAAATGTAGTCGAGTGTGAATAGAGTAAACGACAGGTTACAGCTCGATCAACTGCTTCGGCGCGGTGATCGGGTCGATGAATCCGTCCGAAGTGATTATCGCCATGTCCTCGATTCGGCATCCGCCGAGACCGGGGATATATACGCCGGGTTCAACCGTTACGACATGACCGGGAACGAGCACGGTCGTGCTGCCGCGGGCAACCCGGGGCTGTTCGTGAATAAACAATCCGACGCCGTGACCCAGACTGTGCCCGAACGCGCCGGGATAGCGTGCGTCCAGATAATCGCGCGCTATCTTGTCGAGATCGCCGCAAACCACGCCGGGACCGACCTTGTCCAGTGCCATTTTCTGCACCGTTAGCACGCGGTCGTACATTTCGCGTTTTTCGGAATCAATCTTGCCGAAGCCAATCGTGCGCGTCATGTCTGCGGTGTAGCCGTCGACCCGCGCGCCGAAATCCAGCGTCAGCAGATCGCCATTCTGAATGACGTAATCCGAAGGAATCGCGTGGGGGAGAGAGCCGTTCGTGCCCGCTGCAGCAATCGTTGAAAAACCGATCGAATCCGCGCCCAGAGAGAGCATCTCATAGTCCAGCATGACCTGAACCTGCTTTTCCGTCATTCCAGCGTGCACCTTGTTCAGGAGGCTTTCAAACGCCTTGCAGGAAATCGCAGCTGCGCGACGGATGCATTCGATTTCGGTTTCATCCTTCACCATGCGCAGTGTCTGCGGAACGCCGCCCAGCGGAACCAGTTCAACGTCGGTCAGATACGTGTCCAGCGCGTGATAATCGTCGTAAATCAGGTAATCCGTTTCGACAAACAGCTTGCTGATCCCATATTTTTCGCACAGTGATTTTACGTGGGCGCGCTCCGGAAGTCCGGCTTCGGTGCGCAGGCACGTGCATTCCGGCGCCTGCCGTCCCGCCTGTTCGACATAGCGGAAGTCCGTGATGATTACCTGAGCATCCGTTGAAACGAAGGCGCAGCCCTCACCGGTATAGCCGGTCAGCCAGCGGATATTTTCAGGACGATGAATCAGCGCCGCCGCGCCAACGCCCGGCTTCAGAGATTCGAGAAATGCCTTGCAGCGATTCATGCCCATCCCTCCCGTATTTTCAGTAATTCCAATTTATTATAACACAGCGCGCGGCGAATTACCAGTTATATGTTCGAAAAATCGCCGTACAACCAAAAAACCCGCGGGTTCAAACCGGGCTTCTCCCGCGGCGCGCGCCAACTTCTGCTTATTGCTGCTGCCTTTCGACCCTGACAAGATTCACAGCATGGCGCCGCACGGGACCCAGTCATCATCACCCACGAGCCAGATCATTATACCACTTTTGCATCACCTTTACAAGACTTCGCGGCGGCAAATTTCAGATTTTTTCGCGAGAAATGCCGACGTTATCTAAATTTTAACGCAAAATTGCTGCCGATGTACGATTGTATCTGCTACACTCAATGCAACTGGAGGGATTACAATGCGATACGATCTCGTGATTTTTGATCTGGACGGTACCGTGCTGAACACATTGGATGATCTTGCGGACGCGTGCAATCAGACCATGCGCCATTTTTCCGCGCCTGAACATACTGTCGAAGAGGTACGTCGGATGGTCGGCGGCGGCGTTGGCAAGCTGATTCGCCGTGCGTTGCCCGCAGACACGCCGGATGTAGAATATGAGCGCGCGCTTTCGTGGTTCCGTGAGTATTACGCGTCTCATGCGGAGATCAAAACCGCGCCGTACCCGGACGTTCCGGAAATGCTTTCGGCGATCCGCGCCGCGGGCGTTCACGTCGCGTGCAATTCCAATAAGTTCGATTCCGCAGTGCGAGCGCTGTGCGAAAAATATCTGGCTCCAAATATCGAACTTGCGATGGGCGAGCGCGAGGGCGTGCCGAGAAAACCCGCGCCTGACGCGGTTTTTGCCATTCTAAAGCATTTCGGCGTTCAGAAATCGCGCACGCTCTATGTCGGCGACAGTGACGTCGATCTTCAAACCGCGCAAAATGCCGGAATCGACTGTGCGTGGGTGTCGTGGGGATTTCGCCGCGAAAACGAGTTGGGCGACTGCACGATTCCGCACGCGATGCACACCGCTGATCAGCTTCGAAAATTCATCCTTGAATGAAGAAAGGCTCGCTCGACGATTGAGCGAACCTTTCTTTTATTTTTCCTTGTAATACAGCATACAGTGGCAATAGCCCTCGAAATCCTTGTCCGCGATCTGCTCGCGGAATTCCTTGCACATGCATTTGTTGTCCTCCGTTCGCTCCAGACGGCAGGGGCAATAGCCGCCCGTGCGCTTCAAACCTTCCTTGACCGTGCGAACAACCTCCGCATCCTCATTCAAACGAATCTTCATGATTTAAGTCTCCTTCCATTCACTTCTTCAGGCAATGCATTCGCGCTTCCGCCTCATTCCACGGAACGAACACACCCGCGCCGTGAGAACAGAACACGCTGCCCGCGGGCTGCTGCAAATCCGCGTCCGGCTGATAGCCGCGCGCAGCGATCACATTTTCCGCATCGCGGCACAAATCGTAGCCGGCAAAGGAGAACGTTGCGCCGCCCGCACCGCGCGTTTCCACACGCAGCGTTACGCCGTAATCCGCGAATCGCGAAACGGGACCGGTTGCGCAAATCCGCGCGTCGTTGTCCAAACGTTCCGCCGGATCGGCAACGCCGCCGAGCGCCCGAATTTCCGCGGCGATTCTTCCGGCGAATTCGTTCGGGACGATGATTTCCATTCGATAAAACGGCTCGAGCAGCACGCTCTTTGAACGCATGACGCCCTGACGAATCGCGCGATACGTCGCCTCGCGAAAATCGCCGCCCTCGGTGTGCTTTTCATGCGCGCGACCATTCAGCAATACGATTTTTACGTCCGTCAGCTCCGCACCGACGAGCTTTCCGCGATGCGCTCGCTCGAATACGTGCGTTCGAATCAGCTTTTGATACTGAATCGGCAGCGTATCGACGTGGCACTGGCTTTCAAACGTGATTCCGCTGCCGCGCGCGCCCGGTTCGAGACGGAGAATGACCTCGGCATAATGGCGCAGCGGCTCGTAATGCCCACAACCGACTACCGGTTCCGCGATCGTTTCCATATAAACGACCTCTGGCGGCAGAAATTTCGCGTAAATGCCGAAGCGCGAAAACAGAATTTTCTGAAGCACCTCCAGCTGAATCGGCCCCATTACGCGCACGAGCGTTTCCTTCGTGACGGGGTTGAAGCGCAGCTTCAGCTGCGGCTCTTCGTCTTCGAGAATGCGCAGCTTTTCGGCAAGCGTGTTTTCGTTCGTTCCGTCCGTCGATTCTACCTTTGCCGAGAGCGCCGCGTGAATTACGCCGTCCGAACCGGAAATGGCGATACGCTTTCCATCCTGAATGCAAATCCGATCGCCTGCGTGCAAACCTGTCACGCCCGTGATCGCCACCGCGTCGCCCTCCTGTGCGCAATCGATCGATTCATATTGATTGCCGAACGCGCGGCGGATTTCGCCGATTTTCTCGATTCGGTCGCCGAATGCGAACGCATCGCGCGGCTTCAGCGTTCCGGAAAACAGCTTCACGAACGCCATGCGCTGCCCCTTTGCATCGCGGCGAATCTTGTAAACCGCGCCGTCGAGCGGGGAAGCGGGCTTTGCATCCGGAATCAAAAGATTCAAAGCTTCCAAAAGCGCCTTCACGCCGTCGCCCTTCAGCGCCGATCCTGTCAGCACCGGCATACACGCACCGGAAAGAAACGCGCGTCGAAGCGCCTGAATCAAGTCGTCATCCGACCACTCGCCGCTTAAATACCTTTCGAGAAACGCCTCGTCCAACTCCGCGACGCGCTCGGGATCCGCGGGCAGGGGAAGCGGCTCGGCATTCAGCCGCTGCTGTGCCTGACGAATCGCGCGGGGGACGTCCGCAGTCGCGAGATCACATTTGTTCAAAAACAGAATCACCGGCACGTGATGCGCCCGCGCGAGACTGTTCAGCAGTATCGCGTGCGGCTTGACGCCGTCCGAAGCGTCCGCCAGCAGGATCGCCGCATCCAGCGCGGAAAGCGCGCGCTCCGTTTCCGCCGCGAAATCGACGTGACCGGGCGTGTCGATCAGCGTATAGCGCCGCCCGCCATAAAAGAAATCCGCCTGATCGGAAAACACGGTAATGCCGCGCTCACGCTCGATCTGATCGGAATCCAGCACGGTGCTTCCGCGATCGACGCGCCCGAGCGCGCGCACTGAGCCGGTTTCATATAAGATACGCTCCGAAAGCGTGGTTTTTCCCGCGTCGACGTGCGCGAGAATGCCAATCGTCCGCGATTCAGTCGACATCTTCAACGACCTGCTCCGGCGGCGTATCCAGCTGTTTGGGCGAACGGAGAATGCCGTTGAACATCCGGAATGCGGAGGCGTAATAATAGCCGTCGCAAATTCGCTCGTCCATGACCAGCGTGTAGTTCAGAATCTTTTTCTCCTCGACCGTGCCGTCCTTCTTCAGCACCTGCTTTTTCTCCGTTACGCCAAACGCGATGAATACCGGCACATTTCCGAAATTGTAGATGTGATGGTAAATCGGCGGCAGGCCGAGGCTTGCCATCGACGTAATGAAGAGCGAGCCGTGGAACGGCGAAAGGTGTTTGAGCTTCATCGGAAGCAACCCGAAATAGTCGATCGTCCGCAAGAGCCAGAACGCAAATTTCTTGAAAAGTCCCGGAATGTAATCGAGAATGCGCGCCGTGTCGTCGAAACTTGTCTGTTCGTTTTTCGCTTCTTCAATCAGCTTTTCAACCTGCGCGTAAATCTGCTCCGCCGTCGCGTCCAGCGGGAAGATCATCGAAATCACCGAATCCGGCGAATTCAGCTTCATTTCCTTTTTGATGCACAGCATTGCCTCGAACCGGTTGCGCGCAAAGATTTTCTGCCCTGAAACGAATCGGTTCAGCCCCGGACGCTGCGAAACCAGCCGCACGTATGCCGCCAGCAGTACGTGCAGGATCGAGAAATTCGTAAGCCCCTTTTCGCGTTTCTCGCGCACATACTGCTCGACCGCGCCGATTTCCATCGATCCGCGGAAGCTGTTGCACGCGTCGCAGCGCTGCGGCATGATGTAGGGCATGATTTTCATCATCGGACTCAATGAACGCAGAAGCCGCCCGTCGTTGCGGTCGCCGAATCTGTGCTTGCGTTTCTGATTCTCCAAAGTCAATTCCTCCCGATTGCATTTTCATTATTATACGTTTTGATTATTATACAATGATTGCATTCACGAATCAAGAGAAACATACGCTGGACAAAGCGCGTCGGGTGCGATATAATTAATTCGAATCAATTTTATCGAGGATACTGCTTTGGATATATGGATCATTTTTTTCAGTGATTTTTCTGATCATCAGTGCGATTGCGTGCGTCTGCTGGGCGAAAGCTGCCCGCGAACGCGACGTGAACGCCGTGCGGCTCGACGAGATGAATGCCATGCGCTCGGAGCTTGACCGCGTGCGCGCGGACGATTACCAGCATCGCCGCCGCATCAATATGCTCTCCGATGCACTGGAGGACGAACAGGCGTATTCCGGCGAGCTGGAAGCCGCGCTTGCCGACCGCGAAAAGCGCCTGATCGAACAGAACAAGCGAATCGATCAGGCGAACGCATTGCGCACCCGCGCCGAAAAGGACGCGTCCGGTTCACTTTTGAAAGCGCAGCTCTACGAGCGCCAGTACGAGCGCCTGCGCGACGAGCATCGCCAGCTCGAACGGCTCTATCGCGAAAAAAGCGAGGAATGCCGCGCGCTTCTTGCTCAGCCGGCGGAAAAGACGCAGAAGCGAAAGAATCAGAAGACGGAAATCCTCGATCAAATCAGCATGAGCGACCTGTTCGATCTGTGATTTAAGTCTCGTTTCGCTGTGCGTAAACGCGAAACGCCGTTCGAATCGTCATCAAAACAGGCAGCGCGAGCAGCATTCCCAGAATGCCGCCAAGATACGAGCCGACGAACAGCGCGATCAGCACCGTTGCGGGCGAAAGTCCGGAAACGTTGCCGAGAATCCGCGGGCTGATCAGTGTTCCGTCGATCTGCTGAACGAGCCAGAGCACGAACGCCGTCATCAGCGCGCGTTTCCAGCCGTAGCCGAATGCGGAAAGCATTGCGGGAATGCCGCCGAGCACCGGCCCAAAATACGGAATCATGTTCAAAAGCCCGACGACTGCGCCGAGCACGAGCGCGGAATCCAATCCAATCGCGAAAAGTCCGATAAATGCTACCATTCCGACCGCGAGCGCGATCAGCATCTGTCCCCGCAGATACAGCCGCAGCTCGCGGCTGATTGCATTTCCCATGCGCACGAACGTTTTTCGTGCAGAAAGCGGAACGAGCAACTCCGCGCGAATCATCAGCCGCTTCCGGTCACATAATAGAAAATACGCAAGAATCACCATCAGACTGATTCTATAGGTTGCGTCCGCAATGTTTCCGGCAATCGCCATTGTGCCCGAGGCGAGAGAGGGGAGCGCCGCTTCGCCGAGCGTAAGCGGCGGAAGCTCGATCGACGCATGGCGAAGCAGCCAGTCGGATGCTGCGTCTGCGGCGGTTTTGATCGCTTGAATCGATTCCGGAAGCGATTGAACCAGCGCGATCGTCTGCCGAATCATCGGCGGAAGCATTGCCCAAAGGAACAGCGCCGCAGCGCTGAGCGCAAACAGAATGGCGATCAGCACCGCGACCGGCGTTTTCGCGTAGCGCTCAAGCATTGAAACCATCGGCGCCAATAAAAATGCAATCGCGCCTGCGCCGAACAGAATTCCGAACAGGCTGGAAAGCATTCCGCGAAACAGAATGGCGATCAAAGACGCTGCGGCGATTGGAAGCGCGATGCGCGCCGTCCTTTTCCAGGAAGCAAGCGCCGTCTGCATGATCATCCCTCGCTTTTTTAGCAGTTTAGCGGCGCACCCGAAAATTTCTCCCAAGCGCGCCGCGAGAGGTTGGGACTCTGTCTGAACGGAGAATCGCTGTAATCGGAAGCTCTGCCGAATCAGCGCGACCGGTTAATTTGCGCCGAGCGTGTTTTTGCAGTCAGGTTTGCCGATTTACTGGAACGCCGCCCCGATCGGAAGTCCCGGCAAATCGGCGCGCCCGTGCATTCCGAGCCAAGCGCGCCGTGCGCTTTTACGAACCGAGTTTTCCGGTCAGGCTTTCCGCTTTGCTGGAGAGCCACTGTCCGGTTTTACGAACCTGGCGGTTCATCCGCTTCGCCGTCTGCCAGTTCATGATCCCGTAGACCGCCGCAGCGGAACCGCCGATCAGCGCGCCCGTGATCAATCCTTTCACCATTCCATTCTTCATTGACTGCATTCCTCCTTTCTGGCAATGAGCGTTCGACAATCACATTGCCGCTTTGCCGGTCTACCGTGAACAGAGAAACGCGCTCGCGCCCGCTGAGAAGATCATTCCATAGCCCGAGCGACAGTTCCAGCGCTTCGATGCGAAAACTCAACGGGTCGATTTCTGCGCCCGTGATCGCGCCGAGACGACAGCCGTCAGTTCCGATGGCACGGCGAAACAGCGCGCGCGATTGGAGCGATTTCCGCTTGCCGGCGTCGTCCGCTGTAATGGCGACGTCGCCGATTAAGCGAATCCGATCCGATTCAATGAATCGCGTGCCGCATAGCCCCGCATCGACCCAGATTCCTTCGGCGCGCGTCAGATCATCAGAAAGCTCCGTTTGAACTACACGTCCGATTTTCTTTCCTGATACGACGACCGGTAGTCCGATCAGCGATCGAATCCCGCGCATTCACGTTTCCTCCCTTCACGTTTTCCGGCAAGCGCTATTATGACCGCCGAACGCGATCTTAAAGCGCGGTAGATTTTGAAAAAACGGCGCATAGGATGAAATGTGTCCCTGTATTCGCCAATATGCGATGAAATTTGAAAAAATATGCGTTTTCTTTTGACGGCGCGCGGAATTGGTGTTATACTATAAAATAAATGAATTTTCTGAAGTGAAGGGCGGGCAGAATGTGATTCGGGACAGAGAATTCTATAAAACGATCTTTCGAATCTCGCTTCCGGCGGCGTTTCAGGCGCTGGTGAGCTTTCTGGTGGTCGTCGCGGACGATATCATGGTTTCAAAGCTGCCCGGCGGCGCGAGCGCGCAGGCGGCGGTGACGCAGGTCAACAGCCTGACCGCGTTTTACACCGCGACGCTGACCGGACTGGTCAGCGGTTCATCCGTCCTGATCGCGCAGTATTGGGGCAAACGCGATATGACGCGCATCCGAAAGGTCTTTTCGATCGTGTTCTGGATTTGCATCATGCTCGCGCTGGTCTTTACGCTCGTCGCCCGCCTGTTTCCGGGCACGGTCACGGGGTTGGTAATCAGCGCGAAGGAAACGCAGGTTTCAGAGCTTGCGCGCGAATATCTCCGAATCGCGTGCCTTACGTTTTTGCCGTATGCGGTCACGACCTCGCTGATCGGAATGCTCCGCTCGATCGAGGTTGTGAAGATCACGCTGGTAACGACGGTAGTTGCGCTGGCGCTGAATATCAGCCTGAACGCACTGCTGATTTTCGGCCTTTGTGGTTTTCCGGCGCTGGGCGTATCCGGCGCAGCGATTGCGACGCTGATTACGCGAATCGTTGAAATGGCGATGGTCGTCGCGTATACGTTCTGCATTCAGAAACAGCTTGCGATCAAGCCGAAAAACCTTCTCGAAATCGATCGGACGCTCGCACGAGATTACGCGCGCTACGGCTTGCCGGTTGGACTTACGGATATGCAGTGGTCGCTGATCGGCATCCTGAAATCGGCGATTATCGGTCAGATGGGCGTCGCGTTTATAGCAGCGAACAGCATTGCGTCCAGCATGGCGAATCTCGGAACGATGTTTACATTCGCACTTGCGGGCGGCGCGTGCGTCGTGGTCGGCAAAGCGGTTGGAAAGGGCGATTACGATGCGGCGCGCGAATACTCAAAGACGATTCAGCTGATGTTTCTGATGATTGGAATTGCGATGGCGGCGCTCGTGTTTGCGCTTCGCGTGCCGTTTACACGCCTGTACGGATCGTCAAAGGATCCGGAGGTTTATTCTCTGGCGACGACGATGATCGCAATTCTCGCCGTTACGCTGATCGGCACGAGCTATCATGCGAGCTGCTTCATCGGCATCAACCGCGGCGCGGGCGACAGCCGATTCGTCGCAATGGTGGACAGCATCTGCGGCTGGCTGATCGTGATTCCGGCAACGGCGTTGTGCGCATTCGTGTTCAAGGCGCCGCTGCCGGTCGTATTCCTCGCGACGCGCGTCGACCAATGCTTCAAATGGGTGATCGCGATGCTGCGACTGCGAGGCGACAAATGGATTCGGAATGTAACGCGCGAAGAAACTTAACTTCCGAGCGCGGCGGAGTTTATCTACAGTTGATATTTTACGGTTATGATAGGTACATAAGCAGCGGAGGCGTTTGATATACCCTCATATATCCATCCGACTTTCCCCAAAGCAGGATGACGACGATCCGCACCCCCATCCTTTCGTTCTGAGGCGCTTTCCGCTGCTTACCCCTCCATAACCGCCAGACAGGGGATATGATTCCATGTATAATTTTATTTATAATCCCATCGCCGGAAAAGGCAGGGCGCAGCGCTTTCGTGCGGAAATTGAACCGCAGCTGAAGGCGCGGGGCGTTTCTTTCCGTTTTTGGGAAACAACTGCACCGCGCGATGCCGTTCGCATCGCCGAAGAGCTGACTGTGCGCGGAGAAACCGATATCGTCGTTATGGGCGGCGATGGAACGGTCAACGAGGTGCTGAACGGGCTGGACGATCCTTCGAAAGTGCGGCTCGGGCTGATTCCCTGCGGATCCGGCAACGATTTCGCCGCGGCAATCGGCATTCCGCGCACGCCGGAGGGCTCGCTGGAGCTGATTTTAAACGGCGAGGCGAAGCGGACGGACTATCTGGTCTGCTCGGGCGTGCGCGGGCTGAACGTGATCGGCGCGGGCATCGACGTGGACATTCTGAAGCGCAGCTATCGCGCAAAGGTGCTCCGCGGCAGTTTGAATTATCTCGTTTCGCTGATTGTGAGCCTGATTCATTTCAAAAACTATTCGTTTACCGCGGAGCTGGACGGCGCTGAATCGGCACACGAAGGGTTTATCGTCTGCGCGTGCAATGGCAGGCGCATCGGCGGCGGCATTCCGATTTGCCCCAAGGCAATCTGCGACGACGGCAAGCTCGATATTGTGATCATCGATGGAATCAAAAAACGCATGATTCCCGGCGCGTTGATCAAGCTCCTGAAGAGTAAAATTCTCGAACAGAAATACACCATTCACACACTTGCACCGGAGCTCAAGGCGAAATTCAGTCGCCCGACTACGATTCAAATCGACGGCGAGCTGTACGACGATTTGCCGTTCGACGTCAGAATCGTTCATGATCAGCTGCGGGTATACCGTTAGGAGAAGCATATGCTCGGCGATTGTCATGTACATATGGTGCTCGACGGCGTGGATTATCGCGCGGCGATGAATCGGCATCGCCCACAGCCGGACGAGAATGCGATTCGCGCGTGCCTGAACGATTATCGGAATGCGGGAATCGTTTATTTGCGCGACGGCGGTGATAAGCTCGGCGCGGCGAAGCGCGCGGGTGAACTCGCGCCGGAATACGGCATTGAATATCGAACGCCGATCTTCCCGATTTGCAGAAAGGGGCGCTACGGCGCGTTCATCGGGCGCACGTTCGAGGATTTCGGTGAATACCGTGCGCTGGTTGATGAAGTCAAGCGCGAAAACGGGGATTTCATCAAAATTATGATTTCGGGATTGATGGATTTCGACCATTACGGCGTAATCACCAGCGAACCGCTGGCGAAAATCGAGATCCGCGATATGATCGCCTATGCCCACGATTCAGGTTTTGCGGTCATGGCGCACGCAAACGGTGCGGAGACAGTGCAGAATGCGGTCGAAGCCGGCGTGGATTCCATTGAGCACGGCGCGTATTTGAATGAAGAATGCATCGCCTGCCTTGCGGAATCGGGCGCAGTCTGGACGCCAACGCTGGTTACGATCGGCAATCTGATCGGCTGCGGGCGTTATCCGGACTCGGTGCTGAAGCCGCTGCTCGAGTTTCAATTGAATGCGGTTCGCGCCTGCGCGGAAAGAGGCGGCAAAATCGCGCTCGGCAGCGACGCGGGTGCTTATCTCGTGCCGCACGTAAAAGGCAGGAACGATGAATATGCGCTGCTGAAGACCGCAATCGGCGCGAATCTGGATGAAGTTCTTGAAGCCGGTGAGCAAGCGATTCGAAGCAAATTTCACAGATAAAAACAAAGGGCGCTCTGCGATATAGCCGCGCAGCGCCATTTGTTTAGCATTTTTTCAGAATTTCTATGATCTGGTCGAGGTTTTTCGCGAAGTAAATGCCCTGCTGGCGCGCTTCGGAGGAGAGCTCCTTTTCAATCATATGGTCGAGTAGCGTTTTCAGACTGTCGTAATACCCGTTTAGATTATAGAGAATGCACGGGGCGCTCAGGTGTTTGAGCGAAACCTTGCTCATGACTTCGGCAATCTCCTCCAACGTGCCCGTTCCGCCGGGAAATGCAATGAATGCTTCACCCAACTCGATCATCTTTGCTTTGCGCTCGGACATATCCTTCGTTACGATCAGCTGCGTAAGTCCGTCGAACAGATAGCCCGCATCGATGAAAAACTGCGGCTCTACACCGATTGCCTTTCCACCTGCATTCAGAACGCTCTTCGCGATTTCACCCATAAGTCCACTTTCGGAGCCGCCGTAAACCAGCGTGTGCCCGTTTGCACCGATCCAATGACCAAGTTCGCGAACCGCGTCGCACAGGGCGGGATCGTTTCCTTCGTTTGCGCCGAGATAGACCGTAATATTCATGGATTTTTTCCTCCGTTTGCAGTGATGGTATTTCATTATACCAAAAAACGGAAATACGCGCAACAAAAGACTCCCTTTTCAGGGAGCCTTTTTTCGATTCGGTTACGGTGATCAGCCCGCGTACTGCGCCCAGTGATCCGCCCACTTTTCAAGGAGGGCTTCCTTCTGGCTGCCGAGCCATTCCCAGTCGATTTCCTTCAGACCGAGCTCACTGTCGTCCGGGTAGTTGCCGTACTTGATGGTGGTGTTGGTACCGCGCGCGCAGTTTTCAACGGAACGCGCCTTCTGGTAATCCGCGGAAGCGCAGAAATCCAGGAACGCCGCAGCTGCTTCGGGGCGCTGGCAATCCTTGATCATCGCAGCGCCGGAAGCGCACGCGGTGTTGCCCTCGACGGGGTAGACCAGGCGGATATTGTCCGCGCCGTTGATGGTGATCTGCATCTCGACGATGTTTTCGTAGGTCAGACCGACCACGTATTCGCCGGAGATAACGGACTTGAACACAGTGGAAGACGAAGTAGTGATTACGCCGTCGGCGTTTTTGATCAGCTCGTCGATGTACGCCCACGCCTTATCGTCGCCGAATTCATCGCCCATCAGCGCAAGGATCGTGTGGAACTGGCGATACGCGGAGGAGGAAGCCGCCGGATCCGCCATGATGATCTTGCCCTTCAGCGCAGGATTCAGCAGATCCTGATAGCCGTTGATGGTGATGCCCAGCTCGGCTTCCAGATCCTTGTTTACGACCAGCGCCATGTACTGGATGTCGAAGAAGCTGTAATATCCATAGGGATCCAGCTTGCTCAGCTCATCCGCGATGGTGGGGGTGTAGGGCTGAAGAATGTCGTGATACACGGTGCCGTCGGACTCGAACAAACCGCCGAACAGCACGTCCGCCTGAGGATTGTTCGCTTCGCTGCGCGCGCGGGCAACCAGCTTGCCGACGGAATCGCTGACCCATTCGATCGTGCAATTCGGATAATACTTGTACCAGATGTTCTCGACCGTTGCCTGCTGTGGATCGTCCAGCGTGGAATACACCACGATGCGATCTCCGATCGAGGCGGGATCATCGCGTACCCAGGAGGGTTTCTCCTCGGCGACGGCTGCGCAGCAGCTCAGCACGAACAGGGCAACCAGAATCAGACTCAGGATTTTCTTCATTGGGCAAACACTCCTTTTTCATTTATTACAAAGCCTTCGCTTTATAATTCGATTAAACGCTCATCTTTTCCGACCCGCGCGTGCACAGCAGATACAGCACGAGGCAGACGATGGTCAAAAGAGTGGTCACGGTCGCAAATGCCGAAGCTGTTCCGTAGGAACCGAGACCGATGTTGTTGTATGTGTTTAGCGTCAGTGTGATCGTCTGGTTGTTGTACAGGAATATGCCCGAGGACATCTCCGTTATGATCGATACGAAGCTCAGAATTGCGCCGGAAACAACGCCGCTCGTCATCTGCGGAACGGTTACGCGGATGAAGGTCTTAAGCTTCGATGCACCCAGGCTGATCGCCGCTTCTTCTGTGCTGATGGGAATTTGCATCATTGTCGCCGTCGCCGATCGGCTTGTATATGGCATTCGGCGAATGACCAGCGCGATAATCATGATCGTCATCGTGCCCGTCAGCGAAAAATACTTCGTATTGAAGCCCAAAATCAGCGCAATGCCGATAACCGCGCCCGGCATGATGTACGGCAGCATAGAAATCGTGTCCACCGTATGGCTCAGCGCGCTCGAACGACGCACAACCAGATACGCGATCAGCACGGCGATTACGATGATAATCGCCAGCGACAGACTGGAAATCACCAGCGTATTCTTAATCGAGCGCCCCATCAGCTTGCGAATCGCGTTCTGATAGTTCGAAAGCGAATACGTTGCCTGCGCAACCTGCCCCTTGTAATCGCGGAAGGAATCGACGATAATGTAAAACTGCGGAAGAAGCGACACCGCGATCAACAGATAGCAGTACACGTGCATCAGCACACTGCCCACGCCCTTCGGCTTCTTTTTCTGAATCGGATGCAGCGAATTGATCGTGAACTTGAATTTCGAGGTCGCAACCTTTTGAATCAGGAACACCGCCGCTGTCAGAATAATAGCGAGTACGCTGACTGCCGATGCAAAATTGTAGTCTGCGCCGACTTCACTTAAAAATGAATCGTAAATCAGAACGGGGAAAGTCTTGTAGCCCTCACCGATCAGCGCAGGCGTTCCGAAATCGGCAAACGCACGCATGAACACGATCAGCGCCGCGGCGAGAATCGTCGGTGCGGTCAGTCCCATAACCACTTTGAAGAAGCGCTTTACGCCCGTACAGCCGAGACTCGCGGACGCTTCCAGCAGGCTTGCGTCGATATCCTGAAATGCGCCGTTCATGTAAATCATGACCAGCGGGAACAGCTTCAGCGACTGCACCAGCAGAATGCCGCCAAATCCGTAGATCGAGCCGATGCGAATGCCGATGCTTTCCAGAAGCTTCGTGATTACGCCCGAACGTCCGAGCAGCATGATCCACGAATACGCGCCGATGAACGGAGCGGACATCGTGCAAAGAAGCGCCGTAACGAACAGAATCTTCCGCCCCTTCAGCTTATAGAACGAGAAGAAATACGAAAACGGAACGCCCAGCAGCAGCGAAATCACCGTGACCGCGCCGGAAACCTTGAAGCTGTTGAGAATCGTGGCGTAGTAATACTTCTTTGAGAAGAATTTGACGAACGCCTTCATCGTAAATCCTGTTTTTTCCGTGTAGAACGCTTCCCAGAGAAGGCGCACGCACGGATAGATGAAGAACAGCGCGAATAGAAGCAGAAGACCGATGCCCAGCGCCGTCCAGATATCCCATCTGCGCTTCGCTTTCACGCCTTACTGCACCTCCGCTTCATTATGAACGCCGCACATCAAGCTTTTCTGCGATTCAAAATCGAATACGTTCGCCTTGTCCGCGTTCAGCGTCAGCCGCACATTTGTGCCCGGTTCGAGAATGGAATCGATGCGCGATTCCTGAATGATTTCCGCTTCTTCGCCGGTTTCCATCTCCACGAAATAATGCGTGTTCAAGCCGAGGAAAACGCTGTCGCGAATGACCGCGCGAATGCCCTCGCCCTTCAGATCGGTATTGACCAAAAGCTCCTCCGGGCGCGCGGAAAGCACGATTTTGCGCTCCTTTGCCGGAACTTGCGCAACGTTTGCAAACGGAACCGTATAGCCGTTTGCAAATCGAATCGCCGCGCCGCCGGAGACGGGAATCAGGGATGCGTTGATCAGATTGGATTTGCCGATAAACGTCGCGACAAACAGATCCGCCGGACGCTGATAAATATCCTTCGGCTTTCCGCAATGGCGAATGACTCCCTCGCTCATAACCGCGATGCGATCGGAAATCGCCATCGCTTCTTCCTGATCGTGGGTTACGTAAACCGTCGTGATGCCGACCTCGCGCTGAATGCGCTTGATCACCGTGCGCATTTCCACGCGGAGCTTCGCGTCGAGGTTGGAAAGCGGTTCATCCATCAGAAGTACGTCCGGGCGAATGACCAATGCGCGGGCGAGTGCGACGCGCTGCTGCTGACCGCCGGAAAGACGATCGGGCATTCGGTCGGCGTATTCGTCCACGTGAACGAGCTTCATGAATTTGTCCGCCTCGGCGCGCGACTTTTCGCGGGATATGCGGCGATTTTTCAAGCCGAACTCCACGTTTTTGCGAACCGTCATGTTCGGGAAAATCGCGTAGTTCTGAAAGACCATGCCGATGTTGCGCTTGCCGGGATCCATGTCGTTGATTTTCGTGTCGTTAAAGTAGAAGGAACCGCCTTCGATCGTGTTAAAGCCTGCGATCATGCGCAAAAGGGTCGTCTTTCCGCAGCCGGACGGTCCGAGCAGAGTGAAGAATTCGCCATTTCGGATGTTTACGGACAGGTCGGGGATAATCGTTTTCTCGCCGTAACGCTTCACGGCATTCTGAATCTGGATTCCTACGCTCATTCAATAGCCTCCCGCCAAATCGAACGACGCGCGAAAATTATTTAACTTACGCGTCTTGAATCATTATATCATAAATTGGTCGAAATGCAATAGTGCAAGAAAAAATAATGCACCGAATATTTCAAAGTGAGAAGATAAACAACTAAATATTTAATTCACAAAATGCGCTCGATGGGAAATTAACATTTGTAGGTGGAAGAGAGCGACGGAAAGTGATAAAGTAATATGTGATAAAATAGGCTGGCATTAGAACTCAGGAGGTATTTCCTTGAATCTTTCCGATCGCATTGAATCGCTCTTGATGCAGGTGCAGAAACCGGCGCGATATATGGGCGGCGAGTTCAACTCGGTAATGAAGAATCCGGAGGACGTGGACGTGCGGTTCGCGTTCCTGTTTCCGGATACTTACGAAGTCGGCATGTCGCATCTCGGCATGAAGATTCTCTATCATACGATCAATCGCAGGGCGGACGCGTGGTGCGAGCGCGTGTTTTCGCCGTGGGTGGACATGGCGGAGCTGATGCGAAAGAACGAAATCCCGCTGTTTTCGCTCGAATCGCGTACGCCGATTCGCGATTTCGATATCCTCGGCGTTACGCTTCAATATGAGATGAGCTTTACGAATATTCTGGATGCGCTTGATCTTGCAGGCATTCCGATGCGTTCGAGCGATCGAACCGACGGACCGTTCGTGCTGGTTGGCGGGCCATGCGCGTTCAATCCAGAGCCGCTGTATGCGTTTGTGGATCTGGTCGCGCTCGGCGACGGCGAGGACGAAACGCATCAGGTGATCGACTGCTATAAGGAATGGAAAAAATCCGGACTCCCGCGGTCGGAATTTCTGAAAATGGCGAGCAAAATCAAGGGCATCTACGTGCCAAGTCTGTACGACGTGAGCTACAATCCGGACGGCACCGTTCGGGCAATCGAGCCGAAGGACGGCGCGCCGGCGATCGTTCGCAAGGCGATGGTTTCCAACCTTACCGCAGCGGATTATCCGGAAAAGCTGATCGTTCCGTTCGGCGAGGTCGTTCACAATCGAATCATGCTCGAAATCTTTCGCGGCTGCACGCGCGGCTGCCGGTTCTGTCAGGCCGGGTTCTGCTACCGGCCGATAAGGGCTAAATCGGCAGATGTATTATGTAAACAAGCAATCGAATCCCTCGAAGATTCCGGCAACAGTGAGATCACGCTGGCCAGCCTTTCGACCTCCGATTACCGCGAGCTGGAAGCCCTGGCCGACGGTCTGCTCGACTACTGTGAGCCGCGCAAGATCAATCTCTCGCTGCCGTCGCTGCGCGCGGACAATTTTTCCCGCGATCTCATGCTGCGGCTGCAGCAGGTGCGCAAGAGCGGCCTGACGTTCGCGCCGGAAGCCGGCACGCAGCGCATGCGTGACGTCATCAACAAAAACGTCACGGAAGAAGAACTCAAGCGCACCGTGCAGATCGCGTTCAACAACGGTTGGTCGAAGGTGAAGCTCTATTTCATGATCGGTCTGCCGACCGAGACCGATGAAGACGTCGTGGGCATTCCGGGCCTCGGTCAGAAGGTTATCGATTGGTACTACGAGACGGAAAACCGTCAGAAGGGAAGAAAGGTCGCCGTTACGGTCAGCGCCGCGGCATTCGTGCCGAAGCCGTTCACGCCGTTCCAGTGGTTCGGGCAGGATACCATCGAAATGCTCGAGAGGAAGCAGAAGCTCCTGCGCGAGTCCACATTCTCCCGTAAGCTTACAGTCAACTACCACGGCGCGGAGACAAGTTTTCTCGAAGCCGTGTTCGCGCGCGGTGACCGCAAACTGAACGCCGTTATTCTGGAGGCCCATAAGCGCGGCATGCGCTTTGACGGCTGGGCGGACTGCTTCGATTTTGACGCGTGGATGCAGGTCTTTAAAGATCTCGGCATAGATCCCGCGTTTTACGCAAACCGCAATGACCTTGTGCGCGTGCTGCGCAACACGCTGATTATGTCTGGCTTGGGC